>Ga0302321_100001981_pt1 | contig 17539 bp, 8 predicted proteins | sample Fen_T0_1_FD_202505 | JGI IMG/M metagenome (GOLD analysis project Ga0302321, IMG submission 202505) | Peat permafrost microbial communities from Stordalen Mire near Abisko, Sweden - Fen_T0_1 | ecosystem: Environmental > Terrestrial > Soil > Wetlands > Permafrost | place: Sweden: Abisko...
CGTGGCGCTGGTTGACGACGCGGTTATCCAGGCCGACGCAGCGGCCGCCGACCCGGCCGTGAACGCGCTCTTGCCAAGGCTCCGTGCCGCCGCGTCGATGGCCCGCGAAGCCATCGAGAGCTTCGAAGCGTGGCTCGGTTCCGACCTGCTGCCGCGCACCACCGGCGACGGCCGGCTCGGTGCGGAGCTGTTCTCTCGCAAGCTGCGGCACACCTTCCGCTCGGAGATAACCACCGACGCGATCATGGCCCAGGCCCGCGTCGAGTTCGACGCCGTACGCGGCGAGATGATCAGAATCGCCGGCGAGATCTGGGACCGCTGGGTTCCGGGCGAGCCCCCGCCCTCGATCGTCACCGAGGGGAGCCAGGAAGCCGTGGACTCGCGGACCGTGGCCATGGTCACGAAGGCCATCGGCCGGGCCCACCATCCGGCGCCCGACCTCGTCGAGTACTGCCGGGAGAGCTACCGCGGCATCGTGGACTTCTGCCGCAGCCACGACGTAATCACCGTCCCCGATGAGCCGCTCGAGATCGACTGGACGCCACCGTTCCTGCGCGAGTTCGCCGGCGCGATGCTCGACTCGCCGGGCCCGCTGGACAAGGGTCAGAAGACGTTCTACTTCATGACGCCGCCGCCCGACGAGTGGACGGCCGATCAGGTGAACTCATACCTGGCCGAGGAGAACGACCGCCAGATCGACCTGACCACGATCCACGAGGGAACGCCCGGCCACTACCTCCAGCTGGTGTACTCGAACCGCTGCCCGTCGCTGGTGCGGGCGGTCTTCGGCAGTGGCGCCTTCGTCGAGGGTTGGGCCGTGTACGTCACCCAGGTCATGATGGACCTGGGGTTCCACGCCGACGATCCGGCGCTCATGCTCATCCACTGGAAGTTCTACCTGCGGGCCATCACCAACGCCATGATCGACATCGGCATCCACGCCGGAACCATGTCGGAGCGCCAGGCGATGGACCTGATGGTCAACGGCGGTTTCCAGGAGGAAGCCGAGGCGCGCAAGAAGTGGGATCGGGCCCGGCTGACCTCCACTCAGCTATGCACCTACTTCGTGGGCTCGATGGAGATGTGGGGCCTGGAGCGCGAGAGGCGCATCCGAGCGGCCATGGCGTCGGGCGATCCGCGAGGTGCGGCGGCCGTGCCCGAGCCGCGAGTCGTCGGGGGTCTGGGCGAGACGCCCGGCTTCTCGTACAAGGAGCACCTCGAGTCGGTGATCGCGCACGGCTCGCCGCCGATCCCGGTCATCCGGCGGATCCTGCTCGGCGAATAGGCCATTGCCCGGGGGGGCCGGGTCCACGGCTCGGCCCGGGGCTGCCACAATTGGCGAACATGACCAACCCCCCGAACTCCGATCCGGGCGCCCTCATCGTCGTCGAGGGCATCGACGGCGCGGGCTCAACCACGCAGTCCAAAAGGCTAATGAAGTGGCTCGCCCGGGTCGGCATCCCCGCCGTCTTCACGAGCGAGCCGTCGAAGGGCCCGATCGGCGTGACGCTGCGCGAGCATCTCGGGCGGCGGCTGGAACTGAACGGCCCGGAAGCGGAGGCCCTCGCCTTCGCCGCCGACCGGATGGACCACGTGGCCTCGGAAATCGTGCCGGCGCTGGCACGTGGCGAGACGGTCGTCACGGACCGCTACTACTTGTCAAGCCTGGCCTACCAGGCCCTGCGGTGCGACCTCGATTGGGTGATGGACATCAACCGTTTCGCGGTCCGGCCGGACCTGACCGTGTTCCTCTCCGTGCCGGTTGACGTTGGAATGGCGCGGTTCAGCGGTCGCGCCACTCGCGAACGCTTCGAGGAGGATCGCGACGAGCTGGCCCGGATCGCCGCTCGCTACGACGCCGCGATCGCGCGACTCGGCCGGGACGGAGAAGTGGTCCACGTAGTAGACGGCACGCAGTCGCCCGGGCAGGTTCACGTTGAGGTGGTGCGGCTCGCTGCCGCGGTGCTGGCGCCCCGCTATCCGGCTGCCGCGCTTTCCGGCACCGCCCGCCCGTAGCGACCGCGGCGCAATCTCAGGTTCGGCCGGGAATCTCGAACTCGCTCCAGGGCACGGCCAGGCCGGACGCGGCCAGCCGCGCGGACCATTTCGCGCGCTCGTCTTCGGGGATCTGCAGCACGACATGGAACGGCACGCGGCCGTGGCCCCACGGCTTGTCCTGGTCCTGAGCCGTGGACCACGCCTTGCCGGCCGAGTCGGCGACCCTGACGAAGGTCGGCAGCGGGTCCGGGTCAACGTCCCGAAAGAGCAGGTGGGCGTCGGCCACGATGAGCGCGTAGGCCGGGCCGCGGAGCCAGAGCAAGTCGGTCAGGCATTCGTCCAGTGCATCCCAGTTCTCGCCGAAGTAGGCCGGAAACTGCAGCGCGGCGCCGACCTCCGTGAAGAAGCCGTCCAGGGTCGTCATCTTGGAACCCCGCAGGACGCGTGCCAGCGCGCCCTTCTCCTGCAGATGCCAGGCCAGCTCGTAGGCGCGATCGCTGGAACCGCCGCCCGCCACGATCCACGGGTGCCGGGCTTGCCACAGCCGCTCGACGTTACCTTCGGCCAAGGTGCCTCCTACCTGATCCGGACGAAAGTGCCGTAATGATCGTCCGTGTACCAGGCCGATCCATCGCTGCCGGTCACCAATCGCTCCGTTCCTCGATTTGCGCCAGTGTATGGGTTGACGTCCCACTCCTTGTACGTGATCGCCCTTCCACCGGCGTCCCGGCGAGGCAGGACCTGGCCGTTTCCACGGCCGTCGTTGAAGAACTGCGTGCCGCCTCGAAAGCCCGTCGGCGGCTGCCCGGTGCGATCGACGACCTCCAGGACGTTCAGGACCTTCTGGCCCACCCCGATGCCGGTGCTCGCCGGCGTCGCCCCCGGGGCCGATGTCGGCACGGCCACCGAACATGCTCCAAGGCCGAAGGCAAGCGCCACGCAAGCCAGGACCGCCAACCCGAGGCGGCGACGTCCGGCAACGGCGCCGCTCGACCGGCTCGGGGTTGGGTTGCGGCCGGGCGGCGCGAATCGAACGGGGAAGCTCAACGGTTGATCCCGGCTATTCGCGGGCAGCAGCTTCGAGCTGGTCGAGCTGGTAGCCTGCGGTCTTTGCCGCTCGGGCGAGCCGGGCCGTCAGCTTCTCGGCGGAGCGGACTCGTTTTGCGACGGTTGCCGTGTGGGCGGGCACGAGCTCGGCGTCGAGGACGTCCAGGGCGAGCATCCACCACAGCATCTGCTCGAACGACTCGCGGTTGAACCAGCTGACGCCTTCCCAGATATTGACCCGGATGTACGGCCGCACCGACTCGTCGGCGACCAGCGCCCGAACCAGCGCGGGCGCCAGCTCGGCCGCGGCCAGATGCGCGAACGACGACGGCAGGGGCAGGCGGGCCAGCATCCTGATCAACGCGACCAGACGCCACGCCGCGCCGTCGTCGAGGCCGAGTTCGCGGAAGACGCCGGCCATGACTGCCCCGAGCCGGAGTTCCTCGACGGGTGCGACCGGTCCGTCCGCGGACTCGGCCACAGCCGAAATAGCCTTCGCCACCAGGCGGCCGGTAAGCGCGATCCACGTCCAATCGTCGGCGAGGCCGGCGCACAGCCTGGCTTCGCCCAATTGCGGCAACCGCAGGGCGGCCTCGATGCCGGAGCGGAAGGCGCCCACGGCGGCGTCCACATCGCCCGCGGCCGCGGTGACCTCGACCAGCGCGAGGAGGGCCCGCCGCACGTGGCCCTCGATGTCGTCGAGAAGCAGGGTCAGTTCGGCATCGGTCGGGATCGGAACCGCAGCCCCGGGGCCGGCCGCCGGCTTCGGGGCGGGGCCCGGCTTGCGCGTCGCGCCCGGCTTGGCCGCGGGCCGGGCCGCGGCAACCCCCGGTCCGTGCAGCCCCAGGTCCAGCGTGCTGCCGGCTGCCCCGGCGGCCGCCAGAGCCGCCCCGATCTGAACCACTCGCCGAAGCGAGCCGTTGTCTGTCAGCCCGCGGATCGCGTCGTGAAGCGGCTGAAGTTCCGCCTCGCGAAGCGCGCCCGCGACGCTCGGAACACCGGCTCCGCCGAGACGCTCGGCCAGACGCGCGATCCGTCCGGAACCGTCGTCCTCGATTTCGTGGATGTCCAGGAATACCTGGCAGCCGTAGGCGTGGAGCTCCACGTACATGCCGTCGCGGCACAGGTCGGACGAGCGGCGAAGGAACTCCAGCCCGGAGCGCTGCTCGCGCAGCAACGTCCACCAGTCGCCCTCGGCATGGAGCCCGAGTCCCTCGCCGAGCGACTTGCGGACGGTCTGCCGGCCACCGGCTCCGTCGGGTACCGAGTAGGCCGCCGAAGTCTTGATCCAGCCTTTGGCCTCGGCGAATCGGTTGTGATAGACGACCAGCGTGCGTTCGTCGGCGTGGCGATTCGAGTAGGCGAAGACGTCCTCGTTGACCCAGCCGCCCGGATCGAAGACGTCGTAGAGCCGGAAATCGGCGACCTCGGCGAACAGGTAGCGGTGATGGAAGAGAGGGAAGATCTCACGCTCGTGGCGCTCGATCAGCCAGCCGTCCGGCTGCTCGTCGCGGTAGGCCCGCCGGTACTCCATGCCGTACTTCTCCGAGAAGCCCTCGATCTGGCCGTGCCCGATCATCGGCAGCCCCGGCATCGTCGCCATCAGCGTGGCCACGCCGAAGTACTTGTCGCCGCTGCCGAACTGATCCACGGCCGTGCGTTCGTCCGGGTTGCTCATGAAGTTGACGTAACGCTTGAGGACCTCGGGGTCGAATTCGATCGTGTCCTTGATGACCTGGCGGTAGCCCGTGTTCTCCTCGTCGCGCATCATGTTCATGAAGGCGCTGTTGTAGACGCGGTGCATGCCCAGCGTCCGGACGAAGTAGCCCTCGAGCAGCCAGAACGCCTCGGCCAGGAGCAGCGTGTCGGGCACCTCGGCCGCGACGCGATCCACCACTTCCCGCCAGAACTCGGCCGGCATCATCTCGTCGAACACGGCCCGTGTCGTGGCGTGCTCGGCGCGTGACGGGATGCCGCCGCTCTGCCCCGGCTCGGGGAACCACAGCCGCTGGATGTGGCGGCGGGCGAGCGTCATGGCGGCGTCGAAGCGGATTATCGGGAACTGGCGGGCGACGTGGAGGATCGTCTGGATGACGGCCTCGCGGACCTCGGGATTGAGGTAGTCCAGCTGCGCGGTGTCGTTCCACGGCATGCTGGTGCCGTCGTTGCCGTGGTAGATGTAGCGGACTTCGCCGGTTCGGTTGTCCGTGCGCTTGAAGACGACCGCGGCGTCGCTCGAGTCCCAGTAGTGGTCTTCGATCTGGATCGTGGCCCGGTCGTCGTCAGAGAGGTTTCCGCCGCTGAACGAGTAGGACGGATAGGGCGAGTCGGACAGCTGGACGAACCAGTCCGGGTGCTCCATGACCCAATGCGAGTCGATGCCCATGTGGTTGGGGACCATGTCCGAGCTCAGCCGAATCCCCCGGGCCGAGCAGCGCGCCCGCAGTTGCTCGAAGGCATCCTCGCCGCCCAGGTCGGAGGCTATGGTGTAGTCCATGAGCGAGTAGGCCGACGCCGCGGCCTCCGGGTTGCCCCGCCACTGCTTGATCTTCTGGCTGGCCCGGCTGCGCTCCCACAGCCCGATTAGCCACAGCCCGGTGAAGCCGCGGCGGGCGAGCGCTTCGAGCTCCTCGTCGGGGATCTGGTCGAGGCGAGCGATTTCGCGGCCGTAGCGTTTGGAGAGCTGGTCCAGCCAGACGTATGTGGTCTTGGCCATCAGCACGACGCGCGGCATCCAGTCGCGATCGACGCTGAAGCGCTCGTACTCATTCTCGAGACCGCCCAGGCCGGGGCCGTGATCCGGGGCGGCCGGACCCGGCGAGGGGTGCGTCCGCATCCACAACGCGACTTCGTCTTCGTGCAGGACATCGAGCGTCACGACGATGCGGTCGAGGAACGCGGCCAGCACCATGCCCCAGCGCGTGCGCATGAAGCGCAGCTGGCCGGCCAGCGAGTCGGGCGAAGACAGTGCTGGCGCCCGCAGGAATGCGATCAGCGACTCGCCGTCGGTGCCGAACCCGGGCTGGCCTTCGAAGAAGGTCTGGAGCCCGGCGATCAGCTCGGTGTACGCGGTCCGTTCGGCCAGGTCGGCGTCATCGAACAGCTCGTCGAACGGATGGAAGGCGGGGTTGACGTTGGCCAGCCACAGCATCAGCAGCTCTTCGAGGGCGACCTCGCGGTTGGCGTGGCCATCGGACTCGCCCGCCAGGTATGCCGCCACGGACTCGCCGTCGCGGAAGACCGCCAGCGGCGGGAACTGCTCGACGAAGTGGGCCAACGTCCGGTCCAGGACCGCCGGCCCCATCGCGGCGGCGAGCGCGGCCATCGCGTCGGACATGACCCGCGGGTTCACCGTGCGGCGGTATGTCTCAAGGGCGTGGTGCAGAACCTCGTCGATGAGGCCCATGGCGTTTAGATCGGCGGCGTGGACGACGCGATCGGGGAAGCGGGCCTTGTCGGCTCGCTCGTTCATCAGCTTGGCGAAGGCGCGCGCGGCGGGGAAACCCGGAATGATGACGTTGCCGCTGGTCTGGAAGAGCGCCTGGTCGAAGTCGTAGCGGAGCCGAGCCGCCTTCGAGATGTGGAACTCGAATGCCACGTGACGCTCCGCCTGTCGGCAGATCCGGCGAACCGGGACCGGACCTTAGGCGGTCGAGTCTAGCAGGCGCGGCACGACCGGCACGGCTGCCGTCGGGCCCGCTCGAACCGGACCGGCCGAGCCGGAATCCTCACCCGATCGCGGTCGGCTGCCCCGCCTCTTCCAGCGCTTCGTTGTAGATCCCGGCACCGTCTATGCGGCGCGACGGCGACGTCAGGATCGACAGGTCGTCGAGGAGGCGGCGCTCGAGGCCGGTTCCAGCCGCGGCATCGATGAGCCGCACCGCCTTGGCCGCACAGAGCAGTACGTGCTTGGTCTCGAGACGGATCGGGTCGCCCCAGAACCAGCCGTCGCTGGCGAACATAGCCAGACGCCAGCGCTCGGCTTCGAGGAGTTCCAGGAATCGCCGGCGCTGGGCCTCGTCCGCGAGGGGCAGCCGGCCGCGGGCGAAGTCGGCCGCCGAGACCGCGCCGAAGACGACGTCCACGTAGGCGTCGCGCGCCTGCCAGATCGCGTCCGGCTCCATGAAGTCCGCCGCGAGCCCGCCCGCGACGGTGTCGATCGCGGCAGCGAGCCGCTCCAGGGCTACGCGCAGCGGTCCCTTCCAGCGACCGTCGGAGGCATCCGGGCACTCGGCGTACCAGCGCAGCACGCCGTGGTGACAGCTCCACGATGTCCGCTCGGAAATCTGCGTTGCGGGGAAGGCGCTGGCGGGCACGTCGCCGACCATTCGGCCGACGGTGGTCATGTCGAAGCCGCGGTCCGGGGCGTCGGGGCCGGGATCGACCAGGCGGGCCAGGAACAGGTCGCGGAACTTCTGGTGGTGGCCGTAGAGCTCGCCGTCCGTGGCGATGACGGCGGTATGCGGTGTCCCGTCCGGAAAACCGGGGCCGGCGATGCGCGGCAGAATTCGCTCGCGCGCGAACGAGTCGGCGTCCATGGTTGCGTCCGACTCGAACGATGCCGACGCCGAGAGGGCCGCGTCGTAGAAGACGACCACGATCGCCTTGCCGTCGCCGAGCTCAACGCGGTAGGGACGGCGGGTGTCGAGCCGTGAGTCGGCCGCCTGCCAGGGCGCGAGGATCGTGTACTTGATGCCTTCGTCTACGAGGATGCGCAGGGTCGGCAGATCCACGGCCGTTTCCGGCAGCCAGATGCCGGTCGGCCTGCGGTCGAAGCGGAGCGCGAAATCGCGCAGACCCCAGCGGATCTCCGTCCGCCGGTCGGCGAGCGAAGCGAGCGGCAGGATGGCGTGGTGGTAGGACTGCGCCATGGCGTTGCCGCCGTCTGCGCTGTCCGCCTGCGGCGCCGCGTCCGAGTCCACGAAGCCTGTGTGCGTGGATGCGTCGTGATCGGCCAGCCAGCTCGCGAGGGTGGGGCCGAGGTCGTAGGAGACGTGGCGGAGATTGCCCCGCTCGGCGTTGGGCTTGTAGCACTCGGCGTCGATCCGGGCGTTCCAGTCGCGGTACGGGGCGGCCGCGGGTTGCGGCGCAATCTCACCCGTGAAAGGGTTGCGCCGCTCCGGCTGGTAGAAATGGCCGTGCACGGCCAGCTTTGGTCGGTTCACCGGGCCGATGTTATCCGAGCGCCGCACGATCGACATAGGCCACGCTCGGGTGACCGACTCGGCCCATTACCTTCCGGGGCGGCGCGGCGGGTGTCGAGGCGCTAGGAGGCAGGCGTCTCGTCGAGGAGCTTGCGCAGCGCCCGAGCCAGTGACGCAGGCGCGAACGGCTTGGCGAGAGATGAAGTGCGCGGCATGTCAACGCCCAGGTTCTGGAATGAATGCTCGGAGTAGCCCGAGACGAAGAGGACGCGCAATTCCGGGCGCTTCTTGCGCAATCGTCGAACCAGCTCCGGACCGTCCATGCCGGGCATGACGACATCGGTGATCACCAGGTCGAACGTGGACGGGCGGACGGCCAGGGCGGCGGTCGGGTTCTCCGCGACGATCACCCGATACCCAAGCCGCTGCAGCGCTTCGGCCACGAACTTGCGAACCATCGAGTCGTCCTCGACGAGCAGGATGCGCTCGTTCCCGCCGACGACGGCCTCCTCGGTCGCGTCCGAGGCAGCATCGGCGACCGTCGATGAAGCGGGGAGGTCGATCTCCAGGACGGACCCTGCGTCAACCACGGAACGGATCTCGATGGTTCCGCCGAGACGTTCGACGATTCCGTACACGATCGCCAGACCCAGGCCTGTGCCGCGTCCGAGCGGCTTGGTCGTGAAGAACGGCTCGAAAACCCGAGAGCGCACGGCCTCGTCCATGCCGCTGCCGGTATCGGTGATGGCAAGTCGGACGTGCGGGCCCGTCGATGCACCGACGTGATTGCGTACGAACTCGTCGTCGTGATCGACTGCCTCCGTTTCGACCGTGATCCTGCCCACTTTGGGAATCGAGTCGGCCGCGTTCACGACCAGGTTCACGATGACCTGGTCGATCTCCGTCGGGTCGGCCAGCAGCGGCGGCACGGGCTTGAGGTCGGTGGCGATCTCGATGCGCTCGGGGACCACTCTCCTGAGCATCGGCAGGATCTGGGTCGCAGCCAGCGCCAGGTCCAATGTTCGGGGTGCACCGGGGTGGCGTCCCGAGAAGGAGAGCAGCCTGGCGGTCAGCGCGGCGGCTCGATCGGCCGCGCGCGCGATCTCGGTGGCGTCGGCGGGATCCGCCTTGCCGGCCGCCAGATCCGACTCCAGCATGCGGGCGTATCCCCCGATGGCCGTCAGCAGGTTGTTGAAGTCATGAGCGATGCCGCCCGCCAGGCGCCCCACCGCCTCCATCTTTTGCGACTGGGCGAGTTCGGTCTGGAGCCTCTCTCGGTCGGCTTCGGCACGGCGGCGATCGCTCACGTCGATGGTCGCGGTGAGCAGGCAATCGCGCCCGAAAAGAGGCACGACCTCGCCCCTGAGGTGGCCCACGATGGTGCGGCCGTCCTTCGTGTGGAACTCCGCGTCGATGCCGTCAATTCGGCCACGAGCCTTGAACTCAGCCAGGAAGCGAGCGCTATCTTCGGGCGAGATCCAGCCGATCTCGACGGCCGTGTGTCCGACCATCTCGTCGCGGTCGAAACCGGAAGCTTGCAGGACCTCCTCGTTGACGTCGATGTAGGCGCCGCTCACGAGGTCGGTGATGCTGATCCAGACGGGCGCGGCGTGGAATGCGCTGGCGAACTTCTCCTCACTGGCGCGCAAGGCTGCGTCCGCCCGCTTCAAATCGGTGAGATCGACGTGGAACAGCAGAGTCGCGGGGCCGTCGGGTAGCTCCATCGGCGTCGCCCGGACAAGCATCGGGAAGGTCGAGCCGTCGCGACGCAGGCCGATCATTTCGTATTCCGTCTCGACCGGCAAACCTACCTCGCGCCGCCGAACACGCTCGTCAACGTCGGCGCGACTTTGCGGAGCGACCATGTCTTGGGCGCCCAGCCGGGTCAGCTCGGCAGGGTCTTCGTAGCCGAACATGCGCCGATGGGCTTCATTGGCGAACAGCCCATGGCCACCGCGGTGCGCGCCGATCGCAATAGGCGCCTCCTCGAGAACGGTGCGGTAACGCTCTTCGCTGAAACGTAGAGCGGCCTCGGTGCGTTTGCGTTCGGCGATGTCGAACGAGAGGTCGCCGAGGAGCACGACGGCCTCGATGTCCTCCTCGGTGTAGTCCGTCGGCTTGTTGCCGACCCCAAGAATGGCCGTGACTTTGCCGTTTCGGAAGACGGGGACGACCAGCTCGCGACTCAGCCAGGCGTGGCCCTCGGGCATCCCGCGTCGGTCCGGCAGCGCCGAGTAGTCGTTGTGAATAACCGGCTTCCGCTCCCGGATGCAATCGACCCAGACTCCGGCGTCCGCGACCGCGTAATGCTGCACGGCGCCCTCGGCCTTGCAGAACTCGCTCTTCGTCCGAGTCGACCAGGTTTGCAGGCTTAGATGCTCCTGGTCGTCGTCCACGAAATGGTAAAAACCGATCAAGCTGCCGGTCAGCCGCTCGGCTTCGTTGAGGGCCTCCTCTAGCAGCTGGTCGAGGTCGTGTGTCAGCGAGAACTCCGCGAGGCGAAGCCGGGCGGCCAGGGTGAGCTGCCGTCTGCGGGTTTCGGTGACATCTCGCCCGAAGGCCGAGATCCCGAAGGCCGTGCCGTTTCGCTCGAGAGCATGGAGCTTAAGCTCGAGAACTCGGTTGCCGGAAGCGACTTCGTATTCGGTCTCGTATGAGCCCTCGGCCAACGCCCGGCCATAGAACCCTCGCCACAGCTCGGCCAACTCCGCGGTCGGGAGGAGTTCTTCCGGCCGCATGCCAAGCTCGATGTCCAATACCCTCGAGGACCTGAAGTATTCACTCAGGCCGCGGTTGAATGAGGTAAGCCCGAACGTGTCGGGATCCACCGACCAGACCAGATCGGTGGTGCTATCGACGATCGAATCGAGCAAGACACGCGACTCTTCCAGCGCCGCGTCGGCTTGTTTGCGTTCGGTGATGTCCTGCAGGTATCCGACGAACGCGACCACCCGGCCGGCCGAGTCGAGCTCCTGCTCGCCGGCGCCGTAGATCCAGCGGACGCCGCCGTCGGGCCGGACGATGCGGAACTCCATGGCGGGCGGTACGGCGGCTGCCAAGGAGGCGGCGGTGGCCGCCCGGTACGCGGCCAGATCGGCCGGATGGACGGCAAGTTCGAGCAGCTCGGCGCTCGGCTTGACGGTCGGGTCGATGCCCAGGATCTCGAATACTTCGCTCGACCAGACCGTCTCGTTCGTCGCCAGCTCGAGCCGCCAGCTGCCTACGTGCGCGACCGACTCGGCGCGAGCCTGAAGCTCGTAGCTCCTGCGCGCCTCCTGCTCGGCCCTGACCCGGTCCGAAATATCGTCGGCCAGGACCACGAACCGACCGGCTCCAGCGCCGTACACGGAGATGGCAAACCAGGCGTCGAACGAGTTGACATGTATCTCAAGGTATTCGGCCGGACCGCCCGCGGCCACGCGAGTGAAAGCCGCCAGCAGGTCCGGATCGGTCGCGTCGAAGTTCGGCAGCACCTCCGAGAGTCGCTTGCCTACGACGCCGCTGAGTCCCAGCTTGGCTTCGAACGCGGCGTTGACATCCTGGAAGATGCAATCCACGGCACGGCCGTTCTCGTAGACCGCCTCGCAAGAGATGAGGAGCTCGTGCATATTGGCGAACAGGGACCTATACCGGCTCTCCGTTTCGCGCTGATCCGCTGCCGCCAGTCGTAAGGCGGTCACGTCTCGCTTGACGGCTACGTAGCCCGTGACCTCGCCGGCCGCGTCGCGGATCGGGCTTATGGATGCCTCTTCCGTGTACAGCGCCCCGTCCTTGCGGCGGTTGACCAGCTCGCCCGTCCACGTTTCGCCCGCGAGCAAAGTGGCCCACATCGAGTCGTAGAACGGGCGCTCGTGCCGGCCCGACTTCAGGATTCGCGGATTCTTGCCCATCGCCTCGTCGCGCGAATACCCGGTCACCCGCTCGAAGGCCGGGTTGACGAACGTGATGTGGGACCGCAGGTCCGTGATGAGGACGGCGTCGGCCGTCTCGTTGATGGCCGTCGCCAGGCGGGCGTTTTCGAGAGACATGCGCCGTTCGTTGGTGACGTCCTCGACGATCAGCAGAGTGCCGGTTGGCTGGCCGGCGGGGTCTTGCACCGGGCTGATCCAAAGCCGAACGTTGATGGTCGAGCCGTCCCGTCGCTTGCGCTTCGTCTCCATGGCGGGGGCAGGCTCGCCGGAGGCGGCGATGCGAGCCAGCGTTGCCAGGGCGCCGACGGTTACTCCTCCGGGAGCGACCCGGCCGATTACCTCGGCCGCGGACCAGCCGTAGATCCTCTCGGCGGCCGGGTTCCAGGAGCGGACGATGCCGTCCAGGTCGAGCGAGATAACTGCCAGGGGCGCGCTCTGGACGAGCGACCGGTACTGGGCCCGCATTGCGAAGGCGGCGTCCTCGGCGGCCCCCATGGCGCTCAGGTCCGTCAGGAAGACGATGCCGCCGCTGGCGCCATCCAGTTCGACCTGCGTTCCTTCGACAAGCACAGGGAACGTGGATCCGTCCATCCGCCGGCCGGCCGTGCGAAGAAAGGCCGGCGTGGGGTCGTCAGGCTGGAGGGATCGGCGTATCAGATCGGCATCGTCGCGGCTTTCGTCGGCGACGATAGAAGTCAACCCCGCGGCCAGGAGCGTCTCGCGATCCGGATATCCGAACATCCCGACCAGGGTGTCGTTGACTTCGGTCTGGCCCTGGCGCACAACTATGATCCCGACGGGCGCCGTCTCGAACAGCCCTCGGTACCGCTCCTCACTGAGAGTCAGAGCGAGCTGCGCTTCGCGCCGGGCTCTTTCCCTCTCCAGGGCCGCGAGACGCATATCGGCGTCGCGCGCGAGCCGGCGCAGCGCAGACACCTCCTGCTCGAGGAAGACCCCGGGCTTGTCGGCGAAGCACTCCAGCAAGCCGACCACGACCGAGCCGGACAGCAGGGGAATCGCGGCGGCGCTCCGATAACCGTGGCGGACCGCGGTCGCGTACGGAAGGATGTCCGGGTCTGCGGCAAAATCGTCGACGGCGAGCGGTGCCGCCAGGCGCAGAGAAGCCGAGATCAGTCCGGCGCCCGGATCTGTCGCTTCGAGAACGCCCGTTTCGGCCAGGTAGCCGTTCTCCTCGCCGGACCAGGCGTGCGGCCGAACCAGGCGACTTCCGGGCTCGCGCAGCCCGACCCACGCCATCCGAAGGCCGCCGATCTGCATTGCCACCCGGCAGAGGCTGTCGTATACCTCGCCGTCGGTGCTCATCGACAGGAAGGCGGCGCCGGCATCCGCGAGCGTTCTCTCCATGTGAGCCAACTTGACCAGGCGCGTCTCGAGGGCGACCTGGCGGGTCACATCCACCAACTGGCTGACGACTCCGATCGGCGAACCGTCGCCATTGTCGAGCGGGGCGGAGTGGACCTCCATCCAGACCTCGCGACCGTCCTTTGTCACGCGCCGGGTTCGCTCGCCTTGAATCGTCGCGCCGCCGAGGATGCGCTCGTGGCGTTCGGCGGTGGGTAGCACCTCGTCACCGGGCGTCAGCTCCGGCGGTGGCGGAGCTCCGATGACCTCGGCGCTTGTCCAGCCCAGCGTTCTCTCGGAGGCGGGATTCCACAAGAGGACGGAACGGTCGGCGGCGAAGACCGCGGTCGGCAGAGGCGATGACCCCACGATTGCCGCCAGCAGCTGGGACGTTCGTGAGAGTGCGGTCTCGGCGGCCTGCCGAGACGTCAGATCGGCGGAAGCTGCGTCCAGGGCATGGCTGCGCTGCCAGATGATCACGCGCAAATGGATGAAGCAGTAGGCGATGAACAACACCCCGACAGTCAGCGTGATTGCCGGTATGCCGATCTTGGGCAGGCGCGACGGCGGGCCGACCAGATCCGCGGCGAGGAAACCCACTATCGCCGAGCCACCCGACGTCACGAAGGCGAAGGTCAGCGCTCGTCCCCGGGCGACGCCCATCACCAGCGCGACGCCGATGATCGGCAGCAGGATGGCGTAGGCGAGCCCTACCGCGAAGAACAACGCCGCAAGGATGCCTTCGAGGTCGAGAAGGAGGGCGGCGGCGAGCGCGAAACGGGTCCGCCCTCCGCCGCTCGCCAGAACCGCGACCGTTATCGCGGCGGGCACGACCAGGATGCTGGCCGCGCGCCACAGGGGTGGCGTGAGGCCGCTGTCGAGAAGCAGGTCGGCAGCCAGGAGGCCGGCGCCCAGTAGCAGCCAGCCGACGACGAAGCGCCGGTACCAGGCGGGCCAGTGAAGCTCGTGCTGGAACGCGGTCGGCCTGTTGGGCGGCGCGTCGGGCGGCGTGTGCCGGTCCGGAATTTCGATCTCCCCGAATGATCCGCCGCGACGGCGACTAACCCCGCCTGATCCGGCCAATGCAGCCTACTCGCAGCGGCGAATGGCTCAAATACTTCCACTGGGGGACACGCCAGAGGGGGCCCTTCCGTTTGACAGCCCGCGTCAGGCCCGCGTCAGACCCGCGTCAGGCCCGCGTCGGACCCGCTCGATCGGTCCGTTCGATCTACGGTCTGAGTCACCTCGAAGCCGATCTTGAACGAGCGGTGCCCGCCCGGGACCAGCGAGACGGGCCAGCGGAACAGGAGCGAGCTGCCCTGGTAGACACGCTCGAAGCCGCCCTCGGAATTGGAGACGGTCTCGACGGAGTACCACGTCAGGCGGGCGGCCGGGGTTGCGTGCGCGTCGATCCGGACGCCCTCGAAGTCGTTGCCGAAGGCCAGTCCCGCCGCCTTCCGCACGTCGCCCGGGGCATCGTGGGGCGTACGTGAGTCCGGCCCGGTTTCGTAGTAGGCGGCCGGGTTGTGGCCACCGCCCAACAGGTTCACGTTCCACTCGACGGCCAGTTCGAAGACGAGCGTGGTGTCGCCGGGGTTGTGCAGAGCCACTTCGAGTACGAGTGCGGGGTCCATCCTGCCGCCCGAAAACTCGTATCTCTTCTCGACGACGAGATCTCGGTTGATGCCGTCGATCGTCGCCGTGCCGGCCCGCCGGGCGACGAGCCGTTCCGGCTCAACGGCCGTGGCTTCGTACTCGCCCTCGACGAAATCGCCGAGTTCGGCGTAGGTGGCGTGAACGAGCTGCTCCGGAGTGGTGGCCTCGCCCGCAGGAACCTCGCCCGCAGGAGCGCCGCCGGCAGGAGCGCCGCCCGCGGGAGCCTCGCCCGCAGGAATCTCGCCGGCGGGAGCGCCGCCGGCGGGCAGGATATGCACGAGTCCGCTGCGGCGTTCGTGGCGGTCGTAGTGGAGGAACGCGGCCAGGCCGGGTTCCTTGACGTTGACCATGTCGTGGATCGTCCTGGGCGCGTCTACCGCGGCCGCGTCTCGGCCCTCACTCACGGCCGCGTCTCGGCCCTCACTCACGGCCTGGCCTTCGGTTTCGCCGATGGCCGTCTCCTCCGCCGCGCGGTCGTGGGCCATCAGACGGCGGTGGTACGCCTCGGGACGGCGGCGCAGAACGGAGGCCAGGGCCACGCGGCTGGCGCGAAGATCCCAGGACGACACGGCCGCGCCATCTGCCAGGTCCACGACCACGGTCTGCCCGAGCGTGGTCACCAGCACCTCGTCGATGGCGTCGAGGTCGGTATCAGTGAGACGGGCGCCGTACGGATTGCTCCCGGCATCGACGGCCGCCAGGGCCGCCAGGTCCTCCGCGGCGATCAGGTTGGCGAGGGTCGCCATTCGCATGTGGACGATGTAGATGCCGCCGAACAGGCCGTGCCAGTAACAGTCGTTCGATTGCCCTCGGTAGAGATGATCGAGGGCCAGCGCCTTGCGGGCCGGCCCGTCCGGACCGGCGTCCGGCATGGCGTGGACGATGTCCGATACGCGCAGCATCTGCTTGGCGAGCTCGTTGATTTCGCGGTAGCGGGCCTGGTAGTTGCGCCAGAACCCGCCGCGCAGGTACCGCGCCGCCGGCAGGTCGCGCTCGCGGGCGTCCTCGAGCAGCCGCGTGAAGACCGGGGTTTCGTCGGGCGGGAGGACCCACTCGGTCATCTCGACGTACGAGGAGGTGGGGAAGTAGACCCGGGTTGTCGGCGGGTGGCTTGACAGCCATTCTGACGGCGTGGCCATCGCCAGCCACTCTGCGCTGGCCTCGATGGCATCGAAACAGCGGTCCACCCAGTGCTCGCTGTTCCAGCAGTACTCGAAGGTTCCGGGCCACGCCCCGAACTTCTCGCCGTCGTCGCCCATCATCCCGACGAACCGGCCGTCGTCGGTCCGGCGATCGGCCAGATACCCGATCAGGTCCTCCACGGGTTTGAACGGGATGCGATATCGCAGGCCCTGCTCCGTGCCGAAGACGGTCAGCCTCTTGCCGCGGTCGTCGGTGGTAAACGCTTCCCACATCGAATCCTCGCGGATCGAGGCCGCGCGGAGGTGGTTGTCGTCGAGGACGGTCCAGTCGTAACCGGCCGCGGCCAGATCCCCGGCGAGTGACGGCTCCCAGACCCGCTCGGCCAGCCACGCCCCCCGGGGCCGCTCGCCGAAGAGCTTCTCGAGTTCGTCTCGCATTCGGACGAGCTGACCGTGGCGGTCGCGGTCGGGGAGGGCCACGAGAATCGGCTCATAGAACCCACCGCCGACGATCTCCACCTGACCGCGGTCCACGAGGCCGCGCAGCCGGTCGAGCGCCTCGGGATGGTTCTCCGCGAGCCACTGAAGCAGCGGCCCGGTGTAATGCATGCCGAGCCTGATCCCGGGGTGGCGTTCCAGGGCGTAGAGCATCGGCGAGTAGGCGCGCTCGTAAACGTCCTGGATGACCCAGCCGAAGTTGCCGACCGGCTGATGGTTATGGATTACCAGCGCGAGCGAAACGCGGCCGCCCAATCCGACCTCAGCTCGGATCTGTGGCCGCTCGGCGGCTCGCCTGCTTCTTGACCGCAACCCCGGCCGCCGGCATGTACATCTTCTCGACGTACTCGTGGAGCATCCGGATGGTGGAGAACTTCCAGAGGGTGCTGGCGATCGAGCGCCGCATTTCGGCCGTCCACTGCTCGGGCACGTCGTCTTCGTTGCGGCCGTAGTAGAGCGGCACGACTTCCTGCTCGAGCAGGCGATAGAGATCCTGCGAGTCCGAGTAGTCCTGCGCGCCTTCGTCCGGATTGGTTTCGCGGCCGCCGATGGCCCAGCCGTTGTCGCCGACCCAGCCCTCGTCCCACCAGCCGTCGAGGACCGACAGGTTGACGACGCCGTTGGCCGAAGCCTTCATGCCGCTCGTCCCCGACGCCTCGAGTGGCCGGCGCGGGTTGTTGAGCCATACGTCCACGCCCTGGACCATGAACCGCGCCACGCGCATGTCGTAGTCCTCGAGGATGAAGACTCGACCGCGGAGCTGTGGCGATCGCGACCGGGC
>Ga0302321_100001984_pt1 | contig 17523 bp, 19 predicted proteins | sample Fen_T0_1_FD_202505 | JGI IMG/M metagenome (GOLD analysis project Ga0302321, IMG submission 202505) | Peat permafrost microbial communities from Stordalen Mire near Abisko, Sweden - Fen_T0_1 | ecosystem: Environmental > Terrestrial > Soil > Wetlands > Permafrost | place: Sweden: Abisko...
TCACGATTGGGGGGCCGCCACTCTGTGAAAGTCGATGTCCGCGTGCTTGCGGCCACCAACATCAACATGGCTGCCAGCATCGCCAACAAATCATTTCGCGAAGACCTTTACTACCGCCTCAGCAGTTTTGTCATGAATATGCCGCCCTTGCGCGAACGCGAAGAAGAAATTCCCATGATGTTGCGGCATTTCATGATTCAGGTGGCCGAGCGCTACGCCTGCCCTCTTCTACCGCTGTCTTCTCGGCTAATTCGGGCGTGCGAGAATTACTCCTGGCCCGGCAATATCCGCGAGTTGGAGAACTTTGTGAAGCGCTACTTGGTTCTCGGCGACGAAAACACTGCCGCCGCTGAACTGGAGAACAGTCCCAATTCTCCCGTATCGCCCAACGCGGTTCCCGAGCCGGGTCGCCCTGATTTGAAACAGATTGTTCGGAGTTTGAAGAACGGTGCGGAAATGGAGGCCATAGCGGAAGCTTTGGAAGAAAATGCCTGGAACCGCAAACGCGCCGCCATCGCTCTGAACATCAGCTATAAAGCTCTGCTCTATAAAATTCGGCAGTACGACATTCACCCACGACACACGAAGTAGCGATTTTTTTCCTCCATATGTGCAAATTGTTGCAGTCACTGCGCGCCGGCTCGTTGGCACTCAGGTGATCTGGAGGGTGAAGCTGCCCTAATAGGTTGCCGGTCATACGCTTGCGGGATGCTCAAGGAGCTAGAGCTCGCGGGTAGTTGGCACGACACGTGCTGCACTGGTATCTTATGGGCTCGAATTCCTTCCCTAGTTCGCCGCTTGAAGGGATAAAACCGCGGGCCCGTGAACGCCGCAAGAACCCGCGTTTTGACATTCATTTCTCTGTATTGTTGCGCGTCCTCGGCGACTCTTGGATAACCTCTGAAACAAGCGAAGTGAGTGTCACCGGAGCATCCTTAATCACCGACCGTCCGTTCTTGCTCAACACCCCGGTTGAATACGTCTTAACCCTGCCTCCGGAATTGACGAAGGCAGCGCGTCCCATCAGAGTGCGATTTTTCGGCGAGGTACTTCGCTGCGATCGGATTGGGCAAGACCAATCTACTTTTGGCGTCGTGGTGCGCAATACCTCTCACCGTTACCTTTCGTCCAATGAGGCGGCGGTGTTCGACGAAGTGGAGCAATCAATGGGAAGGCCAGTGAAGCGCGCCGGCTAGGCTGCCGAGCAGAGAACTCGAAGGTGGCTTCCGTGGCTGTCGCTTTGGTAGACCATTACGACTCGCGTTGCCAGTTGCAACATCGCTGCAAAAGAGAGGGCAGACCCCAATGGGATCTGCCCTTTGCGTCAAATCCAGCGGATTTACAGGCCGAGGCGCTTCCGTCCATAGCCGATCGCGCTTAGCAAACCGGTGCCAATCAGCAGAAATGAGCCGGGCTCCGGAATGGGTGTTGAAGTTGTCAGGTTCACGATCGCTACGTAGTTGTCGAATAAGGTGAAGTACTTGATGGTCGGTGAGGACTCAAGGAATCCATAGAAGGCGCCGCTGTCATCGCTGCCATCGGTCACGAACGTCAGGTCGTAGGATTCGATCAAGTTTAAATTCGTGTCGTAGACCGCGATGGTCGTCGGCGTCGTGATTCCGTCAGGATAGTAGTTCAGGAAACCGCCAACGGCCGAAACCGGGTTTGCAAACGTAAAGGTCATGAAGTCGTTGGTGGCGTAGAACACGTACGCGTCATTGAGACCCGCCATCGGTCCCAGAGCGCCCGTCCAGTTGCCGTTGCTCCCAAATCCGTAGCCGCCGGTGTAGCCAAACGCTGAGCCGCCCTGGCAACATAGGACTCCGTCGTTCGTCGAACCCCAAGTCACCGAATTCGACGGGCCGAACGTTATCGGGCCTCCGCCAAAGTAATTCAGCGCCGGCATCGGTATGACCGTGCCGCCGGGAATCGAAGTCACTACAGAAGCTCCCGCTTGAACTGCCAGTAGGGAAATCAGGACAAAAACGAGCGCAGCCAGATATTTCTTCATCGCGCATCCTCCAAGTTCTTACGACCTGAGACTCAAGGGAGGGAATTGATGCCCACCCATAGTTTAAGTACCTTATCACAGAGTTACCAGCAACCCAACCGCCAATTTGTTTGCCAGTTAAGTTATTAAAAAACAGGGAACTGACGCCCCGATGAACCGCGTGCAGGTGCAACTCTTTGCATCCCGACGGAAGATGGATTCCCTCAGATCCGCTCACTAGACCCCAGAAATTTAATTCCGTGTGACTACAGTCACTGCGGGCACTCGTCGTTTCCGGCATTATCCTGTTAAGGCTGCCATGCACTCGTTTTCCATCCTCACCAACCGCAAGCGAGCCATTATTGCCCTCGTGCATACGGTCATTTTCCTCTGCGTTGCGGCGCTCCAGACGGTTCTCTCGCATGCCAACGCATTTTCCCTCCAGGGCGATAGAAGAGTCGGCGGAATTGTGTTGCTTACCATCTACCTCATCGTGACTACGGTGCTGCTGGTTCTCCTGCGCTACGCGTCCCATTCGAGCGAACGCCTTTACTTCGCTCTCTGCGCTACTAGCGCTGCCTTTGGACTGCTGCGAGTCCTGCTCGGCGACCCAGCGTTGCATGCCGGCGCGCTGCGAGTGGGCCTGTTGTCCTGTGCAGTGATCGTCGGAGCGGTGATCCTGCGAACCCACTCTCGCGAAATCGCCGAAGGGGCGCAGCGTTAGTTGCGCCGACAAGTCCTTTGTTTATTATTGGTCATTCCCCGCGGTTTTTAGGCTGCGATGAACCTGCTTTTCGACTTCTTCCGCAGCCTCTCAGGCGTACATTCGAGCGCAAACGGCTTTACCGTTTCGGTCTACGGGTGGTTACTTTAGTTCTTTGGCACTGTTGATTTCTCTAGTGCGGTCGCCGCCCTCGCGGTAAACATACTCAAGGGGACAGGGAGTAGTGTCTCTCTCGCGCTCTCGCCTGGGAGGAGCCGGAAAAGCAGTTCTTTGAACACTCTTCGTATAGCGAGCACGTTCTGACATAGTTATGCAGTTACATGGTTACGTATATCAGTTGAAAAACTCGACAATTTCACCGTATGGGTTTCATTACAATTACTGAGTTGGTGTGGTAGCTATGTATAACAACAAAAAATTACAGAGCTTTACGACCTCGCAGTAGTTCGCTCACCGCCGGACCGGCCTTGTCAACCGCCAGCAGACCTTCATCATTCTTCAGCGACGGATCGGCTCCGGCATCAAGCAGGGCCTTCGCCATTTCCACGTTGTCGAGGGCAGCAGCCGCGTGCAGGGCGGTGTAGCCCATCATTTGCCGAGCGTTGGGATCGGCACCCGCACGCAACACCATCTTCACCAGGTCGGCCCGTCCCGAGGCTGCCGCGCTATTGATGATGGCTACTTTCATAGAATTGGCCGCGACGGCCTTGGGATCAGCGCCCGACTGCAGCAGCACTTCCGCTGATTCCGCCTGCCCGAAAAACGTGGCCAGGTGTAGCCCTGTGAAACCATCACCGCTGAAGGCCTTCGCCAGCGACGCGTCATTGGCCAGCAAGGCGCGCAAGCGCGGGAGATCACCGAGCGTGGCGGCTTCGAAGATGTCAAGTTCGCCGACCTTGCCGCGGAGAAGCTCCACCAAGTCGTGGCGACCTTCGTATCGGGCTTGCATGAGTGCCGACGCTCCCTGCTGGTTACGGGCGCGGGCTAGCGTGGGATCGGCCGCCAAAAGCTGCTCGACATGGGCCCGGTCATTGTCATGAATGGCGGCGAAGAATTCTTGTGACATGCTGCCCTCCTTTTCATTAGCAATGCTCATGAACTTATCTTGCGGTACAGTACCGGACGCTTACGCACAAAGCGCGCAAGCCGCGCGTAGAGGCGCTGGCGAAGATGCTGAGCGAAAAGTCCGTGGCCGAGCGCCAGGAAACCGCGAAGGCGCATGAGCCCTAGAAAGCTGAAGCTCCGGCTTCGGCGACGGCGTGGTCCTGTTCGCCAGAGCCGCCGCTGACTCCGATGGCGCCGACTACCTTGCCATCGCGCTTCAGCGGAATGCCTCCGGCGAAGATCATGATTTTGCCATTGTTGGAAGCATGGATGCCGAAGAATTGCCCGCCCGACTGCGAGTGTGTCGCCAGGTCCTTGGTGGCGATATCGAAGGCGCGCGACGTGTAGGCCTTCTTCTGGGAGATGTCGATCGAGCCGATCCAGGCGCCGTCCATTCGAACGTGGGCGACGATGTTGCCGCCTTCGTCAGCGACGGCAATGTTCATGGGTTGGCCGATCTCGTGAGCCTTCTTCTCTGCGGCAGCGATGATGCGACGGGCGTCTTCGAGTTTGACTGCAGACATGGTTCCTCCGACGGAATGAATTCGGCCACAAGCAGAAGGCCGTGGCGGATTCAGACAATAGCGGCTGACAGGAGTTTTAGCAAGTCGGGCGTCACTGCCGGAAGCGGTGGAATTTACGGGCGGAACGCGCTACGGTAGAGGAGTTGAGGCGCGGTACCCAAGTGGTAAGGGAGAGGTCTGCAAAACACTCAGGGTGGCTGTTTTCGCTCCTTCCGGAAACCTGGCCCCTGGTTCGTCGCACTTTTCGGTGCTGGTTCAAAACCCAAGTACTCAGGAGGCTCTGCTCAACGCTAAGATTGAACTCACCGCAGAGTCGGCGCTTACCTCGCCAGCGCATCCTTCTGCTGCGACCGCCAGCCATGAAGGCTCGGACAACAAGTTGCTGCAAGCCGCGGACCTCGACCTGCCCACGGAAGGGACGTGGACATTACACCTCACCGTGCAGCGCGAAGCCATTAGCGATGACTTTGCGCTGGCCCTTCGGGTAGTTAAACCCGATGCAGGTTCTGCCGGCCGCTGGCCCTATGTCGTCATCCTGTTGTTCGCCGTCACTTTGTTATTCGTGTACGTATGGCGGCACCGGGCATTGGGAACCCGCCCGTTCAAGTGATCGTGTCGGGAGATCCGCTTGGCGGCGACTCAGCTTGCCTGAGTTTCGCCTTCAAGCCGAGAGCGTTTTGGATAGCAAATCCCGCGGCGGTGTTGTCAAAAATGCACCATAACCTGGTAGTCGGAGCCAGCCCTACCAATCGTGAAGCCAGTGCGTTCAGGAACTCGTCAGAGTATTCGGAAGAATAGCGTCTGGGAGAACCGTGCAACCGGAAGTATCCGAAGCCTGCTAAACCGCCAGGCTTGGCCGCACTGCTGACGACAGCCGGATCAGCTGCTGCTCGCGCCACCAAAAATTCGCGCAACAATGCGTTGGCAAAAACGCTCCGGCTGCTGGGAACTTCCAGCCTCACACAGGAACGCGGCATCGTCATTTCGTGACAGGCGCGAGCAGGCAGTCTCCATTCATAAAGTCCACCACATCTATTCAGCTAGAATTTTTGAAACACAAACTCGTTGCAGCCCATGCTGCCGCCGCAAGTTCGGAGGCGGGTGAGGGAAAAACCGCGCTGGCGGTAGAAGTCAAATATCTGTTCGGGCGTTGCCACTTCGCGCGGATAGCCGCCCACCCAGTCCACCAGGTCCTGCCAGAACGACATGCCGCGCTGGTTCTTGCCATAGTCCCGGATGCTCTTGAACGGCTGCAAGCGCAGGGAATCCTTCACCATGGGACGCCAGTTGAGAATTAAAAACGACGGCCATACGACGAGAAAGCGCAGCCCCCGTGGCAGTTGGTTGTAAAGTTTTTGAGTTCTTATCCAGCGCCGACTGGCGGTGCCTTGGTCGTTGTAAATGGCGATAAATAACTGCCCGCCGGGCGCTACCGGTAGCGCTGCATTGGCCAGTGCGTTCCACATGTCCCCGGTATGGTGCAGTACGCCCCAGGAATAGACGACATCGAATTTCCCCAAGGACGCCAAGTAGTTCGTGTCGAGCGCAGATCCTGCCTCAATCGTCCAGTTATGGTCATCAGTAAAATAGCGCTGCTTCAACTCTTCAGTACATCCGACGGAATTCGGATCGTAGTCGAAGGAATGGACGCGTGCCCCAAGCCGCCGAGCGGCCAGGCTGAATAGGCCGCTCCCCGAACCTATGTCGAGGAAGCTCTTGCCGGACAGGTTGTCGGTATCCAGCATTAAGCGCAGCGACTTTACCGCTTCTTCGATCTTCTGGTCGTTCAGTGTCTCCAGGAACCAAGCCCAGTTCTTGCCGAACTCGAAGCGGTTACCTGTTGCGACTTCCTTCGCGTATTGACTCGTGCTCACGGAACCCTCAGACCATTTTATGAAGCCTTGGCCCAACCGCGCCAAGGCGAGTTTGAGTTTCTATTATCGCATGAGATTTTGCAGTGACAGCACGACTTGTGCGACGTGGAAGTCGGTGCCGAGAGCACGCGAGATACTCAGTGTTGCACGCTGGAGTTTCTTGCCGAATTAAATCCAATGTGGTGGCGAGAGCTTCGCGTGGGAATTCGCGTTTGGGTGCAGGGCTGATAGTCCGGAGTAACGAAAGTAAGGGCGCCGACATGCAGGATGCGACCAATGTGGTGCGGCGTCAGTCACGTCATTAACAACATTTCGACACTGGACAACGTGCTGTGTCGTCAGCCCTACGGAGATCGTGGTCTAAGAGGCACGGAAGGGGTTGAACATGTACATGGGGGACCCGCCGCCGTCAGACCGGCGATCCAAGCGAAATGTAATGTTGGTGACAAGCAATGACATGAAATACTCATTACCCTCCAGCAAAGACTTTGCAGACTACGATTGTCTATGCCGATCCGCCCGCCGCAAGCTACCAGATCGTTTCACCAAACTGGACTCATACTAGTGATGCTAAAATAGCAGGGGTCGATGAGTCTGTCTGTCCGCAGCAAGGAAACTCGATGTGGCGCCCCAGCCTGCGGTACAGCCAGACATTGTTATGTTTGGGGTGCAACAGACAGCACAGTGTGCGTCTTCGTCAACTGCATCGTGGTGGATCCTGCGCCCGCCCACTGGTAGCATTACGACTGCGGGACTGTATGCAGCACCGAAATCAATTGCAGCTCGCAGCGGAGTTACAGTCTGCCCTAGCACGAGGGATCCAAAGCCTTCGTGCTAGGGCATTGTTCTAGTGCCAAGTAAGTAGTCTCTGCAAGGATAACCAGGTATTGCGAGAGGTTCTCCCTGCCGACGAAGTTAGCCGCCGCAGCCCAGATAATTATCAGCAATTCTTCAGTCATCTCACTTCCGCTATATGATCTCAATCGGCCACCGATCACGCACATTCGTCGTCGGGAGCGCACCGCGATCATGGCATCATTGTGCTATCATCGCGGCTGGAATGCCTCTTGGACTGCACCCATGAAACTGATCGAAGCCCTCGAAGTGATGAAGCAGAATCGCGTCGACGAATCGCCGACTTTCGAGATTCAATTGGCATGCGGGTTCACACCGCTACACTTTTCCACATTTCTTGGTGCCCACTTACGCCGCGAATTCCCCGGCAGTCAGGTGGCAATTTCGACCGGGACGTTTGGTGATCTTCCCGGAAATCTGGAGAGGCTTGCCAAAACTCAGGGTTTCACCATAGTGGGGGTCATCGAGTGGCAAGATCTCGACCCACGGCTCGGGATCAGACTGTTAGGCGGATGGAACCCGCCCCAGTTGAACGATATCCTTCAGACAGTTCGCCACCAGGCAACCAGGGTCTTGATGGCCTTGAAGACCCTTTCTGATAGGAACGTCGTTGTATTAGCACTACCGACGCTCCCGCTCCCGCCTGTAGCGTTCACTCCTGGATATTCCTCAAGCCAATTGGAAAGCGACTTACAATGCGTACGGGCAACTCTATTATCGAAGCTGTCCGAACTCAAGTCGATCCGTGTGGTCAGTTCGCAACGGCTGGATCAAACATCGCCACATGCTGAAAGATTTGATGCGAGGTCAGAACTAAGCTCTGGTTTTCCATATAGTTTGAGCCACGCCGACAAGCTAGCTGATCTGGTGTCCACGTTTGTTAGAAGTCCGCTGCCAAAGAAAGGATTGATATCAGATCTCGACAATACTTTATGGAATGGCATTGTCGGTGAGGTTAACATAGAGGGTATCAGCTGGGATCTCGATCACCATACCCAGCGGCACGGTCTGTACCAGCAAGTGCTGGCGTCGCTTGCGGACTCAGGTACATTAATTGGTGTAGCTAGTAAGAATGATCCCACTCTCGTTGAAGAAGCATTCAGCAAACGAAAGCCATTTCTTGCGCGCGACCAAATCTTCCCTCTTGTGGCAAACTGGGGGCCCAAATCTGAGTCAGTCCGGAAGATTCTCGAAGCTTGGAATGTTGGTCCCGATAGTATAGTGTTTGTCGACGATAGTGCTCTGGACCTGGCGGAGGTCAAGGCAGCTTATCCCGATATCGAGTGCCTGCTGTTTCCTCGCGATGACGACAAGGCTGCCTTCAACCTTTTATACAAACTCCGTGACAAGTTCGGGAAGATCGCCATTTCCGAGGAAGACGTCATCCGAAGGGAGAGCATCCGCGCATATCATGACGCTGTCGGAGCGGGTCCAGTAGAAGGGTATACGCCGGAAGGCTTTCTGCAGCAGGCGGGCGGCACACTGACTCTCACCTTCTTAAAGAATCCACCTGATCCTCGTGCGCTTGAACTTATCAACAAAACCAATCAGTTCAACTTAAACGGCAGGCGCCATACCGAAGCATCGTGGCAACAGTATCTGAGTGACCCAATCGTCTTCATGGCGGTAGCTTCTTATGAAGACAAGTATGGTCCTCTGGGTAAGATCGCAGTACTCGCTGGTAAGATAGAAGGCGATGACCTGATGATCGACCACTGGGTCATGAGTTGCCGGGCATTTTCGCGTCGCATCGAGCACGGTTGCCTGATTGGAGTGCTTCAGAAGTTTAGTGTGAATCAAATTACGTTTGACTTTCTCGAGACTCCGCGGAACCGCCCCATCCGGGATTTCCTTGGCGAACTAGCTGGGGACAGTACTCTATCAAATTATTCAATCACTAGAAAACAGTTGTTTGATACCTGTCCCCCTGTCTATCTCAAGATTCAGGAGCTTTAGGATGAATGATATCCAGGCGCGGCTTACGCGATGCTTTGCAGCGGTGTTCCCCGATATTTCAGAACATCAAATCACGAACGCAAGCCTGGATACGGTGGAGGGATGGGATTCTGTCACCGCTGCAACCCTGGTAACTACTGTCGAAGAGGAGTTCGGCATTGAGTTTGATGCGGACATACTTGGGAACCTAACGTCTTATGAGTCCATATTTAACTATCTGCGACGGACTAATGTTTAGAAACGGATAACGTCCTTGGCAGAGACGGTCCTGTAGCTGGTGGCATAAAGAACTGGTCCGAGAATCTCCAAAACCTGCGGCTCGTGTCGTGACTTGTTGCTCGCCATGACGCCGCGGCGAACTAGAGGACGGCCTCCTTTAAGTCCCTCGCATAGGCCCAGGCCAGGCTCGTTTCTGGTATCCGATAGATCGGACGCCGTTTGGCGACGCTTTCAAGATAGGTCGCCAAGGGACGAAAGGCGCCCTTTCCGCCATAGTCATGCCAGAAAACTATCCCCTCGTCTGTCATCATTCTAGCCATCTTGAGAGTGTCATTTCTGACATGCTCAGCATCGTGCGCCGCATCAACTAGTCCAAGATCGATAGAGTTGGCATAGGGCTCCGGGTCAAAAACCATGGAGTCGCAGAGAAGTTGGGTATATCGATTCAGCCCTAGGGCGCGTGGCACTGAACCGAGATGTCTGGCGGCCACCAGGTCCTTGTCGCTCTCCAAGCCTGCCCTGCCTTCTGGGGCCTCGGGAGGCAAATCTAACGAAAGAATGCGAGCTCCCGGCGGCGAATTTAGAATGAAAACCGCAGTGGTCAGGCCGTCATACGAACCTATCTCGAAAATAGCGCCGGGTTTGCGGGTTTTCGTAGTGCGCGCGAGTATCACGAGTTCGCTGAACGACATTCCGCCGCCGGTGTGCGCTGAGGGCAGGGATATAGTTTCGCTCTCAGAGGGAATAACCGGACCGCGGCTAGCAAGTCCAGCTCCGATCAACTCGTCGTATCTCTTCAGACAGTAGGAGACGTACGTCCGCAGTGTCGAGGGCTTCCTAAGTGCCAAGAACAATGTGCGCACGCTCAGGCACGACAAGCCATCAAATACCTCGGTGAAATTCATCGGCAAGTTCCCTTCGCTGGTTGCATTGTGCGATCCCCGCCGGGCTCGCGTTCCAAAGTAGCACCCTCGCAGGATTTATCCCCCGAACTAACTCCTGGGATCAGCGATGGGTCGGTCGTCGTTGCACCCTTACAGACAACGAAATTACTAAGATATTGACAGGGCGTTCCCCCTTATCGAGAGTTTCATCATATCAATCGGGGATGTCCCTGTGTTCCGTCAGTGGCCAGAATTTGTTGTGCCAGTGACTCCGGACACAGCGGCATCGAGTTTGCGGGCGTCCACCCCAGCTGGTTTACCGTCGGTCGTCTTTACCCATTTGGGTGAAGTCAACTGATAGTTGCCGGTTTCCGCGTCGGCATATTGGATCGGTCCGGCTGTCACAAGGTTTCCGGCGGGAAATGTGGCTGGGCTCCCGTGGCTGGGAGAGAGGATCACGTTACCTGAGAACCGCTTCTCAAGGGGAGGCGGGTCTCCCATGTAACTCACCAGCCCAGCCGTGCCCTGTCCTCCCCAGTCACCGGTAGGAGGCCGGCACAGTACATTGTCCGTGATCCACAAGTTGTGCGTGTCCGACTGCGCCAATGGCCACCTGGAAGCGCCTGGAACACTGAAATACACGGATGCCCAGCAGTCGGCTCCAGCCCCCGGAACCACCGTGTTGTGTTGAAATACAACATCCGTAACGTCCGGCAAAAACTGAAACGCTACAGACTGAAGCGCGCCGGGTGCGCTGACGCTTCGGAGAAGCACCAGGTTTTGGGCGATCTTCCAGCGCTTTGCTTCACCTGGATTGTTACAGAGCGGAGCGAAGGACAGTCTGCAGTTGTCATCTCGCGCGAGGCTGTTGAATCCGGATGCGACGTTCTTCAGAACATTATTCTCAATCGTGATGTCGTCGACGACTGCGATGTTTCCGCTATCCGACGTCCTCACCGTCAGTACTATCGCGTATCCTTTCTGTGCGCCTGCCCAGTTGTTTTCGAACACATTTCCAGCGACCAGAACGCGCCGCGCGCTTTTGAACTCGAGGCTATTCTTCACCGACCATTGCGGGGCAGGCGGAAGCGTCACACCCGGCTTTGCCCACCGTTCCGGCTTGAAAAAATGATTGTTCCTGATCTCAAGATCTGACGCGATGTAAGGATTGTCGGGCCCGCCGGCACCTCCGAACATCAGGTTCTCTGTAGTCGACGAGAGAAAGTTGTTAACCACCTTGATCGGGCCCGGCGTGCGGTAGGCGCGAATGGCCTGCGAATCCAATGTGCTCTGGTGGATGTCGGATATGTAGCTGTCGATCACAGCGACGTTTGTGCTGTTGGCGACCACTGCGGCACGCACGTCCTGCGTGTCGCTCCCGTGCATGTAGCAACGGTCGACTGTAATAGAGTCGGGTAGCGACTTGCCCTGTTGCGCCGGCATGTCGAGCAGGAAATATGTAAAACAGTTCACTCGCGGCGTGTGGTCCAGGTCGCAGCCTCTACGGGACGTGGAATAGAACTCTAATCCGACGAACCGTACATACGACGCGCCTGCCAGCACGCTGACCCCCGGCGAAGTGTCGGTGGCGACGATCTTTGGCATCTTCGCAGCATCACGCGCAGGATCGACTCGCTTGCCGGCCACGGGCAGCGATGTAAGCTCAGAACCTTCAATGTAAATCCACTTGTGGTATGGGTTCAATTTGGCCCGAATGGTGAAACTACCCTGGTAGCGCGCTCCGGCATCCAGAACGATGAGGTCGCCAGGATTCGAGTCATCAAGCGCGTGCTGGAACTCACCTGCCGTATGCGCCCGCCATGCCTTTCCGCCGGAAGGCGGTGCCCAATGGGTGTCGATGTAAGTGCGCGGCAACTCAGGCGAAGGTACTTGCGCAAATAACGACATTCCAAGGACGACTACGACCAGGGTCGTGAAGGATTGGAGTAAATGGATCTTTGTCAGCAGGACCGCTTTTCGCCTCACAAGGGTATTATGTATTGTTGTCACGCCAGGTGAATGCGGCCGTCGCCGTCACCACGGGTGACGTGAATATGGTCCTCGCCGCCCAGCGTAGACCGTACGGTTTCCGTCAGTTTTTTCGGCATCGCGAGCATGTAGTTAGACGGGCCAGAAAGAAAACCCGCTCTACGGAAGGCTTCCGTCCAATCTGCGTGGCTGTGATTCACAAGTACGAGGTCGGCGCCTTGCCCGGCCAACTCGCGGTCGGTAAGAATCGCGGTGCTCGTCATCGCGTCAGGGAGGGCAAGGCAGTCGAGGATGGACCCGACTTGCAGGTTTCCGAAATGATGATGGTTTAACTGTTGCGCGTTAAAGCAGACGCTCCAACCTACGGGCTGACCACCGCGCTCAATCAGAAGAATCTTGGTTCGCCGATCGCTCACGGGATAGAGGCTCTCAAGCGTGTAGCGGTCACGTGCGACGGCAAACGAGCAATTGCCGCGGCATGCTTCCCAGATGTCGTTTGCCCAATCGCCCCACTCCGCTACCTGGCGAATGGTTCCATCCGTGACCGTTTTTGGGTGCTGTTTCACCAGAAGGGCGAGTGCGCCCAGTCCGGAATACCTTGCAACTCGCGCCCCAATGCGCTTGATTGAAGACGTCCGGAGCATCTGCAACTCGTTCAGAAATTTTCCGGCACGACTTACGCGAAAGAAAAACGGCACCGGCCGCACCGACCATCCCGACGCAATCAGCAGTTTGGGTAACGGGCGATCAATGGCCCCCATGCCGACCATGAAAACTGCGTCGGCCTGCTTCTGCATGAACTTTACCATTTGCATGGCGACGATGGAGTACTTCGGATTGACGATCCCCTCGGAGAGCGGAGACTGAAAATTCAACGCACGGGTGGGCTGGCCGTTAAGCCAACCGGGTTGTTCCATGGCAAGCAATCCGCCGCGAACGAAATCGCCATCCAGCACGACGTGACTCGTCCACTGGATCGGATCGCTTGATGGTATGTGTATGGCTTTAACGGCAGTCGGCAAAAGAAACTCGCTGGCAGCATTGCCCGTCCGCAGCCGCTGGTTGAAATCCACCACAGCCGGGAGGTGCTGTTCACCGAAGACTTCAAATCGTAAAGGCATATCGGAATCGGCCAGTTTAAGACGTGCCGCGATAGAGCTTCTCCCACAGCCAGCGGGTTTCGATTCGGCGGCGAACCGCCGGAGTTAATGTCGTTACGCCGTTCTGTTCGGCGAGGAAATCAAGCAGCGTGCTTACCGGCACGAACCATCCATTCTTCTTCGCGAGGCGCTCCATGGTGCGACGGAACTCGGGCGTGAGTTTGCCATCCCGCACATAGCCATGACCGAAGTGTGTGTACATGATGCTGGCCCCGCCCTCGGCTTCGAGGCGGTCTTGGTTGGCGTCCTGCAACGTCTTCAGAAATGAGGGCGCCTGGTGTCCTTCTGACGACGAGTACCAGTAGCGCACGAACGGGCGCTCCGGATCCGAATAGGGCATCCAGGGATTCATGCGCAACGTATTGATGTCGGCATACACAAAGTTACGGCAGTATCGGATGCGCGCGCGGCAAACATCTCCCCAATAATTGGGATGGCCCTCCACTTGACCAAAGTGTCGGTTGTGCGTACGACCCAGGGTGGCAACGTTGTAGAGCGCGCGCCGCCAGCCGCCGAGACGCGCCGGGCCCCAGTAGATCGCATCAGCATTGTAGTGGTTAGCCATCGAATGTGGGTCGTGGCCGAAGTATTCCTTGAAGAGATCGAGTGCCTCAATTGTTTCAGTATGTGTCGAGTCGAACGGACCGGCAAGGTGAAAGCCAATCTCGAAGCCTTTTCGTTGCAACTCCTGTAGGAAGGCTCTGTATTTGGGGTTGGCGCAGGTTTCGCCGCCGGAGTTGGTTTCGTGGCGAACGCCGAGTGGCCATACACCAACGGTCGTGCGGAATCCCAGGTCGGCGAGAAATGAGTACACGAGCTTCGTAGTCCCGAACGATTGGCCGTCGGGGTCGTCAAAGATCGTGAAGGCAAACCGCCGGCCTTCGGGCCACGTGGGAGTAGCGTTAGGTTTCATTGGGGCTTGGGTTTGATCATGCCACACAGGATGCCGCGGAATCGGGCGCCGCAACGGGTTGCTGAAGGCTTTCGAACCAGAGTTCGAGCATCAGCAGCGCATAAATCTGGTGATAGTTGTTCCGGCGGCCGCTCTCATGCTCCTCAACCAGGTAGCGCGCGAACTCGGGTGAGACGATGCCGCGGTCAAGGAACTGTTTGCCCAGCACACTGTCATGTACGAGTTCGCGCAACGGGCCGCGGAACCACTGATCCAGCGGCACGCCAAACCCCATTTTGCCGCGATTGAGTAGTTCGGGCGGCAGGCGATCGCCAAGTGCCTCGACCAGGATGCGTTTGCCTTTGCCGTCTTTCCACTTCCATGCGGTTGGAATCTTCGTCGCGAACTCGCAGAATTCGTGGTCAAGCATCGGGCAGCGGACCTCAAGCGACGCCGCCATGGAAGCGCGGTCAACCTTGGTGAGAAAGTCGCCGGTCAGCAGATTGGTCGCCTCGAAGTACATCAGCTTTGAGAGAATGTCGTCGTTGCCTGCGTTGAAGTTGTCGGGCAGCATGCGCTCGAGGAAAGCGGCGTCGGCCGGCAACATCCAGTCGGGATTCAGCATGCGCTTGCGGAGGTAGTACGTCGTGTAATTAGTATTGAAGTAGCGGTCGAGCTGAGTGGGAGAACCCATCATCCGTAGCTTGTTTTTACCGTAGGCGGCGTATGGCAGATTGTCAGCAGTCCAACCGATCAGCCTGCGCAGCGCAAGGGGTAATCGATCCACAAAATCGTGGCGGTGCATATTGCCGATAACGTCATAGCCGGCAAAGAATTCGTCGCCACCGTCGCCGCTGAGCGCCACCTTCACGTGCTTCACCGCGAAATCGGAAACGATGTACGTCGGAATCGCCGAGGAGTCCCCGAACGGCTCGTCGTAATGGCGAACGAGTTTCTGGATCAAGCCGACGGAATCAGGACGCACCACAATGTCATGGTGTTCGGTGTTGTACTTTTTCGCTACCAGCCGCGCATAGTAGAGTTCGTTGTAGGCGGCCTCCTCGAAACCGATGGAGAACGTCTTGACTGGTGCCTTCGACTGCAGTGCCATCGAGGCCACCACCAGGCTGGAGTCGATGCCCCCGCTTAGAAACGCACCGAGGGGCACGTCGGCGATCATACGGATTCGCACTGATTCGTCGAAAAGCTCACGGATCTTCTCGCAGGTTTCCTCGCGCGTCAGGCCAGTGCGATTATGTTCGCCGAATGGAGGCAACCGCCAATAACGCCCCTGCTTCACCTCGCCGTCTGCAGAGCACTCAATCCAGCAACCGGGCATGAGTTTGTGGACGGCTTTGAACGGACTGTAGGGATCGGCAATGTACCCGAACTGGAAGTACAGCTTCAGGGCATCCCGATCCAATTCGAGCGGCACGTCGGCGACTCGCAGACACTTGAGTTCGCTGCCGAAGAAGAATCCCTCGGACGTATTGGCATAGTAGAGAGGCTTCTTGCCGAATCGGTCGCGGGCGATAAAGATCTTCCGCTTGTTTGCGTCCCAGATGCAGAACGCGAACATGCCGCGCAGCCGCGCCAGCCCGTCGGCGCCATTCTCTTCATAAAGATGAACGATGGTTTCAGTATCGCTGTTGGTACGGAACTGGTGTCCGCGCGCGATAAGGTCTTGCCGGAGTTCCTGGTAGTTGTAGATTTCTCCGTTAAAGACCACCCAGACGGACCCATCTTCGTTGGAGATGGGCTGATGGCCCGTGCTGAGATCGATGATGCTGAGGCGTCGCATACCGATGCCGCAACGGCCGTCGGTGTAGATACCTTCGTCGTCCGGGCCGCGATGCCGGATAACGTCGGTCATGGCGCGCACAGCTTCAGGCTGAGCCTGTCTGTTACGCAGCAAAAATCCTGCGATCCCACACATGGTTCTTCAATCGTACCATTCCGTCGGGGACAGCCTGGGTCCTCGGTGCGGGCCTTGTGCGGGCAACGCGGTGGGCGCATTTTTTGCAGACGTTAGGGTCTATCGTGCAGAAAAGCCCTTTTCAGTTCGGAAGAACTAAAGTCCGCCGATCGATGCATGTTCTTCACGTTTGCGGTGCAGTCGATTCCCCGTAATTACCAGAATGATATTATCCTCTGTTATAACTCGCGGTGACCCCGGTTGCCGCGCGCGTATCTCAACACCGCGTGGAAGGATCAAGCCGTCCGAGGAAGGGTCGCGGCGCAGAGGGACCTTTTGCAAGTAAAACAAAATGATGGGCTTGCAGGATGTGCGGTATCGTTAAGGATGGCTTCAGGTATCTCGACCTATGGTCGGTGTGGTCGGGAGATTCTGCGAAGGGTGGCAGCCACCATATGCAGCTACAATATTGCAGAACCGCAGTGGATATAACGGGCTACTGATGCGTTACCCATTGGCAAATATCGGATTGTCGATCAGCAGTCCTTCAAGCAGGGGCGCGCATCGAACTCGCAGACCTTCGAACCCCGTTGTTGGCGCTCAAGTGTGTCCCAGCGAAAGTCCTACCGGTAACTTTGACAAGGAAGAATCGTGTTGACAGACGTAGGCCAGACACTGATAGCGCCTAGTGCAGAGATCCCGTTTGAAACAGTCGCCCCTAGGGTGAGCATTATTGTCCCGTGCTACAACACTGCTCGATTCGTGGCTGACACTCTGCAATCCGTCTTTGCACAGACCTACCAGAATTTTGAAGTGGTCGTCATCAACGACGGTTCGCCTGACACGCCCGAACTTGAAAAGGCGATTGCACCCTGGCGCGATAACATCAACTACTTGCACACAGAGAACTGCGGTCTCGCTGGCGCCCGGAACAATGGAATTCGCGCCGCGAAGGGAGAACTGATCGCCCTTCTGGATTCCGATGACATGTGGGAGCCGAATTACCTGGAAGTTCAGGTGGCTAAGCTCGATTCCGATCCCACGGCCGATGTCGTATACCCCAGAGCTGCACTCTTCGGCGAAGGTTCAGATGTTCCAACTTATTCTGACCCTTCAACCGGCGAAGTTACTTTTGCCCGGCTCGTGCAACAAGAAGTTTCCGTAATGGTGTCGGTTTTAGCGCGGCGCAGTGCGCTTGAGCGTGCAGGGCTTTTCGACCACAAATTACGAAGCTGCGAAGACTATGATCTGTGGCTTCGCTGCGTAAAGAACGGTAGTCGAATTATTTACCACGATGAAGTCTTGGTCCGCTATCGCGTGCGAGGCGATAGCCTGTCAGCCGATCCGGTCTGGATGTACGACCATGCGCGACGAGTATTGGAAAAAATGCTTGCCTCGATGTCACTGACGGACGAAGAGCGATCGGCTGTACAGGTC
>Ga0302321_100001985_pt1 | contig 17513 bp, 15 predicted proteins | sample Fen_T0_1_FD_202505 | JGI IMG/M metagenome (GOLD analysis project Ga0302321, IMG submission 202505) | Peat permafrost microbial communities from Stordalen Mire near Abisko, Sweden - Fen_T0_1 | ecosystem: Environmental > Terrestrial > Soil > Wetlands > Permafrost | place: Sweden: Abisko...
ACCAGCGGAATGAGTTTTTCTGGAAAATGATAGGGCCCGTAATTGTTGGAGCAATTGGTCACCACAACCGGAAACCCGTAAGTCCGGTACCAAGCGCGGACAATATGGTCTGAACTGGCTTTGGAAGCTGAATAAGGTGAGCTGGGTGCGTATGAGGTTTCTTCGGTGAACAAGCTGTTATCGTTCGGCAAGTCGCCGTATACCTCATCCGTAGAGATGTGATGGAAGCGGAATTGGGCTTTTTTGTCGTCCGCCAGAATCTGCCAATAGTTACGCGCAGCCTCAACTAGAATATAAGTTCCAACAATATTGGTTTCGATAAATGCCGCCGGGCCATCAATCGAACGGTCAACATGGGACTCAGCGGCTAGATGCATGATCGCGTCAGGCTGGTGCAGTTGCAGCACAGAATTAACCTTCACCGCATCACAAATATCAGCCTGTACAAACTGATAACGGGGATCGGTTTCAACCGTCTTAAGCGATTCGAGATTGCCTGCATACGTCAATTTGTCGAGATTGATTACGCTATGTTCCGTGTTTTCTATGACATAGCGAATAAGCGCGGAGCCAATAAATCCAGCGCCACCGGTGATTAATATTTTCATGTTTTGATTTGTCTCGCTGACTGATTGAATTAATGGCAAGCAACTACTTGGATTTGATAAAGGCAAGAAAAATAAGCCATTAATCTAATTCTTGCATGCAAAGCCTTAACGCATTATCCCATGACGGTAGGGTTAAGCCAAACTGATGTTCCAGCCGATTGGTTGATAACCGGGAATTTGCGGGACGTTTTGCGGGTAGTGGATAATCAGTTGTCGGTATGGGATGAATTGCCTTGTTTTTTAGCGCCATCTTTCCTTGTTCACGGATAATTTCGACTATCTTCTGGGCAAAGCCATGCCAGGATGTATCGCCGGATGAGGTGAGGTGATAAACATTTGAGTTGAAGCTTCCACCCTGCCTTTCCAGCAGCGTTTGCCGCAGAATGTGCGCGGTCGTCTCGGCGATTAAACGCGCCCAAGTCGGAGAGCCAATCTGGTCGGCAACAATTTTGAGTTCTTCCCGTTCTGCCGCTAGGCGCAGTATGGTTTTCAAAAAATTATTGCCCCGATTGGCATACACCCAGGATGTCCGCAGTATCAGGTAATCACCTGCTACAGACTGTATGGTTTGTTCACCTGCTAATTTGCTTTGTCCGTAAACATTGATGGGATTTGTACTATCTTCTTCAGTATACAGGGCGTTTTTGGTGCCATCGAAAACATAATCGGTAGAATAATGCACCAGCAATGCGCCTATCTTTTTGGCTTCCTCAGCCAAAACGCCTGGCGCTTCGGCATTAATCAAAAATGCCAGATCCCTTTCTGTTTCCGCTTTGTCCACCGCCGTATAGGCAGCCGGATTGACGATGACATCTGGCTGGTGTTGCTGAATGATGGCCCGTAGCGCCTTTAGATCGGCAAGGTCGGCTTGGCTACGATCAACCGCTACCACTTCGCCAACTGGCATTAAAGTCCTAGCTAATTCCCATCCAACCTGACCAGTTGCACCTGTGAGCAGTATTTTCATGCAAATACCTCGGCCTCATTAAGCAATGAAGCCACTTTATCCTTATTGGACAGTGTTGGCTCGCCCACAATAGGCCATTGAATGCCGATGGCAGGATCATTCCATAGTATGCTGCGCTCGAATTCAGGCGCATAGTAATTCGTTGTTTTGTATAGAAATTCAGCAGATTCACTCGTAACGAGAAAACCATGTGCAAAACCTTCCGGCACCCACATCTGACGATTGTTCTCGGCTGAGAGTATCACGCCTACCCACTGACCAAATGTCGGCGAATGTTGTCGAATATCGACCGCCACATCAAAAACTTCGCCAGCAACCACGCGTACTAGCTTACCTTGCGGCTGCTGGATTTGATAATGCAAGCCCCGCAACACACCTTTAGCGGATTTCGAATGGTTATCCTGGACGAAATTTGCCGTTACGCCAGTCTGTTCGGCAAAGCTTCGGGCATTAAAGCTCTCATAAAAAAATCCCCGTTCGTCACCAAAAACCTTGGGTTCTATGATTAGCACATCAGGGATAGCGGTAGTTTGTATTGGCATAATGGATTTTGAATATCTGTTTAACTTATTGATTTTAATTTGGAGTAAATATAACCGAATTATTGCTTACTGTACCTTACCAATTGAATATCTTGAAGCTGTCTAGGTGATTGTGTTATTGGTCAACACAATCGCAGATGCTTTTAGCATCAACTTCATGATGATTTTTAAGCTAAAAAACCATCAGATTAATCAATTTTTTTGTAAATGATTCCTTGAACCCAATGAAATGTTTCTTACTCTATACTTGCGGCATTAGCCTATCATGCTTGCGCTGTTTTTCGAATCGTTTAAGAAGGATTGATGCAAAACACTACCTCTTCTAATCAGCAAATTTTCAGCGGATTTTCCGTCCGGGACACCGAACAGATTGAACGAGCTTTAGCAATAATAGCTCAAATACCGGAAGCTACACCGTATCAACGGCCAAAAGGGTTGGATGTTGCAGTCATTTTAATGGATTTTAAAGTGGATGTGGACACTATACTTGCTGCACTATTGAGCGATCCCCGTCTGGAGGAATTGAAGCCCAAACCCGAAATTGCCAAACTATTCGGCAAGACTGTTGCAGCTCTGGTTAAGGATATTAACTGGCTGAATAAATTGACGGTTTATTCCACCGACATGGCCGATCAGCCCAACCAGGCCGAAACATTACGCCGGATGCTGCTATCCATGACGCAGGATATGCGAGCTGTGCTAATCAAGCTGGCTTACCGGATCAAGCGTCTGCGTATCTTGCCCAAAGAAGCCTATGAAGTCCGCCACTTCATCGCTCAGGAAACCCTGGACATTTATGCGCCAATTGCCAATCGTCTGGGTATACACCAGTTCAAATGGGAACTGGAAGACATGGCGTTTCGCTATCTGGAACCCAAAACATATCTCAAGATTGCCAAATCCTTGGCTGCCAAGCGCGACCAGCGGAAAGCGTGTATCGATCATTTTATTGTCCTGCTGCAACAACTCCTTAGCAATGAAGCGATTAGCGCCGAGATTTATGGCCGCCCCAAGCATATCTACAGCATCTGGAAAAAAATGCAGCGCAAACAATTGGATATCGACGAATTGTACGATTTGCTGGCGGTGCGGGTTATAGTCGATAATTTGACCAACTGCTATGCCGCCCTGGGCATCGTGCATAGCGCGTGGCAAACCATACCCAAGGAATTTGACGATTACATCGCCAATCCCAAAGAAAACGGCTATCAATCCCTGCATACTGTGATTCTCGATCCCCAAGGCAGCCGTATAGAAGTGCAAATCCGTACAAGAGAAATGCACGAATTCGCTGAATTGGGTGTTGCCGCGCACTGGTCTTACAAGGAAGGCGGCAAACATAATGTCGCAATGGACAAAAGCATTGCTTCCCTGCGTAAGTTGCTTGCAGAAAAGGACAGCGATGAAAGTTTGTCCGATGACTTTCATAGCGAGCTATTCCGCGACCGGATTTATGTCCTAACCCCGAACGGGAAACTAATTGATCTCGTCAAGGGCGCAACGCCACTGGATTTTGCTTATGCCATCCATACCGAAATCGGCCATAGCTGCCGTGGTGCGAAGGTGAATGGCCGTATTTGCCCGTTGACGTACACACTCAAATCCGGCGAACAAATTGAAATCCTGACCACAAAAGACATCCGACCCAATCGCAACTGGATTGATCCCAATTTGGGTTATTTGAAATCATCTCATGCGATCAGCAAGGTTAAAAGCTGGTTTAAGCATCAACAAAAAGACCAGAATATTGTGACGGGCAAGGCTATTTTAGATAAAGAAATACAGCACTTGGGCTTAAAAGGAGTTCATCTCAAAGAACTAACCCAACATTTCAAGCTGGCAGATACCGATACTTTACTCGAAGCAATAGGCCGCAACGACATCAACAGCCGACAACTGGCGACATTTTTTAAAATACCGGAACTGGAACCCCAGCATCCTGTACCCGTCAAGAAAAAGCCTGAATCCAAATCCGTTGTTACCGTGGAAGGCATCGACAATGTGCTGACCACGTTGGCTCATTGCTGCACTCCCGTTCAGGGCGAGGACATCATCGGGTACATTTCGCATTATCGGGGCATCACCGTACATCGCAAAGATTGCGGCAATGTCACCAATCTCAGCCCCGAAAAACACACACAGCTCATTTCCGTATATTGGGGGACACAACAAGCCAGCCACTCCGTGCCAATTGTTATTCGCGCTTACAATGCCCGGCATTTGTTGAATAACGTCACCCATGTATTGACCCAAGTCAACATCCATATTACCAATGCCGCACTGGAGACCAACCCCGATTTTTCCGCCGTCCTCAACTTGACAATCCAGATTGAAAATACCCGGCAATTGAGTTTAGTCCTTAGCAAAATAAGCCAACTGCCCAATATCGTCGAGGTTAAGCGCAAAACCTAAGGAATCTGGCTCCGTTCGTCCTGAGCCCTTCGATAAACTCAGGAGGGCCTTGTCGAAGGATTGTGCAGAGGCTCACCAGATAACTACGCCAAAAAGAATGGTTCAAGGTAAAATCAACATTAAAGACTATGAAGGTATTATACAAATCAAGATAAAAATTATTAACCACAGAGGACACGAAGGCCGCGAAGAAAAAAGCCCTATTAATTCAAACTATTAAAACTTCGTGTTCTTTGTGTTCTTTGTGTTCTTCGTGGTAATTTCTTCGGTTTATGTTAAGACACACTACTTTCACAGTCCCCATAGCCTACGCCCAATCCTAACCTTGGATCCTCACAATGCCCCCAAACACCCCAAAACGCCTGATTCTAGTTGACGGTTCGTCTTTTTTATTCCGCGCTTATCACGCAATACCACCGCTCACTAGCCCTAAAGGCTTGCCGACTAATGCCATCCACGGCGTTACCAGTATGCTACGCAAGCTCATTGCTGACTATCATAGCGATTACATTACCGTGGTGTTCGACGCACCGGGTCTTACCTTCCGCAATGACCTGTACGACCAGTACAAAGCCCACCGTCCGCCCATGCCTGACGACTTGCGGGTGCAAATCGAACCCTTGCATCAGATCATACGCGCTATGGGTTTGCCGTTAATTATCGAATCCGGGATCGAAGCCGATGATGTCATGGGCGTTCTGGCAAAAAAGGCGGAACAGCAGGGCTATGAAATCATTATCTCCACAGGTGATAAAGACATGGCGCAGATGGTCAACGAACATATTATTCTCGAAAATACCATGTCCAATACCCGTATGGATATTCAAGGCGTTATCGACAAATTCGGGGTTAAGCCGGAGCAAATCATTGATTATCTGGCCTTGGTGGGCGATACCGTGGACAACATCCCCGGCGTACCCAATTGCGGCCCGAAAACCGCAGCAAAGTGGCTGGCGCAATACGGGACATTAGATAATCTTATGGCCCATGCCGACGAAATTGGCGGAAAAATCGGCGACAATCTACGCGCCAGCCTCAATCATCTGGCCTTATCTAAACAACTGACTACGATAGTGTGCGACCTGGAGTTACCGTACACCGTTGAAGATTGTCATCAGCAGCCTACCAATATAACAGAGTTGACCAAGCTATTGACCGAATTGGGTTTTTCCACTTGGCTGAAGACCTTGGCGAACACTGCCGAAGAAACACCCGCCAAGATGGAAGAGAAATCCGCTGTCGTTGAATCCAGTTACGAAACCATACTGACTGAACGTCAGTTAGAGCAATGGCTTAAACAGCTAGAAGCTGCCGAACTATTTGCCTTTGACACCGAAACCACTAGCCTTGATTACAGCAAAGCGCAAATCGTGGGGGTGTCTTTTGCGGTGGAAGCGGGGAAAGCGGCGTATTTGCCTTTGGCTCATGCTTATCCGGGCGTACCTGAGCAATTAGACCGCACTGAAACGCTCGCAAAACTAAAACCGCTGCTGGAAAATCCTGATAAACACAAACTCGGCCAACATCTTAAATACGATGCCCACGTCCTCGCCAATCACGGCATAACCCTACGCGGTATCACCCACGACACGATGCTGGAGTCTTACGTCTTGAACAGCACCGCCACCAAACATAATATGGATGACATCGCCAAAACGTATCTGGGTGTTACGACCATCCACTATGAAGACGTGGCGGGTAAGGGCGCGAAACAAATCCCGTTCCAAGAAGTTTCGTTGGAACAAGCTGCGCCTTATGCGGCGGAAGATGCGGACATCACCTTACAAATCCACCAAACCTTATTACCAAAACTGCAACAACAGCCTAGCTTATATGCCTTATACAAGGAGATGGAGATTCCCCTGATTCCTGTCCTGGAGCGTATCGAGAGCAACGGCGTATTGATCGACAGTGCCATGCTGGCGCAACAAAGCCTGGAACTTGCCAGTAAGGTGATCTCAATCGAGCAACATGCCCACAATTCAGCAGGAAGGGCTTTTAATCTGGGTTCACCCAAACAGATCCAAGAAATCCTGTTCGATCAACAAAATTTGCCAGTACTGAAAAAAACGCCGACAGGACAGCCTTCAACCGACGAATCGGTACTGCAAGATTTGGCGGTGGATTACGAACTACCCCGATTGATCCTTGAATACCGCAGCCTAAGCAAACTGAAATCGACCTATACCGACAAACTGCCGCAACAGGTCAACGACCTTACTGGGCGGGTGCATACCTCCTATCATCAGGCGGTTGCCGCGACAGGGCGGTTGTCTTCAACCGACCCTAACCTGCAAAATATCCCGATCAAAAGTGAAGAAGGCCGTAAGATAAGGCAAGCGTTTATTGCGCCAGTGGGTTATAAAATCGTCGCTGCCGATTATTCACAAATCGAATTACGGATCATGGCGCATTTGTCGGCAGATGCGGGTTTATTGAATGCTTTCAACGAAGGTTTGGATGTGCATCGTGCAACCGCAGCGGAAGTATTCGGTGTCGCGCCAGAGCTAGTCACCAATGATTTACGCCGCTCAGCGAAAGCCATCAACTTCGGATTGATCTACGGCATGTCTTCATTTGGTCTGGCGCAGCAATTAGGCTTATCCCGCAGCCAGGCGCAATCGTATATCGACCTGTATTTTGCCCGCTATCCGGGCGTAAAAAATTACATGGATGCCATCCGCGAACAAGCGCGTGAACAAGGCTATGTCGAAACCTTGTTCGGTAGGCGCTTGTACCTGCCGGAAATAAAATCCAAGAACGCGGCAATACGTCAATATGCAGAACGCACAGCCATCAACGCGCCGATGCAGGGAACCGCCGCAGACATCATCAAACGCGCCATGATCGCCACCGACCAATGGTTGGACAAAGAACAAGCCGATGCCCTTATGATTATGCAGGTGCATGATGAACTGGTGTTTGAAATCGCAGAAGATAAGTTGGCTGACTATACCGACATCATCAGGTCACTGATGTGTACTGCCGCCGAGCTCACCGTTCCGTTGATTGTCGATATAGGCGTGGGCAATAACTGGGACGAAGCGCATTAAAAAAATTATCCACTTTAATAAAAACTTTGGAACTTTTTCCTGGCTGATTAAGTCACACACCTGAACGGTCGCAATGGTCGTTTAATCAGCCTCCTTTCCCCTTGTTTATAGGCTGATTGTTCCTTGGAGCCCCAAAGCCTACCTCTTCTGGCTTTGGGGCTTTCTTTTTTCAGCATATTAGCCTTACTCTCAATCCCTTCTAGTGCCTATCATCCTAAAAATCAGAGGTGTGTTGTAGGCCGTTCGTGCTGAGCCAGTCTTCCAAATCCCCTTTACCCTTCGACAAGCTCAAGGCGAACGGGATTTGGAAGACTCAACTGATTTTTTTAGGATCATGAACAGCTTATTGGGTTTACTCCAACTTTTTGATCATCTGGACGAACTCAGCCGGACGGGGCAACATGCCTGTCTCTTAATCACAATTTCACTAAAAAAGACGATCTACGAGATTACAAAGAGGGAAATGAGGCTTTTAAGGTTAATCTGCCCGCAATTCCCCCTATTTTGCTAGCCCTGTAACATTTGTCTAGGAACAGCTTATTAAACCACATTAGGTTTTTACGAAAAAAAACATATAAATCAAATTTTTGAAAATTTATTGTTTAATAAAAATGTGAACAAGAGACAGGCATGCTACCCCGTTCGCAAAATTTTTATTTTATCGTTCCCACGTTCCGGCGTGGGAATGCCGCCAGGGACGCTCTGCGTCCCGCACCGCTGGAGCGGCACAGGATTCATTCCCACGCCAGAGCATGGGAACGATGCTACTGCTTACTAAGCTTCGCTATCCACTATCATATCGACACCAAACAACCCATCAAGCGCCTGATGTACCTCGTCAATCCCGGTTTTTTTCAACGCGGAAAATAACTGCGCCGTTATCGGTACGTTAACGTCTTTAAGCTCCCGTTGGACTTGCAGCAAAGTATTTTTGGCGGCCCCAAAAGTCAATTTATCGGCTTTAGTCAGCAAGATGTGCAAAGCTAAGCCCGTGTGTTGGCACCATTCGATCATCTGCCAGTCAAAATCCGTCAAGGGATGCCTTACATCCATCACCAACACAATGGCGCACAGGGATTTACGTTGGGTCAGATAGATTTCCATCAACTGATGCCACTTTTTTTTTACATCGACTGGCACTTTTGCATAGCCGTATCCGGGAAGATCAACAAACCGCTGGTTCTCGTTGATTTCAAAAAAATTCAGCATTTGCGTCCGACCTGGGGTTTTGCTCGTCCGTGCGAGCGAATTTTGCCGGGTCAAGGTATTGATCGCGCTGGATTTACCGGCATTTGAGCGCCCGGCAAAAGCGATTTCCTTGCCCACATCCGCAGGAGTATCTTTGAGACTGGGCGAACTGTTCATAAATTTTGCTTGGTGGTAAACTGGATTCATCGCATCTCGCTTAGCTGTGGTAATTAAGGTAGAATTTAAACCTATTAATGGCCTGTGCAGACAAGGCTACCATACACATGACACGATTCCGAAGGGGAACCTGATGAAGAAAAATTGGCTGGCGCTTTCATTGGCTTGGGCATTGGCATTATCTGGCACAGCGCCTATTTTACATGCCGAAGATAACGGTGCAGCAGGTAATAGTGCAGCGGGTAAGGGCAAAGCGAGTTCCTGCGGCGGTTGCCACGGCGAAAATGGCAATAGTGCGATGCCTACGTTTCCTAAACTTGCCCAGCAGCATTCTTCCTATTTGCTCAACCAATTACACGCATTTAAGGGCGGAAACCGTAACGACCCCGTCATGTCGCCGATGGCAATGGCTTTAAGCGATGCAGATATACTTGATATTGCCGCTTATTATTCGGCACAACACATTTCAGCAAACCCCGCGCCTAAGCTACCGCCAGATGAAGATTCTGACGCAGCTACCGATGAAAAAAAGGCTAAAGAAACCATCCAGGCCTTATTGGCGCAAGGTAGCAATCTGTACCGGAACGGTAACCTGACCAGCGAGGTATCGGCTTGTATCGCCTGTCATGGCCCTTCTGGCGAAGGCAATAAGCCAGCGGCATTCCCGTCGCTGCGCTCACAACATGCCGATTATTTGATCAAAACACTGACCGATTTTAAGTCCGGTGCGCGTAGTAATAATGTTGATAACATGATGGTCATGATTGCAAAAAAAATGAGTGATGAGGAAATCAAGGCTGTTTCCTATCACATTTCGACCATGAAATAAGCGTTTGTATTAATACGAATTATGAGCAGGTTCATACCCTGTTCATAAGTTGGATTTATGATGTGACTACTAAATTGATTGTTGGAGAACTAAAAGCCATGTTAAAAAAATTTGCCGGAATTGTAGTACTAATATTTTTCGCTTCATTCTCAGCACTGCTAAGCGCGGAAGAAAAATTAACTTATGAAACCATATCCCCTGCACAACCTACAACAAATCCAGACAAAATAGAGGTAATAGAGTTTTTCTGGTACGGCTGTCCGCATTGCTACAGTTTTGAACCTTCGTTGGCAGCTTGGCTAAAAACGAAACCAAAAAATGTCGAATTCATCCGCATACCCGCCGTATTTAACGAGCAATGGGGCAAACACGCTAAAGCTTATTTCACCGCAGAAGCCCTGGGTGTTGTTGATGCTGTCCACGCCGATTTTTTTGATGCCATCCAAGAGAAAAAACAAACACTTGAAACAGAAGACGAATTAGCCAAATTCTTTGCCGCCCATGGCGTTAAGGACGCGGATTTCCGCGAAACCTATAAATCTTTCATGATTGATTCAAAGATGCGCCAAGCGCCCGCCCTTGCTGCAAAGTACGGTATTACCGGCGTTCCCGCCATCATCATCAACGGCAAATACAGAACCAATGGAACCTTGGCCGGATCTCAAGAGAAAATGATTGATGTTATGAATGAACTTATCAAAAAAGAGAGTGGAGCGAAATAAGCGCATTTTTATTCTGCTTTGGTAGCCTGCCTGCCAATAGACTGCGTGAGGTACGAAACCCAGCACTAGGGACAATAGCTGGGTTTATCAACCCAGCCAACTACCACGTCAAATCATCAGGTACTTGATAATCGGCATAAGGGTCTTCCCGATTGTCACCCAAAGAAATGGCTTCGTAAAATACAATAAGGCTAGCTTCATCACGCAGTTTGATTTTTGCGGCTACTTCAGCGGAGACTATTTCATATTGCTTGCCTAATCTGACAATCGCTAACTGACCTTGGGTGATCTGTTCGCGCATGGTTTTTGAAACATAAAGCGTTTTGACTTTGGTGTTGTCAGTAAAATGATAGGCAAGGCTTTCATCATGCCCTGCCGACGCGTTATCCTTGGGTAGACGGTTTTGCTCAATTAACTGCTTAACTTGTGCGGACAGTTGTTTGCGTTCTTCGTCCTGTTTACGTCGTTGATTAAGTTCACGATCTCTTTCGGCTTGTTCAAGCCGGATTTTTTGGGCTTGTTCTTTTAAATCATCAACAGCCGCTGTTTTATTGTGCTGCTGTTGTTTAACCTGCTTATGCTTTTCCGATTTTACGGTTCTTGCCTGTCCAGAACCGATCAAACCGGATTTTAACAATTGTTCTTGTAATGACAATTTTGCCATATTCGCTGCTCCACTAAACTGTAAACTGCATTTTACAGTCCAAGGCATAGAGGTCAAAAAATAATGCACCTTAGCCCCAAAATGATTTGGATTCTGCCTCATTGCGGAAACCCCTTATCAAATATTACTTTTGTTTTTTCGCTGAATTGCTACAAGGAATTTTTTGTAATTTCAAAAAACTGTAAGTAAAGCTAGAATTAGGATCATCAACCACGTCTTCACGCTCCATCACAGTCCAGTGACTTCGGCCAAAATCCGGAAAAAAAGTATCTCCGTTGAATTCCTGGTTGATTTGCGTGATGTATAAGGTGTCGGCAATCGGTAAAGTCGCTTCATACAAGGTAGAACCGCCAATCACAAACACTTCTTCGGCCAACTGGCAGCCATGGTTAATGGCAGCGTCTATACTGCCAACCACAATGCAGCCTTCCGGCCTGTAAGCAGGATTTCGACTGACAATAATGTTGGTGCGCCCCGGTAATGGACGGGCTATGGATTCAAAAGTAAGTCTGCCCATTATTATGGGATAGCCCATGGTGACTTGTTTGAATCGTTTAAGGTCAGCGGATAAATGCCAGGGCATTTGACCATCAAGACCGATGGCGCGGTTACTCGACATGGCGACGATGAGTGATATTTTCATTTGAATGGCTAGGCGGCTTTGCTATGCTTGACGGACATTAATTTTCATTCACATCATACTATGAAACAGATTCTGCTTGTGTTTACCGGCGGTACGATTGGTTCCACGGCGACGGACGGCACCATCAAGCCCTCCAGCAACGCTCCGTTTAAACTGCTGCAATTGTTTGAGCGGCAGTATCCCGACCACGCGTCCATCCATTTCGATACCCTGCAACCGATACAGATTTTAAGCGAAAATCTCGCCCCTGCTGCGTGGAATATTATCATTGCAGCTATCGAATCCATCCAACCCAACAAGTACGACGGCATTATTATCACCCACGGTACGGATACCCTGGCATATACGGCAGCGGCAATGAGTTTTTATTTTCGTGCCTGTGCTATCCCTATCCTGCTGGTTTCCAGTGATTATCCATTAGACAATCCGAAAGGTAATGGCTTAGCTAATTTCATCTGCGCGGTAGAGTTTATCAAGCAACACATAGCCACAGGTGTTTTCGTGCCTTATCGTAATACGGGGCAAACCATGCAAATCCACCGGGGTTCGCGCTTGGTTTGCTCTTTACAGTTAAGCGGTGATTTTTTTAGTGTCCAAGGCAAAAGCTTTATGCAGTTTGATGGGCAGTATTTTACGTCCGTCAATGCGGCACTTATCGAATCCGGCAAATCAATTAAACAAAATTGTGATAATGCCGCCGTGAGTCATATTGTCACCCTAAAACCGCAGTTCTCCAGCCGCATCTTAATGATAAAGCCTTATCCAGGACTGGATTACAGCCATTTTGACCTGAATGCTGTCGATGCAGTCCTGCACGACCTGTACCATTCAGGCACAGCCTGCGCCACCGCACAATGGGGCAAAAACCACTCTTTACTTGAGCTTATTAAACGTTGCCGTGAATACGGGATTACCGTCTACCTTGCCCCCGCCATCAAATCAGAAAACGCCTACCAAAGCACGCGTGAACTTATCGAGCAAGGCGCAGAAATGATCTGTAATATGTCGATTGAAGCGGCTTATGTAAAGCTAATGTTGGCTTACGGAAGTTTTTCTGACCAGCAGCAAATAAGCGGCTTCATTAGCATGGATATCACTGGTGAGCATATTTAAAAAGTCGATGTTGGGTTTTACCGTTTTGATGATACCGCGGGATGCGAAACTGTTGGCGGTGATGCAATGATTGCAAGCCAATCTTGTGCATAGTTGCTACATCTAAACTGATGTGCTAGTGTTCACTCCCGACCCTTCGTTACGCCATTTAAAAAGCCCCAGTGTAATTTACTGAGCTGGGATGAGGCGGGAGGGTAATAGCATCATCTCACGGTTCGACAAGCTCACCACTTTTCAAAAACAATCTCAAGGAGTTCAATCAATGAAAACATTTGTAACTTTGGCGACCATTGCAGTTGTCGCAACAATCACCGGATGTGTGACTGCACCTCAGAATTTCGCTCAAGTCAGCGACGTTGGTTTGTCGTCAGCGGGAGCTGTGGCAAGTCAAGTTCCGTCGGTTGGGACGCCGTCGGCAGCAACGGTCGCCGGACAACTCCCCGCTATGGGTTCTGCTGCGAGCATGGCCGGTAACGTCGCTGGCGTAGCGCCAGTGGCTACCCAAACACCTAGTCTGGTGGGTATTCTGGTTCAACAACTGGGTATTACGCCTCAGCAGGCAACTGGTGGCGCTGGTTCCATTTTTTCCATGGCCAAACAAAGCATGAGTCCATCCAGTTTCGGCCAAGTCAGCCAAGCTGTGCCAGGGATGTCACAATTACTATCGGCAGCACCCCGCTTTGGGCGGGAATACTTCAGGTGCAGGTAGCCTTATGGGCAGTGCAGCCAGCGCTCTAGGTGGCGGTAGCAGCTTGGGCAATATGGCCGTATTGGCAAGTTCGTTTCAGGGTTTGGGTATGGCTTCTGGCATGATGAGTCAATTCATTCCTGTCATCCTGCAATACGTCCAGACTCAGGGCGGTTCAGCCACCATGGGCTTATTGCAAGGCGCTTTGATGCCTTGATTGAAATCTATATGGCTGACGCTTTCGATTTGAGAGCGTCAGCATAAGATCTCAAATAATGCCATCTCCCTCTGGGATGCCTACAGGGACAGATATTTGCTCCTGCAATATCTGCATTCACCACACCCATGTGACTAGTCAACGCAGGACGACAAACCGCTCTTGCGTTTGCTGCATTCAATACACCCCTGTACTTCAGCGGTTGCCGAGAGGGCTACCCCCGCTTCAGCTTATCTTTTTACGCCGGAAAAAATAGAGCCCTCTAAGCTATTCAATGGATTCCACACCATACCTGATATGCTGTCCCTGTCTTTGCTAATCCATGCATCAATACTAAGCTCAGTTGTATTAATGCCAAGGTTGCCAGCAACATGGCAATTTGAGCCTAAAGATAACGACCCAGTTAATGGTATAGAACTGATAACCCCCGGTAAATAACAATAAGAGCCACTTGCAATTGCTGGCCCAGAACGGGGTGTTTTAAGTGTACAACGGGCCACAGGTCCAATTCCAAAATAAATACTCCAAGTACCCGCAACATTCGCCCGATTACATGCAGCAAATGCAGTTGACCCATAAGCGACCCAGAAAGAAAGCAGCATAAAAATGATTTTTTTCATAAACACCTCTTGAATGCGGAATTGATAGAAAAATTTTGATTTTGTAGTCAGATAGAAAATCTTCCATCCGAACATAGACTAAAACTAAAAAGGCAACTGTCCTTGATACGGATCAAAAATGCATTAAATAATTATTGGCGGTCACTTCATTTACCCGGAGTAAATTTGCAAGCAATCAGTATGAAATGCAGTGTAATACCAATCCCAATCCCAATAAGTTCTCATTGTTACCTTCTCCAAAGGGAGAAGGCTAGGATGAGGGGATTCATATAACAACTTTTTGGGATTGGTATAATCCCTGCTCCAAGTAATGCTATGAATTTGCGAGATAGATAGTTACTGCTATTGATCCTATAATCTGGGTCATTTGCCACGTCGACAAAAACGCGCCTAGCTAAAATGCCTAATCAACCGTTCCCTAAAAACGTTCCTGCACTCACGCATAAGCTGATGGCGCTCTATGGACTGCCGCATCTCACCCACTCGATGGTGATATTGCCATTGGTACTATTTATCCCTTCATTTTATGCCGACGACCTGGGCTTACCCTTGGCAAGCGTGGGAATGGCGATTGCGGTTTCACGATTACTGGATGTTTTTATCGACCCCTTTATGGGTATCCTGAGTGATCGCTGGCATACGCGCTGGGGGCGGCGCAAACCCTGGTTAGTTGTTGGGACTCCCTTATTAATCCTGTCAACATGGATGGTTTTTGTACCGCACGAATCGGTGTCTGTTGCTTATCTGTTGATCTGGACTAGTTTGCTGTTTTTGTCATTTACCGTTTTTGACTTACCTTATAAAGCCTGGGGGGCCGAACTTTCAACTGATTATAATGAAAGGTCGCGCATTGCGGCTTGGCGAGAAGCCTTTGGCGCTAGTGGGCATATCCTGTTTCTGCTTATACTCATGATAATGGGCTTTCTGGGTTATCACGGTAATCGTGAACACCTTCAGGTCATTGCCTTGATGGTATGCGTTGGTTTGCCAGTCTTTGTAACTTTGGCCGTACTCAAAGTTCCTGAAAAAACGTCTGAACAATTAAACGGACTAACCCACATCGGCTGGTCGGGGATGAAGCTGATATTTCGTAATCAGGCTTTCATGAGAACGTTAGTTACGCTCGTACTATTCGGAACGGGGCTGATGATACAAGCCACCTTACATAAAATGGTGTTGAAGCATATTGTAGGGCGGCCCGAGTTGTTTTCCCCGATGATACTTGCCGAAACAGTGGCATCTCTCGCGTGCTTGCCGCTATGGATAGGGCTTTCTTATAAGATCGGGAAACACCGGACACTTACGCTCGCAGGGCTTTGGATCGGTTTGTGGAGTTTGACATTACCCTGGGTCGGTCATGGCGACATAGAACTGTATGTTACCTTAATCGTATTACGCGGTAGTAGTCTGGCATCTATCATTTTCTTGTCGAACTCGATAGCTGCCGATGTGGTCGATCATGACACGCTGGCATCAGGCCGACAGCGTACGGGCTTTTATTTCTCGCTGTGGGGCATGGCCATTAAGATGGCTATCGGTTTGGGCGTGTTTTTGGGAACCTCGTTGCCTGCACTCTATGGTTTTGAACCATCGGTTACCATTCATAGCCCGGCTACCGAATTTGCCCTGATGAGAATTTATGGCTGGCTGCCCTGCGTCATTATGCTATTGGGTTTTCCTTTTATGTGGAACTTCCCCATTACCAGGGAGAAACAACAAGAACTGCGCACCCAAATTGAGGCAAGGCTCAAGTAAGGAATAAAAATGAGCATTACGGATCATCAATGGCGGGTTACGTCGCGCCAAACCATTTATAAAGCATTTAAAAAGCAGTGTGTTGCGCGACTAACTCACCCTACGAATTACGTTTCTTAAGATATGAAATGTTCACGTTAATGCTTTCTCATTCATAAGGGCTTAAGGTGGCATTTTGAGAATTGCGTTAATCAGCGATGCCTGGCATCCTCAAATTAATGGGGTTGTGACGACTCTAACCAATACTGTCGCGACCTTGCTTAGGCTAGGACATGAGGTCGAACTCATCACGCCTGATCGCTTTAAGACTTACCCATGGCCGGGCTACCCCGATGTGGGTATGGCGTTCCTTTGCGGCCCACGGTTGCGGCCCATCATCAAGGCATTTAAGCCGGATGCCATCCATCTGGTCACTGAAGGCTCGATTGGTTACGCTACCCGCCGTTATTGCCGTGAATTTGGATACCACTATACCAGCTCGTATCTTAGCCAATTTCCAGAATATTTTAAACTACGCACTGGTTTTCCGATGTGGGTAAGCGAGGCCTACCTGAGCTGGTTTCACAGTGACAGTGATCGGGTCATGGTAGCGACGGAATCCCTGGAAAAGGAAATGCGCCAAAAGGGTTATCAGCGCTTGGCGCGATGGTCACGCGGTGTAGATACCGAGTTGTTTAGACCTCGTGACAAAGATTTTATCCAAGACCCACGCCCCATCTTTATGTTTACCGGCAGAGTGGCTATCGAAAAAAATATCGAAGTATTTTTGAAGCTTGATCTCCCTGGAACTAAATTTGTCATCGGCGATGGCACACATAAAGACTTATTGGCAAAAAAATATCCAGCCGTCCGGTTTACAGGATACCAGCAAGGCGAAAATTTGGCACGATTTATGGCCGCCGCCGATGTTTTTGTTTTTCCCAGCCTGACCGATACGTTCGGAGTCGTCTTACTGGAAGCATTAGCCAGTGGTGTTCCGGTTGCTGCCTATCCCGTGCAAGCCCCTAAAGATGTGATAACGAATTCAGAGGTTGGCATTTTAAGCAATGATCTCCAGTATGCTGCCATGACTGCATTGTCTTTGAATCCGCAAACCTGCCGGCGTTACGCGCTGGAATATACCTGGGAAAAATGCACCCAGCAATTTGTGGACAATCTTGTTCCCATGGTTTGAAATGTTGTTGACACTTAAGTAGCGAGTAGATACCATCTCTCCAAATCAATCACAAGAGGGAAATCATCCGACTTGCGGTTGATAGGGTTGTTGGTGTTTTAAGACACCAAAACAAATCTGCACCAGTTTCCGCATAGCTGC
>Ga0302321_100001986_pt1 | contig 17498 bp, 13 predicted proteins | sample Fen_T0_1_FD_202505 | JGI IMG/M metagenome (GOLD analysis project Ga0302321, IMG submission 202505) | Peat permafrost microbial communities from Stordalen Mire near Abisko, Sweden - Fen_T0_1 | ecosystem: Environmental > Terrestrial > Soil > Wetlands > Permafrost | place: Sweden: Abisko...
CCGGGAGTCGTGGTCGGCAAGTCCAGCGCCATGGCTTACGGCGGACGATGGCTATATCGGGAGCTGACAGAGTTGGGCTTCGATCCGGCGAAGGTCCTTGTCACCGATCTGGACTCGGATTACCGCATCCACCCCCAGTATTTCGGCTATCTGACCTACACGTTCCTGACCGAACCCGACCGCTATCACCGGCTCTACCAGCCGATCCCCATGTTCCACAACAACCTGTGGCAGTGCCCGCTCCCGGTTCGGTTGATCGCCGTGAGCACGACTCACGTCCAGATGTGGCGGCACCTGACTCCGGAGCGACTGGTCAGCTTCAGCTCCTATGCGATCTCGCTTCAGACGATCCACGACGTGGATTACTGGGCGACCGACGCCATCCCGGAGGACAGCCGCTTCTACTGGAAGAGCTTCTTCCGGTATGGCGGCAAGTTCCATTCGGTGCCGCTGTTCATGCCGGTCTACGGCGACGCGGTGCGGGCACGCTCCTATCCGCGCAGCCTCGTGGAGCAGTACCTGCAAATCAGGCGCTGGGCGTGGGGCATCACGGACATCCCGTACTTCATCGACAACGCCCTACACCACTCCGAGATCCCGCTTCGCCAGCGGATCACGAGGCTGCTGGCCCTCTGGGCGGATCACATCAACTGGGCCGTGGCGCCTGTCATCCTGATGCTCGGGCCCACGCTCCCGCTGTTGCTCAACGACTCATTCCGGCCGACCACTCTCGGTCAGCAGCTGCCGGTTTACGCAGCGTGGCTGCTCACCGGGGCGCTCGCGTCGCTCATCGTGCTCGTCTTCATCGAGGACCAGCTGGCCCCGCCCCGGCCGAAGGAGTGGGGGATCAGGATGACGCTCGTGTCGTGGCTGCAATGGCTGTGCTTGCCCATCGTGGGAATGGTTTTCACGAACCTGCCGGCACTGGACGCGCAGACGCGCCTGTTGACGGGGCGATATCTCGAGTACCGGGTTACCGAGAAAGCCTGAGCGGCACGGCTCCGGGCTCTGTCAGGCGGGCGGCACTGTCAGATTCAGGTCCGTGCCGGTGATGACGACGAAGCCGACTGCTTCATTCGGTTCGGTCACGGTCTGGACAGCCGAGGACGGATCGGCTGAAGGCGTGCCGGTGAGGCCCAAAGACTGCTCCAGCAGCGCCATCGTGTCGGCGTATTGAGTGTCGGCGCCGTTGATGCAGAGCAGTCTCGTGGTGCCGCCCATCTGCGCCGGATGATCGGCGCTGGCCTGGGCGTTGAGGCCCAACCCCTGCAGGAACGTAGCCACAGTCGTGTCCTCCCCGGACAACCCGGTGCCGTTCTCAACGATGATCGGGGCGTCTTCATCGATCGCGGCCTGGAGGTGCCCGACGCTCTTTGGGTCGGCCGCGAAGGCGGCCTTCACGGTGGCCCTGGTCACCGGGATGTTGGGCGTGAGGGGCAGCACGTAGCTCTTGATGTCGTTTGCCTTGATCGACTTCGCGAGCTGGATCATGGGCCCCAGGACGTCGGGGCCTTCGGGAATGTCCGTGTGAACGGTCTTGCCCAGGGCATCGACCAGATCGCCGAGGTGGGCCGAAATCTCATTGGGGTTCGCCTGCTGTTCGATCGCCACCAGGATCTGCTGCTGACGAGCCGACCTGTTCAGGTTGTTGAAGAGGGGGCTTTCCGACCCGTCGCTCTTCAGAACCTTGCGGCTGCGTGCGTATATCAGCGCCTGGCTGCCGTTCATGTGCTGGATGCCGGCCGGAATGTAGACATTCAGATGGGTACCATCGCCCGAGAAGCTGACGTCCTTGAGCGGCGCGGGAACGTTTACCGTCACGCCGCCGAGGGTGTCGACCACCTTCTGGAACCCACTGAAGGTGACGAGGGCGTAGTACTGGATTGAGTTCTCACTGCCGAAGAAGTAGTAGCCCAGGGCCTGCTTGAGGGCGGCTGGGCCGCCGCCGGGGTACTTGTAGCGGTCGGCGTCCTTGTAGAGCTCGTTGAGGTGAGGATAGGGGCGCGAGCACCAACCCTGAAAGAAGTGCGCGAGCCTCGGCGGCAGCGGCAGACATACCGTGTCGCGCTGAATGCTGAACATCGCCGCCCGATGGCTCACCGGGTCGACGCTCACCACGATCATCGTGTCCGTAAGGCCGCCGCCTCCGGTATCCGCGCCGATCAGGAGGATGTTCAAGCGCCCAGTACCGGTCCACGGCTTCGTGGTCGGCAGCGGGGCGTACGTCAGCTGGGGCGGGAAGGAGAGCGTCGGTTCAGCCGTCACCGAGGCGTCCGGGCTCGGGGTATCGAACACCAGCGCCGTGTGAATATCCTTGGCGGCGTTGTAGAACTTGAGATCCCAGTAGCCGACGATCACGTGACCGGCCACGAGCACGACCAGGATCATCCCCAGCCCTGCGATGGAAATCGGGTCGAGCTGTCCCGGCCTTCGCCCGACGCGCCGCGTGCCCGTGGTCGACGGAGTTGCCGGTTCGACGGCGAGCCGATAGGCGTCGATGGACGCGACCGCGCGGTAGGCAAGCAGGATCACGTTCAGGATCGCCAGCGGGCCGAGGACCGATGTCTGACCGATCCAGAGCCCGAAATCGACGGCTCCCTGGGCCAGGAAGAGGACGATCATGATCGCGAGCGCGATCAGTGGAGGAACCGCCAGCACGATCCCTCGAACGTACGCGCCGGCGTACGCCTGGCCCAACCCCGGGAAGAGGAAGGACAGGAAAGCAGCACTGAATGCGGATCGATGAGACGGCGTGCGGACAGCAGTAGTCACTGGTTCGTTAGGATAGCCGCGAACGAGTTGCTTCGTCATGGACTCGGCCCAGGTCGATCGGCGGGGCCTTGCCGTACCCTGAGCCCAACCGTGGCGAAGCCGTCGCCCAAAACGAGTCCAGACGCCACAAGCCTTCAGAGCACCGAGGACGATGTTTCGACCAGTCAGCTCCAAACCGGATCTCGTTGCGCAGGAGCACGAGATCCTCAATATCTGGCGTGAGCGCCGGACATTCGCCCGCCTGCGTGCCCAGAACGCGGGCCGTGAGCGCTGGAGCTTCCTGGACGGCCCGATCACGGCCAACAACCCGATGGGCGTCCATCACGCGTGGGGTCGCGCCTACAAGGATCTCTTCCAGCGGTTCTGGGCGATGCAGGGCCGCGACCAGCGATACCAGAACGGCTTCGACTGCCAGGGGTTGTGGGTCGAGGTCAACGTCGAGAAGGACCTGGGCTTTACCAATAAGCGCGACATCGAGGCCTACGGCATCGCCGAATTCGTCAGCCTCTGCAAGCAGCGCGTCCTGACATACGCGGCTCGCCAGACCGAGCAGTCGATACGGCTCGGAATGTGGATGGACTGGAACGACCCGCATGAGCTGCGTCGCCTGCGCGATCGGCTGGCGGAGGATCCGGGCCAGCAGGTCACGATCCCGAGCACTGCCGGGACCGAAGTCACCGATACGGCCGAGATGCTCGTCGGGCGACTGGGAATGCCGGACCTCGGCGGCAGTTACTTCACCTTCTCCAACGAGAACAACTACCTCATCTGGTCGTTCCTGGCCGAGTGCCACCGGCGCGGGTGGCTTTACAAGGGCCACGACACGATGCCCTGGTGCGCGCGATGCGGGACTGGGATCAGCCAGCACGAGATGACCGAGGGCTACGCCGATCGCGAGGACCCCGGGCTCACGGTCAAGTTCCCGCTCGTCGACCATCCCGGTGAGTCGCTCCTGGTCTGGACGACCACCCCCTGGACGCTGACCTCGAACGTGGCTGCGGCCGTCGGCAAAGAACTGCGCTACGTCAAGGTGCGCCAGGGCGAGGAGATCTTCTGGCTCGGCCGTGGGATGGCGAAGCGCGCCCTCGAGGGGCCGTTCAAGGTTCTCGAGGAGCGGCTCGGCCGGGAACTCGAAGGCTGGCGCTATACGGGCCCGTTCGATGACCTCGCGGCCGTGCAGTCAGCGTTCGCGGGTGCGGACGGCGAGCCGGCTTACGAGCATCGCGTCGTCGTATGGGATCAGGTGGGCGAAGAGGAGGGCACCGGCATCGTCCACATCGCCCCCGGGTGCGGCGCGGAGGACTTCGCTCTGGGCAAGGCGCTCGGCTTGCCGATGATTGCGCCGCTCGACGAAAGCGGCATCGTCCTTCCGGGCTTCGGCGCCTTTTCGGGCCGCGACGTGCGCGACGTGGCCGATCCAATCATTGAGTCGCTCAAGCACCGGCACCGCTTCTACCGGCTCGAGACGATCACCCACCGCTACCCGCACTGCTGGCGCTGCGGCACGCCGCTCGTCTTCCGCCTCGTCGACGAGTGGTACATCAGCATGGGCGCGGTCTACGACGTCCCCCGCGAGCAGGTGACGCCCGAACAAGTAGACGCCAGCCTGCGCTACCAGATCATGGAAGTGATCCGCGACATCAACTGGATTCCGGGCTTCGGTTACGAGCGCGAGTTGGACTGGCTCGTGAACATGCACGACTGGATGATCAGCAAGAAGCGCTACTGGGGGCTGGCGCTGCCGATCTACGACTGCGACTGCGGCACCATCAACGTCCTGGGCAGCCGCGAGGAGCTGGCCGAGCGCGCCGTCGAGGGTTGGGCCGAGTTCGAAGGCCACAGTCCTCATCGACCCTATGTCGACGCGGTCAAGATCGGCTGCTCGGGTTGCGGACGGCCTGTGGGGCGCATCTCTGACGTCGGCAATCCCTGGCTGGATGCCGGCATCGTGCCGTTCTCGACGATGCCGCAGGGCGCCGCCGAAGACGGGAGGAGCTGGTTCCCGGCCGATTTCGTGACCGAAAGCTTCCCCGGGCAGTTCCGCAACTGGTTCTACTCGCTGTTGGCCATGAGCACCGTGTTGCGCCGCGAGACGCCGTTCAAGGCGCTCTTCGGTTACGCCCTCGTCTACGGCGAGGACGGCCGGCCGATGCACAAGAGCTGGGGCAACGCCATCGACTTCGACGAGGCGGCCGAACGGATGGGCGTCGACGTGATGCGCTGGATGTTCGCCAATGCCCGGCCCGAGGACAACATCCTCTTCGGCTGGCATGCCGCGGATGAAGCGCGCCGGCGGCTGCTGGTGCTGTGGAATGTCTACTCGTTCTTCGTGACCTATGCCCGCCTGGCCGAATGGGATCCGCGCATGGCGGCGCCTGCAGTCGCAAATAGAGCGCCGCTCGACCGCTGGATCCTGTCGCGCGTGGCCGGGCTCGCGGCTGAAGTCGAGGAAGACCTGCGCGCCTACGACGCCCTTGACGGCGTGCGGGCGATCGACGGTTTCATCGAGGATCTCTCGACCTGGTACCTGCGCCGCTCCAGGAAGCGGTTCTCTCGCGGCGCCGATCCTGCGGACCGGGCCGCTGCCTTCGCCACGATGCACACGACCCTTGTCGCGCTCGTGCGCATCCTGGCGCCGATCCTGCCGTTCCTGGCGGATACCGTCTATCAGAACATCGTTGTCGCGGGTGAGGTGCCCGACGCCCCCGACAGCGTCCATCTGACGAGCTGGCCGACCGCCGAACTGGCGAGCCTGCGCGATATGTCGCTCGAAACGTCGATGGCGGTTGTTACGCGCGTTGTGGATCTGGTCCGGACGCTGCGGGGCCAGGCCGGCATCAAGGTGCGCCAACCTCTGGCGCGAATGTGGATCGCCCTGCCAGGCGGCGAGCTGGTCGAGCGCGAGGCTTTGCTGGCGCTTGCGGCCGACGAGGTAAACGTCAAGTCGATCGAGCTGATCGGCGACGAGTCGGCGCTGGTCGACCGCCGGGTGAAGCCGCTCCTGCCCAAGATCGGCAAGAAGCTCGGGTCGGCGATCCCGGCCGTGATGGCCGCAGCGCGAGAGAACCGTTTCGAGCTGCTTGCGGACGGCTCGGTCCTGATCGGCGGCGTCACGCTTGCGGCCGACGAGGTCGAGATCCTGGCCACGCCCAAACCGGGGACCGTCGTCGCCCATGACGAGGGCCTGGTCGTCGTCATCGATACCGAATTGACGGCCGAGCTGCGGGCAGAAGGCGACGCACGTGAGCTGCAGCGCGCCATCCAGGATGCGCGCAAGGAGGCGGGCGTCGAGCTCGACGATGAGGTCAAGGTCAGAGTCGATGCTCCGGCTGCGGCCCGCAATGCCCTGGAGCAATACATCCGCTCGGTCGAGATCGAGACGCGCAGCACGATCGTTTTCGGCGTCGTCCCGCCCTCCGCCGACACCATCGCCGTGGAGCTCGACTCGGGTGCGGTTACGATCGGTTTGGCGGGGAAGGCCGTCGCCCCTTAGGCTTATCTGAATATCCCAGGAGGCCAAGTCGCTGGACCCCATCGAAACGCACCCAGAACTACCGACCGGCGGAACCGCCACCGGCTCGCCGCAGGGTCGGCGCCGCTACATGGCATGGGCGTTCTTCGCAGCGCTGGCCGCCGCCATCGTCGTGAGCGACCAGTTGCTCAAGCAGTGGATTGTGGCCAAATATGAGCCGGGCACGATAACCCCGGTTCTGGGCGATTGGCTCCGTATCGATCTCATCCACAACGCCGGCGGGCTCTTCGGTCTGCTCCAGGGCACGGCACCGGTCTTCGCCGTCGTGACGCTCGTGGTCGTCGGCCTGATTGCCTCGATGGAGCTCCGCTGGGGGTGGCGAAGCTGGGTGACGACCCTGGCTCTGGGCCTGCTGCTCGGCGGGGCGATCGGCAACTTCATCGATCGCATTCGCCTGGGATACGTGGTCGACTTCGCCGACATCGGCGTCGGCACGTGGCGCTGGTACATATTCAACGTGGCCGACATGGCCGTGTCCTGCTTCTTCCTGGTCCTGCTCGCGCTCTGGATCGTCGGGCCGACGCTCCAGTCGCGCGGACGTGGCGCTCGGGAAGCCGCCACTCCGCCGACCGATGCCGAGGGGCCGGTAGGCGAATGAGGCGGGAAACGATCGTCGTCCCCGAAACCGCTCAGGGCCGCGTCGATCGTTTCGTCGCCGATGTCTCAGGACTCTCGCGCAGCTACGTCCAGAAGCTCATCTCCGAGGGTCACGTGACCGCGTCGGGTTCGGCGGTCAAGGCCAACGACGCGATCATCCCCGGCTGGGTTCTGGATCTCGAAGTTCCCGATCCCAAGCCGCTCGACCTCGAGCCCGAGCCGATCCCGCTTTCCGTCGTCTACGAGGACGACGACATGCTCATCGTCGACAAGGCCGCCGGTCTCGTCGTCCATCCCGCCGTCGGCCACTGGACGGGGACGCTGGTCAACGCGCTGCTGGCCCGCGACACGGAGTACGGCGGCATCGCCGGTGTCCAGCGGCCCGGCATCGTTCATCGCCTCGACCGCGACACGAGCGGCCTGCTGATGGTCGCGAAGAACGACAAGTCGCAAGCGAGCCTGATGGCTCAACTCAAGGCGAGGGGCGTCAAGAAGACCTACCTCGGGCTCGTCCAGGGATCGGTTGCCGCCACGACGGGGAGGATAGAGGCGCCGATCGGCCGTGACCCGAACCATCGAACTCGAATGGCCGTCGTGCCGGACGGGCGCGATTCGGTGACCGGCTATCGGGTGCGCGAGCGCCTGGGTGCGTGGACGTTGCTCGAGCTCGATCTCGTGACCGGCCGAACCCACCAGATCCGCGTTCACCTTGCGGCCATCGGTCATCCGCTGGCGGGCGATCCCGTCTACGGGAACGGCACGTCGCGGCGCGGGCCGGAAGGCTCGACTCGTCTTTTCCTGCACAGCTGGCGCCTCGAAATGGAGTCCCCAACGGACGGCCATCTCATCCGCGCCACTGCACCGCTGCCGCCCGAGCTGGAACTCGTGCTCGAGGGACTGCGGGCGCAGGCGCCAGGGGCGATCGGAGCGTCGCCGTCCGAGGAAGAGGCGCCGCGATGAGCGCGAACCCTTTCGAACAACCCGCCGGCGCCGTTCCGTCCGCCGACCGCGTCCCGTCGACCGGCGATTCGCCCTCACCGAACCCGATGCTCGTCGTCATCTCGGGGCCCTCCGGCGTGGGCAAGGACACCATCATCGAAGCCCTCCAGCAACGCGGCCACCGGCCGGCCTATCACTACGTCGTCACCTGCACGACTCGGGCCCGGCGCCCCAATGAGATCGACGGCGTCAGCTACAACTTCGTCAACGTTGCGGAGTTCCTGGCCATGCGCGACGCCGGGGAGTTGCTGGAGGCCAACGAGGTCCACGGCAACTGGTACGGCACACCGCGCGTCGGCGTTCGAGACGCTCTGATCCGAGGCCAGCACGCCATCCTCAAGATCGACGTCCAGGGCGCCGAGGTCGTGAAGCGCAAGGTTCCGGGTGCGCTCCTGATCTTCGTCCTGCCGCCGTCGCTCGAAACCCTGGCGGAGCACCTCAGGGCTCGTCGCACCGAGACGGCCGAGCAGATGGAGATTCGCCAGCGCGACGCCGCGCTCGAACTTGCCCGCAAGGAGGACTACGACTACGTGGTGGTCAACGAGGAGAACCGCGTGGACGTGACGGCGGAGAGGATCGAGCAGATCATCACCCAGGAAGAGCGCCGCGGGCCCCGTCAGGTAGTCGTTTAGGGAGACCGATTATGGAATCGGTCTGGGGTGACGTCGATGTTGGCGGCGACGGCGGGGAAGCCGCGAGCGCCGTGACCGGGGCTGCCGCCGAACGCCGAGGGATGCCGGTCGAAGTCGCGGTCGATGCGCCCGGTGCGTCGCGAACGTATACGTACCTGCTGCCTGGACGCCTGGCCGACGTCGAAGCCGGCGAGGCGGTGCTCGTGGAGTTCGGCCGGGGCCGGCAGGCGCTCGGGGTCGTCCTCGGGCCGGCGACCGGTGAACTGGCCGGCGAGGCCAAATCGGTTATCGCGCGGGTGCGGGCCGACGGGCCGCTGCTGCCGGCTCTCTCGCTCGCGTTCGCCCGGTGGATCTCGGAGGAGTATCTGGCGCCGCCGGCCGCCGTCCTGAGATCCATGCTGCCGCCCGGCATGCTCGAGCGTCTGGACCTGGTTGCGGAACGGATTCCGACTCCGGCAGGCGTTCCGGGCGAGGAGGCCCTGGGTTCCGGGCCGGTCGACAAAGCCGAGTCGGAGTTGCTCTCGCGACTCGAGAACGGGCCGCGGGCGGTGCCCGATCTCGAAGGCGGAGACGGGCGAGCGGCGACCCTGAGGAGGCTGCGGGCGATGGCCTCGCGCGCCCTGGTTCGGCTGGAGTGGACGTTGACCGCCGCCACGGCCGGGCCGCGATACGAGCGCTGGTTTACGTTGACGGACGAGGGGAGGGGAGTGGCCGGCGGGGCGGCGGCGGGCGGCCGGTTGGGGCCGAGGCAGCGGGCTTTGCTGGCCGAGCTCGCGGAAGCGGGTAATGCCGGGGTGACCGGATCAGCGGCGGCAGAGCGTCACGGAAGCGGCGCGGGTACGAGCCTCGAGCGGCGCGGGCTGGTCGCGGCTGAGTTGCGCGAGCGACCGCGCAGGCCGCTTGACAGGCGTCCGGTCGGGCGGCGCGGCACGAGGCCGGAGGGAGCGGTACTGACACCGCCACAGCAGGCGGCGCTGGACACGATTCTCGCAGCGGTCGCAGGCAGAGACGCCACTCCGCTGCTCCTCGAGGGAGTGACGGGCGCCGGCAAGACGACCGTCTACGCCGAGGCGATCGCCGAGACACTCATCGCCGGTCGGCCGGCGCTGGTCCTCGTGCCTGAGATCGCTCTAGCGATGCCGCTGGTCGACCGACTGCGGGCGGACCTCGACGCCACGATCGCCATCCTCCATTCCGGCCTGGCGGCGGGCGAGCGGGCCGACGAATGGCGGCGCATTCGAGCCGGCGGCGCAGACGTCGTGGTGGGCACGCGGATCGCGCTGACCGCGCCGCTCGCCGACGTCGGTCTGATCGTCGTCGACGAAGAGCACGACGCCGCGTACAAGAGCGACCGCACGCCGCGTCTGCAGGCACGGGACGCGGCGCTGGCCCTGGCGCGCCTCGCGGGTGCAGCGGTGGTGCTCGGCAGCGCTACGCCGTCCGTCGAGAGCGTCGGCCGGGCGAGGGAAGGTCGCTATCGCCACGCGGTGCTGCCGGAGCGCCCCAGCGGCGCGCCGCCCCGTGTCGAGGTCGTAGACCTTCGGGCCGAGCTGGCCGCCGGCAACCGCGGTCTGCTATCCGGTGCCTTGAGCGGCGCCCTCGCGGCCTTGCCTGAAGGCGAACGCGCCATTCTCGTCATCAACCGGCGCGGCACGGCCTCGGTCGTCGTCTGCCGCGACTGCGGGCACGTCCAGCGCTGCCCCGAATGCGAGCGGACGCTCGTCTTCCACCAGGCCGGAGTCACGCTGCGATGCCATCACTGCGGGACGGCGACACCGCTCGCAACTCGCTGCCCCGTCTGCCGCTCGCCGCGGATCCGATATCTGGGCGGGGGAACCCAGAGAGTGGAGGAAGAGGTCAAGGCCGCCTTCCCGAACCTTCGGGTCGGACGGTTGGACCGCGACGTGGCGGAGCACAAGGGCGCCGTGGAGCGGGTTCTCGACGCATTCGCCGAGGGCCGCCTCGACGTCCTGGTCGGCACGAGTCTCGTGGCCAAAGGCCTGGACATCCCCGAAGTCACGCTGGTGGGGGTGGTTTCGGCGGACGTGGCGCTCAATCTCCCCGATGAACGAGCCGCCGAGCGGACGTATCAGTTGCTGACCCAGGCCGTCGGGCGCGCCGGTCGCGGCGAGCGGCCCGGGCGGGCCATCATCCAGACGTATCAGCCCGACCACGCGGCGATTCTGGCCGTCGCCACCGGCAATGCCGCCGCCTTCTACAACGCCGAGCTCGAGGTCCGGCGCCGCTTTGGCTCGCCGCCGTTCGGACGGCTCGTAAAGCTCACGGTCGGCCTGCCCGATCAGCTGGCCGCCGAACACGAGGCCGCGGCGATGGCCGATCGTCTGCGCGCGGCGGCTGCGGCCCAGTCCGTGGCCTCGGCCGCTGGCCCCGCGAACCAGGTCTCGGTTCTCGGGCCGGCGCCGGCCTACATAGCCCGGCGCGCCGGCCGGTGGCGCTGGAACGTCGTGCTTCGGGGCGACCGACCGCTGGAGCTGCTCAACCCTTTGCCGGGCGCGCCCTGGTCGATCGACGTCGACCCGGACTCGCTGCTTTAGGCGTTGGAGCCGCCGGATCTGCAGGGGCACGGACGGCGGGAGCAGGCGCCGGGCGCGCGCCGGGGCTTGCGCCACCTTTGCGATCCAGCACCGTGTATTGCTTGCGCTTGACGACGATGCTGTTCGCGACTCGGTCGTGGGGGCCCCGTCCGGGAAGGTCGCGCCTGGTGCCGACGAGCAGGACGACGAACCAGGCCACGAAGAGCAGCGTAAAGATCCAGCTCAGCGGCGCGATGCTGGAGGCCATCCCGGGAAGGGTCCATCCGAAGAGGAGCAGCCAGCGGATCGCCGCCTGTTGCCAGGAGAGGGCTTCTCGCGACTCGACATCGACGACCCGCATGTCCAGGAGCCGTTGGCCGAGCGTCGCACGGTTCAGCCGCCAGAGCGGGATGACATACACGGCCGAGGCCACGGCCAGCAGCAATTCTGACCAGAGCGCCGGCAGGTGGGAGAAGGTGGTGGTCGATCCGTCCTCTGCCACGTAGGTGTTCTGGGCGGTCGCTTTCAGCCCGAGCACCGCCGCAATCGCGACCACGACGACCACCAGCAGCGCCATGTCGATCAGCCAGGCGCCCGACCTGCGGGCCATTGAGGCCGGTTCCCAGACCTCCTGGGTGACATAGGTCCGTCCCGCCGGACTTCCGGAAACCGCCATGGCTGGCGCTGCTCCTTTCGCGTCCCGCCGTTCGTCGGCTCGGCTTGAGGGACCATACCGCACGGCCGGCTCGCGTGACGCGAGCCCACCACCCGCAACCGGCCGGATGCCCGGACGGCGTCTCTCGGTATACTCTGCGGCCATGAGTGTCCGACCGATCGTTCTCCTCGGTGATCCCAGGCTCCGCCTTAAGGGCGAGCCCGTCGATAGCTTCGGCAAGTACTTGCACGGGCTGCTCGACGATCTGACCGATTCGATGCGCCACGCCCCGGGCGTGGGACTTGCCGCGCCACAAATAGGCGAGGCCAAGCGGGTGTGCGTCGTCGAGGTCGGGGGCCAGCTGCATGAGCTGGTGAACCCGCGCATCGTCCGAGCCGACGGCGACAACCGGGATCTCGAGGGATGCCTTTCTATTCCCGGGTACGTGGCCTACATCACGCGCCGCGAGAAGGTCTGGATCGTCGCCCAGAATCGCCACGGCAAGAAGATCAAGGTCGCGGGCAGCGGCCTGCTGTCGCGGGGGCTGCAGCACGAGATCGACCATCTGGACGGCAAGCTCTACATCGACTACCTCGACTCACTGGACGAGCTGGTCTCGACCGATCTCTCCGAGGACGACGACGAGGAAGGTCTCCCGGCAGCCGCGCACACCGCCGTAGGGTGAGCGGCGGGGCGACGGCCGATCTTTCGCCCGTCGTTCGCGCTGTCTTCTTCGGCAGCGGCTCGTTCGCCGTCCCGATCCTCGACTCGCTCCTTGGAATCCCGGGCGTTCGGGTCCACGCCGTGGTTTCGGCGCCCGATCGACCTGTCGGCCGCAAGGCCGCCGTCACGCCGACACCCGTCGCCGCCCGCGCGCGAGAGCTCGGCCTCCCGCTCCTGCAGCCGATCCGAGTCCGAAGGCCCGAGTTCGTCGCCGCCCTTACGGCGATTGCGCCAGATTTGATCGTGCTGGCGGACTACGGACAGCTGATCCCCCGAGCCCTTCTCGATCTTCCGGCGCGCGGGTTCCTGAACCTGCACCCCTCCGCACTGCCCCGCCATCGCGGAGCCGCACCGATCCCGGCCACGATCCTCGCGGGAGATGCCGATTCGGCGGTCTCGCTCATCGTGTTGGCAGAGGAGATGGACGCCGGTCCGATCGTGGCGGTGGAGCCGCTCGAAGTCCGGCCGGACGACACCGCAGTGACCCTTGAGGAGCGGGCTGCCTCGGCCGCTGCCCGGCTGCTCGCGCGAGCGCTGCCGGAATGGCTGGCCGGGCGGATCCAGGCGCGGCCACAGGCGGAGGCGGGAATGACGCTGACCAGGCCGCTGCGACGCGAGGACGGACGTCTGAACCTCCTGGGCGACGCGCGGCAGCTCGAGCGCCAGGTGCGGGCTTATCAGCCCTGGCCGGGAAGCTTCATCGAAACGTCGGCGGGGCGGCTTGTGGTGTGGCGGGCTGCCGTCTGTCCTAGCGAGCTCGGCGACGAACCCGAGCGACTCGTCACGCATGGCAACGGTCTGGCACTGGCCGCCGCCGGCGGCCGGCTGCGTCTCGACGAGGTGCAGCTCGCCGGAAGAGGTCGGGTGACCGGTGCCGAGCTTCGCCGCGGGTACCCCGGCCTGCTCGGCAAGTTACCCGGCTGACGGCTTGCTCCCGGCTCGGCCGGCGACGCGTGCGATAATCGCCACCCTGTGACTGATCCATCGACGCCGGCGCGCGCCCCGCGCCCACCAAAACCCAGCCCCGATCCGCGCCCCGGACTGAGCGGTCTGCCCGACGGCGGCCTCGAGTCGTGGCTTGCGTCCGAGGGGCAGCCGGCGTACCGCGCCAGGCAGATCCGCGACGGCGTCTGGCGCCAGAACGCTGCGGCCGCAGAGGAGCTTCTTACCCTTCCGGCCGCTCTCCGAGCCGGTCTCGAGCGAGCCTTCCGGATGGACACCATCGCCGCGGACGAAGTCACGGTCGCGGACGGCGGGCTGACCGAGAAGTCGCTGCACCTGCTCTCGGACGGGGCGCTCGTCGAATCGGTGCTCATGCACTACCCGGCGCGCGGTTTCGGGCGGGCCGGTGCGGGCGAGGACGGGCGCGGCTCGGACGGGCGGCCCGAGCACCGCGAGCGCCACACGCTGTGCATCTCGAGCCAGGCAGGCTGCGCGGTCGGCTGCCCGTTCTGCGCCACCGGCGAGCTGGGTTTCGGCCGCGATCTCGAAACTGCCGAGATCCTCGACCAGGTCCGCCACGCGGCGCGCCGCCTGGCGACCCGCAAGGCCCACCTGACCAACGTCGTCTTCATGGGGATGGGCGAGCCTCTTCTGAACCTCGACCGCGTCCTGGAGGCGGTTGCCGCGCTGTCGGACCCGCAGCGCTTCGGACTGGGTGCCCGACACGTGGTCGTCTCCACCTCCGGCGTCGTGCCGGGGATCCGGCGGCTGACGGAGATCAACCCGCAGTTCACGCTCGCGATCAGCCTTCACGCGGCGCGCGATCCGCTCCGAGACGTTCTGGTACCACTCAACCGCCGCTGGCCCGTGGCGGAGGTCGTAGCCGCCGCCCGAGCCCATGCGCGCGTAACCGGCCGGCGCGTCAGCTACGAGTACGTGATGATTTCGGGCGTGAACGACACTGACGTGGATGCCGATGCCCTTTCCGGCCTGCTGCACGGCGATCTGGCGCACGTGAACCTGATTCCGATGAACCCGGTCGCCCACACTCCCTGGCAGGCCAGCAGCCCGCAGCGTGTAACGCAGTTCGCCGCCCGTTTGCGAGAGGGCGGAATCGGGGCCACGGTCCGCCGCAATCGCGGCCAGGACGCCGGCGCGGCCTGTGGCCAACTCGCGGCGAACCGAGCCGGGGAGCCGCCGGCGCCCGCCGTCGCTCACCGGCGTGAACTCATCGTCCGCCAGAGCGAGGTGGCGATGCGAGGCGACCGGAGCGTCGAAAGCCTGCCGGCGGACCTCGAGGCGGCAATGGCGGGCCGGAAGGGAAAGCGCTGATGGCGACCCACAAGACGCTCGTCAGCACGAGCATTCTTGATGCCGACCTCTCCGATCTCGCCCGCGATTCGCTTCGAGCGCTCAACGGCGGCTCCGACCGGCTCCATCTGGACGTCATGGACGGCCACTTCGTCCCGAACATCAGCTTCGGCCCTGCGGTGATCAAGCGACTGCGGCGCATCGGCAAGCAGCCCTTCGATGCCCACCTGATGATCTCCGAGCCCGGTCGGTACATGGACCAGTTCATCGATGCCGGCTGCGATTCGATCACCTTCCACGTCGAGGTCGAAGAGCCGATCGAACCCACGCTCCTCAAGATACGAAAGGCCGGCCGGCAGGCGGGGTTGGCGCTGAAGCCTGGGACGCCGCTCTCCGCGCTCGAGCCGTACCGGGAGCTGATCGACATCGTCATGGTGATGACCGTGGAGCCTGGCTTCGGCGGCCAGTCGTTTATGAAGGACGCCGCCGCAAAGATCCTGCCGGCGCACGACCTCTTCCGAGACCGTGATTCGGGGCTGCCGGGCGGACAGGTTCACGTGGACGGTGGGGTGAACCGGAAGTCCGCGGGACTGTGCGGCGGGTTTGCGGCGGAAGTTCTCGTGGTCGGGTCGACGCTGTGGAAGAAGGGCGTCGACATCGCCGAGGAGATCCGGCTGATCAAGGCGCTCGCCGACGAGGGCTATCGCAACGGCGCGGGTCGCAGCAAGCAGACGATCCGCGCGCGCAGCGACCGGGGAGAGACGGCGTGAGCGACGAAACGGCCGCCGGCCTCGAGTTGCCGGTCGCCGGTTTGCCGGTGGGGGAGCCGGGCGCAGGTGACGCTCCGGCTGAGGGCGACTCGCCGAAGCCCCACGCCCAACTCGGGCGTCGCAACGACCGGCTGCTGCTCGCCGCTCTGGCCTCCTACGCGGTTCTGCTATCCATCCTGATGATTGCGCGTGGCATATCCGTCACGCCCGAGTTGATCGTCGTCGCTTTCGGTCTGGCCGCGCTGATCCTCGGACGCGGCAAGCTGTTCCTGCGCGATTGGATACCGTTCCTGGCCCTCTTCTTCGCGTACGAACTGATGCGCACGTATGCGGACAAGTTCGGGCAGGCGGTGCACGTCACGGACATCATGTCGATCGAGCGCGTCATCGGGCTGGGCGGCTTGCCGACGACGTGGCTGCAGGGCCTCCTCCACAGCGGGCCGGCGACCAATCCCGACAACCTGGCCACGATCTCCGTCGCCTTCTACTTCCTCCATTTCCCGCTGCCTCTGGCCATCGGCTTCTTGCTCTGGATCCACCAACGGCGGGTCTACTACGACTACGTCGGGGCGATGATCCTGCTTTCGATGGCGGCGTTCGTGACGTACCTCATCCTGCCGGTGGCGCCGCCGTGGTGGGCCGAGAAGTTCGGCTACGCGAGCGGCATCCTCCACCTGCGCGATGCCGGTTTCAACGGACTCGCGAACTTCTTCGGCTTCGGCGGCTACTTCTACTCGTACTCGGTCTACAGCATCGGTTCGAATGACGTGGCCGCTTTTCCGTCACTCCACGCGGCGTATCCATTCCTGGCTTTCCTGTTCGCCAGACATGCCTTCGGACGGGCCGGCTGGCTCATGCTCGCGTACACCGCGTGTGTCTGGTTCGCCATCGTCTACCTGGGCGAACACTGGGTCGTCGACATCGTGGGCGGTGTGGCGTACGCGTCGGTGGCCTACCTGGCGATCATGCGCGGGCCAAGATGGGCACGACGCTTCATGGAGCGAATAGCCGACGAGGAGATCGAAGCCGGCGTCGAAGCCGAGGAAGCAGGCGATGCCGGCGCCTTGCGGCGGATCGGTCGGCGGGTGCGCTGGGCGCTTGTTCTCCAGGGCGCCGTGGTGGCGCTCGTCGGCGTCGCGCTGGCCGCCGGGATGAACGCTCAGGGCTGGCTCGGCGGTTCCCAGAGCGGGCTCTACCTGATCGCCTGGCTGGCGATTCTGGGCGGACTGTGGCGGAGTGCCGTGGGCCTGATCAGTCGCTGAAGAGCCACCCCGGAGGGTCTGAGATGCGAGCGCTGCTGCAGCGGGTTTCCCGGGCGGAGGTCCGGATCGACGGCGAGCCGGTCGCCTCGATCGGGCCGGGGTTGCTGATTCTGCTGGGCGTAGGTCCGGCCGACGACGAGGCTGTGGCGTCCGGCCTCGCGGCCAAGATCGCCGGGCTGCGGATATTCGCCGATGCCGCGGGCCTGACAAATTTGTCTCTCACCGAAGTGGGCGGCGCAGCGCTGGCGGTCAGCCAGTTCACGCTCTACGCGGATTCGCGCAAAGGCCGGCGCCCCTCGTTCATCCGCGCCGCTGAGCCGGTGCTCGGCGAGCGGCTGTACGAGGACTTCTGCGAGGCGCTGGCCACGGCGGGAATCAGCGTCGCCCGCGGCCGGTTCGGTGCCGAGATGGCCGTGGAGCTGGTCAACGAGGGCCCGTTCACGATCTGGCTGGATTCGGACGAATTGGGGCTCCGGCCCAAACCGGCGACCCAGGCGACGCGCCCTAAAACACGATCGGCGCCGAGCCCGAGGCTCGACGCCGAGTGAACTTCGTGTGTTACCGGCCGCAATTTGGCCGGCGGGATGTTACTCCGCGGCGCGCGACATGGTGCGCTGGCAGCGGGTGCAGACGAGCGTCTTCACGGGCTTGCCGTTCTGGACGATCGTGGTCTGCTGGAGGTTGGGGCGAAAGCGGCGGTGGGCGCGGACCCGGTTCATTCCGGACGACTGCGGGTTGAAGCCGTCCATGGAGACCTTCCCGCAGACAG
>Ga0302321_100001987_pt1 | contig 17491 bp, 10 predicted proteins | sample Fen_T0_1_FD_202505 | JGI IMG/M metagenome (GOLD analysis project Ga0302321, IMG submission 202505) | Peat permafrost microbial communities from Stordalen Mire near Abisko, Sweden - Fen_T0_1 | ecosystem: Environmental > Terrestrial > Soil > Wetlands > Permafrost | place: Sweden: Abisko...
GCTCCTGTCAGGAATGGCATTCGTAGTAGTCGTTATGATGGGGATGTGGCTTCGCCTCATGCGTGCTCCACAAGAGGCGTAAACGGGTGAAGGTCATGGTCGATGCGTCGACCATGATAGGGAGTTCTAGTATGCAAAAGGTCTCACGAAGACAACAGCTCATGCTCATGCTGCCTGGGCTCGTGCTTTTAACCACTTTCTTCATAGGAGGATGCATAAAAGTAGTAGGGGATGCGCCAATAGCATATGCGGCAGAGACCCAGGGCAGCATACAGGCGCATGCCGGAGCACCCGAATGCAGAGGGGAGCAACGTAAACCTTCACTCGAAAGTGTCGTTGTAGTCAGTAGCGGTGAAGTCATCTGTGGAGATCTCACTTCATTTGGAGGTGCGGTCGTCATTCATGGCGTCGTCAACGGCAATGTCATTGCATTTGCAGGCAACGTTGTCATTGATGGGGCTGTTAATGGGACTGTTACCCTCTATGGAGGGAATTTCACCTCCCAGAATGGTGCACATATCAACGGAGATATTCATGTTTGTGGAGGTCGCTGGTCAAGAGAAGAGGACTCACAACTGTATGGCAGTATTATTGACTGCACCAAGGGAGTGGGTTTATTACTGGGAAACGATGAGGGAGTCACATTTCGTTTCTGGTCGACATTAGCCTGGGTGGTGCTGGGTATCCTACTTACCACACTACTACCCGAACATGTTATGTTAGTGCGGACAACTGTCAGAAGTAAAGCAAGGCGTAGTTTTGCCATCGGGCTATTAAGCATTCTACTTGCGCCAGTAGTACTCGCCGTGTTGTTTGCGCTCATTATCGCCATACCGCTGGCAATCATAGTGGCTGTAGGGCTGATTGCCGCTTGGGCATTAGGTACAGTAGCGATTGGCTGGATTGTAGGGGATTATATTTTACACAGAATCGTTCCACATCAGAACACCCGTCCAATGCAAGTTGGAGTGGGATTGACAGTGCTGGCATTGGTAGGGTCTCTCCCCCATATAGGCTGGTTTATCAGCCTGATTGCGGGTTTGCTCGGATTGGGAGCAGTTTTTTTGAGTCGTTTTGGCACACGTCTTTATAGTCAACCCAGGCAACCACTCCCACTGTAAACTATATCCTTCACACAAGAAAGAGTTCTCCTTCTGGTAAGGGTATATCGTGCCCAAACAATATATTGAAAAATATATTAAATGAATATGCATTGGGTTCATTCAACTTGTAGACGCAACAACTGGGGTCATGTAGTAATAAGAATTACAAGAAACAAAACGCTGGAAAGATGGGACGGACATCAACGGCATACCAATGCCGAAAGGTGCCGCCGAGGTGAATATGAGCATTGATGTTGAGCTTACAGACCTTGCCTACGGAGGAGACGCCGTAGGCCGCTATGAAGGACGTGTTCTATTTGTTCCTGGAGGAATTCCAGGTGAACGTGTACGAGTCGAAATTGTCGAAGAGCGTCGTGGGCATGCTCGCGCGGAGTTACTGGAGATTCTCCGTCCCGCCCCAGAGCGTATTGAGCCTATCTTCCCGCAACTCACCGATAGTGGTTGCCAATGGCAGCATATCGCTTACCCCGCTCAGTTAACCTGGAAGGCTCATATCGTACGCCAGTTGCTCGTACGTATAGGGAAGCAGCCAGACGCCCTTGTCCATCCTACAATCGGGATGCCCCCCACTATCCCACCCTGGCATTATCGCAATTATGCTGTATTTACAATTGGGACGGCGGGCGAGATTGGTTTTAAGCTCACCGAAAGTCATGATGTACAGGATCTGGAAGAGTGCGGGCTGCTCCACCCCGCATTAGATCAGGTCTATCGACTCGTCCGCCAGAAGCTCATCGATTATTTTGGAGCTACCCTGGGTGAGATGCTACAAAGCGTGACTATTCGTGGCGCAATTGGTGCAGTAAGTAATGCAGCCACCGGTATAGCCACAAACGCGGTCAAGGCCGTCCCCACACTTCTGATCCTCAACGCGCGCCCTGGCTCGATGATCGAAAATCCACATCAGCTTGCGCAAGAGTTGATGACGATCGCTCCTGGCATCGTGGGCGTGATTATTGAGCGCGTTGGTGGCCGTTATGGACGTGTTTTCGTAGGGCAGGAGTTTTTGACTGATGTTGTGCTCGGACGACGTTTTCGTATCTCGGCCGATTCATTCTTCCAGGTCAATCCAATCCAAAACTCAGTGCTCGTTGAGCGTGCTCTCGCTGCTCTGGAGCCCCAACGCTCAGAGATCGTCCTGGATGGCTATAGTGGCGTAGGTTTCTTCTCGACTTTCCTGGCCTCACAGGGCGCGCGCGTTATCGCTGTTGAGTCACAGCCCAGCGCAGTTATGGACGCACGTGCTGGCTGTGCCCTGAATAATCAGAATAACATTACGGCTCTTGAGGGAACTCTCGAACGTATCTTGAGCCAGCTCCACTACCGACGAGAGCGCATCGATGTTGCGCTGGTAGATCCACCACGTGCTGGCTGCCACCCAAAAGCGCTGCAAGCCCTACAAACTATGGCACCACGCGCTATCTGCTATGTCTCTTGTGACCCCAGTACACTGGCGCGAGACATCGCAACCCTCTGCTCAGGCGGCCGCTACCGCTTAGTCTCCGCTCAACCAATCGATATGTTCCCACAAACATATCATATTGAAAGCGTTGCACTGCTCGCACGCGTAGGTTCACGCTAGCTCTCGTGCTTTGCTTCCAGAAGACAAGAGCAGAAAGAAAGCCCCGGCCTTTGTTTGGCTGGGGCTTTCTTTCTGCTCTTGAGCTTTCAGGGCTAATCCACCAGAGAAGCACGCTTACTGAGCACGATCTCAATCTTACTGCCCTTCTCCATCACGGTGCCGGGCGGGGGGTTCTGATGTACAACGTGGCCGGGAGGAACGCTAGGATTGTCGACCGCTTCACCCCAGACAGAGACATCCAGCCCATATTCCTGCGCACAGGCCATCGCGGTCAGCAGATCCATATCTTTCAGATTGGGCGTGCCTCTGCCCTTCGATGTCTCTTCGATTTTTGTCACTACCGCGCTGAACCACGTGTAGAGATTCTTCTTTTCATCATTCTCTCTATTGGCTTTGTCCGTCTTCTCTTTGTGCGCTCTAATGCCTGATATCTCATCCTGCAGAACAAAGGGATGATCCACACCGGATAACACGATATCAGGGCTGTTGCCAGGTGTCTCTACATAGACATTGCCTACATCAAGGAAACGTTCGAGCACATTCGGGACCTTCACCTTTACGTCACGAATATTCTTATATTCCGTCTCGATGCGCCCCTCATAGAAGAAGATGAAATTGCGATGAATGTCAATAATACGCCGATTTGTCAGCACGTAAACATCATCAACATAATTTGTATAGATCAGACCCAGGGCCAAAAGCAAACCCAGAATCACGAAGCCCATTGCAAACCACCAGTACTGCCAGAGAGAGGCCGAGATGATTCCCGTACCAGGCGCGAAGAGGGCAATGGGAAGTATAATTACAAGCGCGAGACCAGGGCCAAGCAAATTACGCCACAATATATACTGTGACCGTTGAACATACTTAACGGTATACTCGCCCGAGACATAGCGTACATCGGCAGGTATGCGCAAGATGCCTCCAAAAGTACGACGTGGGCCCAGAAAGCTTTGATTAGGGCGAGGAGGCAGATCTTCATCCGCATTCGGTAATTTGGCAACCGGCTTTACCTTCGCCAAAGAGTCAAGCACAGCGGCAAGATCAGGATCTTTCGGTTTAGGAGGCGGGGCACTCTTTGGCTGGTTGGCAGATTTAATGCTCTCGGCCACTCCCAGAATTGCATCGCGTACACTTCTAGGATTCGGCACATCTTGCATCTTGAAATCGCCACCCGTAAGGTAGATATGCACCAGACCAAAGCCCAGGAGCAATCCAAGCGGTGTCTCAATACCAATGCCAACCTGCTGTACTTTATCAATAGGGGTTTGCTGACGAGTAGGTTCCAGGAGGCCACGTGCATTAATAATACGTTTATTGGTAATGATGTATGTTTCATACCACCAGAGCGCCAGATCACGGTAAGCGAACCAGACCCCGGTAATCAGTACCGCAATAAAAGCCGCGATCTCAAGGTAGATCCCCACTGGTGCAAGAGAAGAGTTGACTAAAAGGCCTCCAGTAATGGAAAAAAGCACGAGCACTGCAACCAGAAACGGTAGTCCAGGTTTCACCAGGAACCACCAGTGCTTTCGCACCACCAGACGTACCTCTTCACCATCCTGCTGACCTGAAAAGTGCCACATTTTATCGCGCCCGATTCTGAAGCGCAAAAGGTCAAAACGCGGGCGGCCCGAACGCCAGGGATCACGAGATGCTGACCCGCTGTTCACCTTCTCCTTTTTGGATTGCTCAGCCATGTGTATTACCTCAAAGCATCAGTTCAATCTGATCAGAATAGTGTTTGTACGATACAGCTACGACACGGTACAGCACAGCAATAACGTATGCCTCAGCCAAGACGCGATCAGTGTCACCAGACATCACAGCGGGAACAGGATAACACTGCCACTAAAATCTCCTCTTGCACCTAATCATACCACATGTCAAGTACAAAACCTAGTCTCCAGCGCGCAAATTTATATATTCACTCCACGCAAACATAAAATTAACACATATCGCTAGAAGCCGCAACATTGCCCGCTTGATGGCTAGAGTAGCCACACATTTGGGCATAAATTGGAATGTAAATTCGTAAACCCAGCCCAAATGTGCTATAATATAGCAGGTAGGATTAAACGTTCTAAGACCCCTCCACACAACAATCAATGCTTCAATCCGATATCGCCTTCAGGCTATGTCTTACTTTTTGGTGAGGAAGTTTTTATGGAACCAGGCAATGTTAAGCCAGTAAATATTGTAACAGAAATGACAGGAGCCTATCTCGACTACTCAATGAGCGTCATTGTGAGCCGTGCGCTCCCCGACGTGCGAGACGGCCTGAAACCTGTTCATAGACGCGTGCTTTATGCAATGGACCAGATGGGTCTGCAATCAACAAAACAGTTTCGCAAGTGCGCAGGCACTGTCGGCGAAGTTCTAAAAAGTTACCACCCTCACGGCGATTCGGCTGTCTACGACTCACTCGTACGCATGGCTCAACCCTGGTCGATGCGCTATCCGCTCATCCTTGGGCAGGGCAATTTCGGTTCTCAAGATGACGATCCACCCGCAGCAATGCGTTACACAGAAGCAAAGATGGCTGCGATCGCCGACGAGCTTCTACGCGATATCGAGAAAGATACCGTGGATTTTCGCCCAAACTATGATAATCAGACGGAAGAGCCGTCGGTTATGCCTGCACGCCTACCCAACCTGCTGCTCAATGGCTCGACCGGTATTGCAGTTGGCATGGCTACCAATATCCCGCCCCATAATCTTATTGAGGTCTGCAATGGCATCGATCATCTGATCGATAATCCAGAGGCTACCACCGAAGATCTCGCACGCATTATCCGTGGACCGGACTTCCCCACCGGTGGTATTATCCAGGGCCGCGAAGGCATTCGGAATACGTACGCCAATGGGCGCGGCCGCGTCGTTATTCGTGCACGCACAAAGGTTGAAGAGACTGAGCGCGGTCGTCTGAGTATCATTGTTACGGAACTGCCCTATCAGGTCAATAAAGCAGAGCTGGTTAAGAAAATCGCCGAACTGGTACGCGATAAACGCATCGACGGTATCTCAGAAGTTCGTGATGAGTCAGACCGCCAGGGCATGCGCATGTATATCGAGTTGAAGCGCGATGCCAATATGGATAGCGTACTTAATGCTTTATATAAATACACTGCTATGCAGGCTGCATTTAATACAAATATGCTCGCACTGGTAGATCAGCAGCCACAAACACTTACACTGAAAAAATTCCTACAAAACTATATCAGCCATCGCGAGATCGTTCTAACACGTCGCACAAAATATGAACTGGCGAAAGCAGAGGCCCGTAAACATATACTAGAAGGCTTAAAGATTGCACTGGATAATCTGGATGCCGTTATCGCCATTATCCGCGCATCACGATCCGCCTACGACGATGGTCTGGTTACATTACGAGAACAATTTGGCTTCTCTGATGAGCAAGGCAAAGCTATTCTGGATATGCGCCTGGCACGTCTGGCGTCGATGGAACAAAAGAAACTTGAGGATGAATTAAGCGAGGTACTCAAGAATATCGAGTACTACCACATCCTCTTAGATGACATCAACGAGATCCGTAGCCTGATCAAAGAAGACCTCAAAGAGCTCAAAGAAAAATATGGCGACGCCCGACGCACTGAGATTATCGAGACGGAAGCAGGCGATTTCAGAGATGAGGATCTGATCCCAAATGAAGAGGTTGTGGTTACCCTCACTGAGAAAGGCTATATCAAACGCCTGCCCTCTAACACCTATCGCGCCCAAAGGCGTGGGGGACGCGGAGTAACAGGCATGGCCACTCGTGAGGATGATACAGTACGCCAACTCCTCGTCACACACACACACGATAGCCTGCTCTTTTTTACCGACCGTGGACGCGTCTTCCAGCTCCGCGCCTACGAACTACCCGATGTCAGCCGCACCGCCAAAGGTGACCATCTGATCAATATGATCGCCATAGAGCAGCGCGAACGGGTGACAGCTATCGTCTCAGTCCCCAAGGGCGCCGGCGGGGATGTTATGATCGTCGCCACCAAAAAAGGCGAGGTCAAAAAGACCGCTATGAGCGAGTTTGAGGTTGTGCGCAGACAAGGTCTGATCGCGATGAACCTGGAAGAAGACGATGAGTTGATCGGCGCCAAGCTAGCCAGCAACGGCGACGATATCCTGCTCATCACCGCTCAGGGGCAAGCCATTCGCTTCGGCGTCGACGACTTACGCCTGGCCTCCCGTACCAGCGGAGGAGTGCGCGGCATTCGCCTGGACAAAGATGATACCGTTGTTTCGCTCAATCTAGCGCAGGTCGATTGCTCGCTACTTATCGTCACAGAATATGGATATGGGAAGCGTACACTGATCGAAGATTATCCACGCCATAACCGCGGCGGTGGCGGCGTTATTACCTCAAAGGTAACCGAGAAGACCGGGCCAGTCGCAGCGGCTCGCATGATCAGCGAACTGGATAGCGACCTTATGGTTATCTCGGCCAGCGGAGTCGTCATTCGTACCGACGTTACCCGCATCAAGACCAGCGGACGCGCAACCCAGGGTGTCACCCTTATGAATCTGGGAGAGGGCGATTCAGTTGTCGCCATCGCTACTACCAATGGCAAAAAGGTGGCAGACAGTGAAGAGGATGAAGCACTGGACATAGAAAACGAGCCACTGGACTCTGAAGAGGTTCAAGGAGAAGAAGAGCTCGCACAGGTAATGCCTGAAGAGGCTGCCACACCCAACGAGGAGTAAAAGCTCACGCGATAACGCAACACAACAAGAAAAGGCCCATTCAGAGAATACCTGAATGGGCCTTTTCCTCTGAGAGTGTCAGCGTCCCGTCGCTATCGCCTTTTCACACACGATCTCGCGCCTTCGGCGCTTACACTTCTTTTATGGGTATTCTACATTTATTTTGCATATTTTGCGCCTGCGCAAAATATGCAAAAATGTAAAATAAATGTAATAAGAGACGCAGCGCTCAGCTTCGCTGAGCGACAGCCTTCACCTTCTTCTTATCAGGCCAGAACCGCAATACAACAAAAAACATCAGCAGAGGTACACCAAATGCCTCAAGAGCTACGCTCAGAGCCCAGGACACAACCGCCGGATGCATTTTGAGCAGAATCCACCCAACAAGCGTTGAATAGTAGGTCAGGAACGCAGTAGCCGAAAAAGTCAGCACAAACGCGACCAGAGCGCGCCCGAAGCGGCTGGAGGTAACAGGCAAGCAGACAACCGCCAGACCGACAACCCATGTGAGATACCAGGCAAAAAACCAGGGTGTCACCGCAAGAAACGCGGACAGAGAAGCCAGCGTCACCAACGCAATGGTCCGTGCAGTCGGGGCACGCCACAAATAGATGCTACCAACGACTATTGGCAACCCAAGGGCCAGAATAGTTATTACATTCCACAGCTTTCGATCCAGCAGAAAGAACAACTCAGCAGGGAGACTGTGCGTTGCATGCAGATACGATAGGGCAGACAGCAACGAGTTGAAGGAGTCTACGGCCGAAGGCAGAGTAGCAAAGCTATTTGTCACATCAGCCAGGCTATGACCAAACCAGAACGGCCCATAGAGAACGGCAATGACCCCTACGCTTATACAGCTCGCAATTGCACCTGTCACCACAGCCGGACGCCAGGACAAACGCCCATTCTGCCGCCCTGTAAAACGCGCCGTGTAGCAGAAAAGCGCAATAATAAACACCGCAATCGCCGGAGCCGCGCTAAACTTAATCAGAGTTGCAGAGGTAAAAGCCAGCAAAGGAGGAATATAGCCACGGGGGCGCGCCAGGGTTGCATTTACCTCCGCTTGCGCACAGAAAAGCAAGCCAAGCAAAAGGAACGTCACCATGAAAACATCATTATGCGCCCCAAGGCTACTTTCCGTGAGTACAAGAGGGTTCCATGCATAGAGCAAGGTACCAACAGTCACGATCCGCGCTGTACGCTGCATAGAACGCAGGGTAGCCGTGACCAGAGCGATATTAAGCAAGTGAGCGGCAAGCGCAAAGACGCGAAAGGTAAAAATCACGCCCATCTGCCCCGTACCACTTACAAATGAGAGCAACACTGATATCCCCGTCCAGATAGGCCCATAGATGGATACAGTATTCTTCCAATAGACCCAGTTATAGATCGCATCATTAGGGAAAGCTGAAGGAGGAACAAAATATGGGTTCGCAGAATAAAAAGCAATCAGGCGCCCATAACTTGCGTATGAATAAATATCACTGGTCAGAATACCCGGGGTAAACAGATAGATGCAGCCCCCAATCACAGCTCCCAACCAGATTAAGCGATGAAAATTTTTATTTAAACTATATTCTGTATGCAGAAAAACATAGAGGGTTGCCAACCCATAGATAACAAACATACAAGCTAACAAAATCACAAGCTCTAGATAACCCGTCTTCTCGCGCGATAAATAGGCATCAGTAGCTAGACCTAAATCAGAGGGAATCCATTTCCCAAACCACGCCAGTTTTATACTGATCCACCATTCGTTCTTGTCAAGTCCCGATACGTTAAAAACCAGAGCAACACTGAACAAAATACAGAGAATATAAGCAAGTGTACACCCAATTACAGGTAGTAGAGATGCTTTTCTCCGTATAGCGAACAGCATTTTTGAGGGTGACAGAGGAATGTTTGTATCGACAGTTTCAATAACATTCTCGATCAACAAAGAGTATCTCCTACAAAGACTAAGTTCACCTCAGCACATCTATTCCACCACATTGAACAGACAGCAAACGTAGAGCAAGCGAACGAACATATAATTATTGAACATTCAACGATTTCATATTCCGACGTACACGCTTCCCTTGACGAACCATTGAGGCAGACATGCGATCTTTTTGGGCCTCCAGCAGAACGAGAGGAAAGGGACGATGGAATTGCTGCGCGAAAGTTTGTGCCTTCTCTTCGGTGAGATCAGCGCGCCGTTCATAAGAGCGAGCCAGCACATCGCGTTTTACATCATCGGGAGCATCGGCCAGGAGCAGATGGGCAAGCGTAAAATCGGGCTTGCCCTGATCTGCGTACACATCTGCAAATACCAGACCATCAACGCCTTGCTCTAGTTGTTGTCGTGCGCGCACCAAAAAAACATCATTAAGCAAGCTACTATAGAGATCATGGAATGTTGCTGGCATCTTTGGCTCCCCAGGCAGTTGTCCATCTGGTAGGCTGGTAGCAGCTCTTATCCAGGTAAACAGGCATAATAAAATTAGTCTCACGTAACCATATTCTTATATCGTATGAGATAGCGGTTTGACCACAAATTATGCGATCAGCCCACCAATATATCTATATGATCCAGGCACGGAACGCCATTAATCTAGAAAAAACCTCTCATTTATAGAACGCAGTTATAGCATGCGAGGTATACGACACCCCAATATATAGCATACTACGACATCGAATAAACCCCAAGCGTGAGCAGGACAGTTGCAAGTGCCAATAAAGCAGCGAAAGCGGCGCTTGTATAGGCATGACGGCGCATCTGCTGCTCACTATTCCCCTGTGATGTCCACCATGCCAGCAATAGATAGAGTGGGAATATACACATGGTGAAACGCGCACTGCTCTGTAATGAGCCAGTTGTGAGGGGCATGACAAAAAAGAGTAAGGTAAATATGCCATAAATAGCGGGCAATTTGCGAAACAGCGGGATAAGTAAAGCCAGCAGTATCAGAATACACACAATACTCAGCCCGTAAAAGTTCCAGTCATAGGGATTGGGAGCCACAGGATGCGTAAAAGTTTCGAAGAGAAACTTGATTGGGTTACGGAAATGTCGGCCCCAACCCTCTCGCTCTGTCACAGAGAAAGGTAGAAATGTACCAACCTTCCACTCACCATACAAACAAAAAAGCGCCAGCCCGCTGGGGATCAACAATAAGGCAACCATCCCACTCCATGTTCGCCAGGCACGCAGGGAGCGCAGCAAACCGACAATTCTGGATCTCAACCAATGCCTGACTGTCACATGCGCTGAGCCCAATTCTAATGGATAGTACTGATCGGCCAGACACTGCCAGTATTCCCAGGCAACGACAGCGGCCAACAAGACGCCCTGCGGCCGTGTGAGAGCCGCAAAGCCACCACAGAGGCCTGCCAGCCACCAGCGCCGTGTGCGCGCGTAATAGATGCATGCAATTGACAATGCAAGAAAGAGCGACTCCGGATAGACTGCCGAAAGATAATAACTCAACGGAAATAGTGCCAGATAAAAAACTGCACGCGCAGCCATAGCATGACTTAATTCCCTGGCTGTAAGCTTGTAGAGATAGATGGCAGCTACAACAGTTGCACCATTTGCAACCACAATACCCGCAAAAGTAAGTGCAGTCGTACTGACACCAAACGGTAAAGCTAGCAAGTGCAGCAAAAGCGGAAATAGTGGGAAAAAGGCCCAGTTGCTCGCACCATGCAGCGACTCAGCATCCCAGTATCCCCCCTGAGCGATACCAAGATAGAAATTGCTATCAAAACGCAACCACATTAGCCAGAGCATGGCTGGAAATTCCTTGCCCTGGTCAGCGATACGAATAGGCTGATGACGATCAAGAAGAGGTCCGATATAGTATGTCGTTACCACCCCGATAAGTAACAACAACATGCGCGTTACTAGCAGAGGCAGAACAATCGCAGACCAGAGTGGAACACGCCGCTTATCCTGAGTATCTGCTGGCGATTTTTGTTCCTGCTCAACAGAAACATCTTCATGTATTGATTTTATAGTTGTTCCAGTAGTAGATTGAATTGATAGTGGCATTGCGCAAAATCCATTCTCATCTTTTGCTAATGTGTAGCATATAAACGAATAGTAACAGTACGCGTCGATATGGTATCGATAAAATGATATTTAGAATCAAGCCATTGTTGGGTAGACTGTACGCGAGCGGCTCCCGCATCATCGGGTACGCGCCCAACGATAAGAAAGATGCGTGGATGTGTCGCCGCATATGCAGTCAGGGCACGCGTGTCAAGCGCAGCTGCATATCCTCCGCTCTCAGGATGAGCTGGTCCGAAATTTTCCCAGGAGAAGCCACCAGGCGAGTCAGCGGAAAAACGAGCGCCACCTGGATAGGCATGCAGATAATATTCAGCCGCAATCTGGCAACCCTGCGTGATCTCATTATCATAGCAAACGAGGCCATCACCTGTCTTATACTGCTGCTCCAGCCAGTGCATCGTCGAGTGCCAGTCCTCGACCTGCGCGCTTTGATAATAGAGCGGTAACGATGTAGCTGCCAGCACAACCAACACCAGCATAAGTCCAATCTGCACCGCACGCCAGCGTATAAGCGCTACACAAGCGGAAAAAAGCAAAAAGAGCGCCGGCACCACCGTTACCAGATAACGCGTCGAAAAGAGGCGAATCGACCCATGCGAGATCACATAGCTCACCACAATCGGGATAAGCAGCCAGCAGAACAGTGACCAGGCAAACGGCACAATATCTTGCGCAGCCGTAACGCTCTCGCTCAATAGAGGATTCTTCTGTACCATTCGCCTGAAGGCTGGCATAGAGTGCACACCATAAGCGGCCACCAGTGCACACAGGCCCAGAAGCACAAAGACAGCACCAATCATTAAATAGCGTCGGTTATAGCCACTGATCATAAAGAAGAGCGCTGGCAGATCACCCCAATGCGGCACCGGTAGCCAGCCCGTCTTAGCCCCCTGCAGACTTTCTAGCAGCATCGGAATACTCAAGGCGCCGATAGCAACGAGGCTTACTAAATAGGCACGCACGGCCCGACGAGCCTGCGCCTGCCATGCATTAGGTGCCAGCAAAAGGCCAGCAAAGGCCACAATCTGTGCGAGCAGGATCAACACAGAAAACAGATGTGTATAGATGGCAAGCACCATAGCGATACAATAACATAGCCACCAACGCATAGCGTGCTTCTGTGTATGCAGTGCTGCGAACAAAGCATACCAGGCGATACAAAGCAGAAGCAGTTGCAATGCATAGGCTCGCGTCTGCTGAGCATAGATAAGTTGCAAATAATTGAAGAGATAGAGCAGTGCACCAACACTGGCCGCAAGACTACCCAGAAAGCGCCGCCCTAAAACAAAGAGCACGACTGTACTCAGAGCCGCAAAGATAGCCGAGGGGAAACGCACAACTACCTCAGTCGGATTCAGACCAGACCAGGCGGTAATACCCAACCAGAAATGGAGGAACAAATAATACAGCTCCATATTTGGTTCGGGGCCAAAGATAATGTGCCATAACACTGGCAAGGGTTGCCGGGCCAATTCGACAGAAAAGGCTTCATCAAACCAGATGCTTGGTGCTCCTAAACGATAAAAATTACACCCTAGAGCGACGAGAAATAAGAGGACAGGTACCACCCAATGCAAGGGCAGACGAGAAGGCCAGCTTGCCACCTGCCTGGTTATGCTATTTGTAGGGGTAAGATCATCAGATACCGTTTCTTTGTTGCTATCGACAAACTCCATCGCGCCTACTCTTCCATTTATTATGAACTTTACAGTTCATTTCTCATGAACATTGCAAGCAATATGCATTCCATAAGTCTATTGCTAGCATTATTGCTGGATCTATTCTTCTAGACTAGGAACGAATAGAAACAATCCATGTCACAAAAATCTCTATCCAGGCTATTCGGTACCTTGATACCTTGCATTGGATAGACCTGCACATATATAACATATATATTGATAACGATACATTAAAATTTCTACTCGGCAGTACTATATAACCTTTAAAATTGAGCTCATTCGTTACCTGCTTTTACCAAAGGGCGTTTGTATTAACAGATAATTATAGATTGATTTTAGCAATATAGGAATATTTTATGTCATATTCAATCTTTTCTTCAGAAGAAGAAAATCAAGGTGCAAGCTATCATTCCTCTAAAACACAACTATCATCGCAGGATAAATTGATGGACAATGATGCATCCATAGAAAAAATAGATACAGGCACTACAGCGGACCAGGCTACCTCAGAGCAGACAAATGCAAGCCACGCATGGATAGATGCATTCAAACATATTTTCCCTATCTATCTGGCCACCCATATCGTATTTGTGATGCTTACCTATCTGGCGAGCCTCTTCTCCATTAAGAATTTCACAAGCACTGCATTGGATCTGAAAACGCTGCTTACCGCCTGGGATCGCTGGGACTCAAGCCAGTTCGAGGCGATTGCAGCACATGGATACAGCCACCGTTACAGTGCTGCCTTTTTCCCACTCTATCCATACATGGAACGCTTTGCCGCTGTGGTGCTGCGTGATCCATTTATTGCAGGCTTGATCATTTCGAATATAGCTAGTCTGGTACTCTTCACAGTGCTCTATCGGCTGGTGAAAGATGACTTCAACGAGAGTATAGCTGCACGTGCAGTGCTGTACATAGCTGTTTTTCCCACCAGTTTTTTTCTGGCCGCAGCATACAACGAATCTCTTTTTCTCTGTCTGACCCTGCTCAGCTTCTATGCGATGCGTCATGGACGCTGGTGGCTGGCGGGTATCTTCGGCTTATTGGCCGCGCTCACACGCTCGTCCGGGCTATTTTTGCTCCTTCCATTCTACTACGAGTATTTACGCCAGAACCAGTTCCAATGGAAAACGTTGCTACGCTTCAATATTGTAAGTGGGCTACTCATTCCAGTCGGTGTTGGGATCTTTGCCCTGTATTGTTTTTTCCATTATCACGATGCGCTGGCCTTCTCGCACGCGCAATCCATCTGGGGCCGCCAGCTACAACTCCCCTGGATGACTTTTGTTGATGCTCTGCTAGTTATCAAGCACTATCCATTTTTAGGCTTTAATTCTATTCATACGGTCATTGACTTTGAAGCGTGCGTTCTCATGCTTGTGCTGACCATCCTCTGCTTTGTGGGCCCCTGGAAATTGGAGAAAGAGCACTGGGCCTATGCCCTCTATGCTGCAGCTTTCTATCTGTTCCTGATCACATTTCCAGCTGAGAACTTCCCGGTACAATCGCTCTCACGGCAGGTCATAGAGATCTTTCCAGCATTTATTATTCTTGCGATGATCGGCAAACGCGCAACCTTTAACTTATATTATCTAACGATAGTGGGAGGACTTCTGGGCTTTATGTTGTTACAATATCTGAGTGGTTTCTGGATCGTTTAGCAAGTGAAAAAGCGCTTTTTTGCCCAATCCTGGCGCATATTGCTAACTAATCTGTTATAATGGCGGAGATCGTATGTGCGCGGAGGGAAAACAAATATTATGCCTGAACAATATAGGGCCCTACAGGGCTTTCGAGACATTTTACCTGAAGAGCAAGTTTACTGGCGCTTCATCGAGCAGGCTGCGGCCGAGGTCGCACGGCTCTATGGCTATCAGAGGATAGAGACGCCGATAGTTGAAGATACGGCTGTCTTTCGCCGTAGCTCGGGCGAGGGGACGGACATCGTCGAGCATGAGATGTATAGCTTCGATGACCGGGCAGACAAAGAAGGGCACCGGCAGAATATCTCGCTGCGACCAGAGGGGACCGCTGGCGTTGTGCGAGCATACCTTGAACATGGTATGTTTAAGCTACCTCAGCCGGTTAAGCTCTACTACATGAGCTTGCCGATGTTCCGGCGCGAGAAGCCGCAGGCGGGGCGCTACCGCGAACACCATCAGTTCGGCTGCGAAGCTCTGGGTGATGGCGATCCAGCTCTCGATGCAGAGATGATTGGCCTGCTGCACCAGATCTATACACGGCTGGGCCTGATACAAAGTCTACGAGTGTACATCAATAGCATTGGAGATGGCAACTGCCGTCCGCAATACATTGAACTGCTAAAGGACTACTACCGTCCGCTACTCAACGACTGTTGCCAGGACTGCCAGACGCGCTTCAATAAAAATCCGTTGCGCCTGCTTGACTGTAAAGAGCCGCAGGATCAGCCGAAGATCGCGGCTGCTCCACGCATTACAGATCATCTCTGTGACCCATGCAAAGAGCATTTTACAGCGGTCAAACGCTTCCTGGATTTTAACGGGGTCGCATACGAAGTAGACCCATTAATTGTACGTGGGCTGGACTACTATACACGTACGGTGTTTGAGTTTACGTCGAAAAATGACAAGGTTGCACTGAACGGCGGTGGACGCTACGATGGGATGGCCGAGATCTTTGGTGGCGCACATACACCAGCAATCGGCTTTGGCCTGGGCATTGAGCGTGTAATTCTAGAACTCAAGCGCCAGAATATTGTGCCACCTGCTGCACCGGCAATGCAAGCCTTTGTGGTCTACTTTAGCAAAGAGCCTGCATTCAAGGATGCAGTTGTGCAGATTACAGCACAACTACGCCATGCAGGCATAAAGGCCGAAATGAGCTATGGCGACCGCAGCCGCAAAGCTCAGATGAAGCAGGCCAATGCTTCAGGCGCGGCCTTTGCGGTGATCATAGGCGAAGAGGAACTGGCTAATGGACTTGTGTCGGTTAAACATATGCTAGCCGAAGGTATGGACATTGCAAACAAACAAGTGCAGATCAAACGCGAAGAGTTAATAGAATACTTACAGCAACACGAGAAGTAGTAGTAGTAACCAATGATTAAAAAGCCACAGTATTCACTTTGTATGAATACTGTGGCTTTTTACAAAGCAAGAAGAGCACATAATGAGCTTACATTCATCAAAACGACAGCTTCCCTCGCCTGGCATCGATGGAGAGGTACAAACAACACCTGCAATTGAAGTTCTATCACAAGAGGATACCTCAACAGCTCGTAGCGCATGGAAAGTATTTACTGATAAGTGGGGACATGCGCTCAAGCAGGTTTTACCAACCTATATGGCCATACGTATGGCTTGCATCGTTGCTTCGGCGCTCTCAGTACTTTTTATACTGGGCGATTTTGCGCCGCAGAGCTATGGGCTAAACACAATCTGGCATACATGGGATCATTGGGATACAGGTAATTTCGAAAACATCGCGCTACACAGTTATTCTGTCCCGACACTCACGGCTTTCTTTCCACTTTATCCAGTTCTTATGCGCTTGATTGTACCTATGACACATAATATACTCGTCGCTGGTTTTATTGTTTCAAATCTGGCAAGTCTGGTGCTATCGGTTGTGCTCTACCAAATAGTATATGAAGATGTTGGCAAGGAGCAGGCGGATCGCACGGTGCTCTATCTTACGCTCTTTCCCTCGGCCTTTTTCCTTGTGGCCGCCTACAATGAATCTCTGTTTATATGCCTGACCTTACTCAGCTTTTATAATATGCGCCATGGACAATGGTGGCTGGCTGGCGCGTTTGGCCTCCTGGGCAGCCTGACACGTTCCGCTGGCATATTTCTCGTCTTGCCTTTCTGTTATGAATATCTACGGCAGCACGATTTCCGCTGGCAAAAAATTCGACTTAATAGCTTGAGCATACTTTTGATTCCCGCTGGCCTGGCTATTTTCGGGTTATACTGCTATAAACGCTTTGGTGATTTTTTGATCTTCTCACGCGTGCAGAGCGTCTGGTTCCGCCATCTGGAGCTACCGTGGTACGGCATACAGGAGGCCATCAAGGCTGTTTCGAGCAGTTCAGGCTTGCTTAGCTTCCAGGGCTTGCACAATACCATGCAGGTGAGCGCAGATCTCCTGATCTTTGGACTATTGCTCCTTGGGCTCTTTGGCCCCTGGCGTTTTCCACGTAGCCAATGGTCATACTTGATCTATGGTTTTGCACTCTATCTATTCCTCAACAGTGTACCAGTGATCGGGGGCGCAACTCCACCATACACGTTAAAATCCATGATCCGTTTCCTGCTGGAGATCTTCCCTGCATTTATCGTGC
>Ga0302321_100001988_pt1 | contig 17489 bp, 15 predicted proteins | sample Fen_T0_1_FD_202505 | JGI IMG/M metagenome (GOLD analysis project Ga0302321, IMG submission 202505) | Peat permafrost microbial communities from Stordalen Mire near Abisko, Sweden - Fen_T0_1 | ecosystem: Environmental > Terrestrial > Soil > Wetlands > Permafrost | place: Sweden: Abisko...
AGCCACCTTCCGCTTTGACCTGGAAGGGAAGGTCCTGGTCCGCCACAGCCATGCCGATGACCCCGCCGCAAATGGCCGTCCGGCCTCCCACCATGAAGATCTGATGACCCTCTTCTCCGAGGGTGGACAGCTCAAGGCGTTCTATGTGGACAACGAGGGGCATGTCATCCGCTACCTTGGGGCCGAGGTGCCTGGGGGAGTCGCCTTCACCAGTGAGCCTGCTTCGGGCCCACGCTTTCGGCTGACTTACCTGCGGAAAGCTGAAGCTCTCGTCACCGTGCGGTTCGAGATCGCTCCGCCTTCCACACCGACTTCTTTCAAGACCTATCTTGAAGCGAACACCCGCAAGGTGAAGTGACTCCCAACGCTGTTCCTGACCAGAAAAGGCCCCCGATCTGGGGGCCTTTTTCTGGTGAAGCGGAAGGAACCTACGCCTTGGAGTGCGGCTTGTCGACCCAGAAGCGGGCCGGGGCGTAGCAGATCCCCATGAGGACCACCTGGCTGGCGATGAAGACGGACAGGGCCATGAAGGCCTTGTCCATGAAGCCGTAGGAGTGGAGGCCCACGCCGAGCATGTTCACGCCGAACCAGGAGCAGGACGTGATGATGTTGCCGAAGATGGCCATGACCATGGTGCCTCGCTCACGCACATAGCCGGCCATGCGGGCATGGAGGATGATGGCATTCCACAGCACGATCAGCAGAGCGCCGTTCTCCTTGGGATCCCAGCCCCAGAAGCGGCCCCAGGACTGGTCGGCCCAGATGCCGCCCAGCACCGTGCCCACAAAGCTGAAGAAGAGGGCGAAGCAGATGATGCCGTAGGCCATGTCGGCCAGGACCTTGTCGGTTTCCACATCCACCTTGGTGACGATGTGCTTGCGTATGGCGTAGGCGATGCCGATGGAACCGGCGAGGAACGTGCCCGCATAGCCGATGGTGATGGACGTGACGTGGGTGGCCAGCCAGAAGTTGGAATCCAGCACGGCGCGCATCATTTCCATGGTGTCGCCATCGGTGCCCAGGTTCTGGGCCACGATCAGGGACGCGAAGCCTGCGGCCGCCGCCACGGCGGTGCCGAAGCCCTTGCGGTACATCCGCTCGACGATGAGGCCGAGGATCACCACGCCCCAACCCACAAACACGGCGCTGGAGTAGAGGTTGGTGACGGGGGGACGGCCCTGCAGGATGATGCGGGCGCCCAGGCCCAAGGTGTGGACGATGGCGCCGGACAAGAGCAGCGCATAGGCCGTGGGGCGCAGCAGCTCGGGCTTGTAGATCCAGGAGATGCAGAGCGTCAGGAAGGCCACGAAGTAGATGGACAGGCCCACGAAGAAGGGCTGGGCCCGGTTGAAGAGGATCTCCTTCGAGGCATGGCCAAGTGCACCGGGCTTCAACGTGGAGACCACGTTGTTCATGTCGACAAGGGTCTGGTTGAACGTGGCGTAATCATTGGCCACATAGGCGGCGTTCAGCTTGGCGAGGGGCACCAGGCCGGGATGCAGCGGGGCCCCGGCGGCGGCGGAAGTAAGGGCCTGACCGACGCTCTGCCAGGCCTCAGGGCCAGCGCCGGCCGGGGGTGGCAGGAGGCGGAACTGGGCCAGCTGGGTGAGATCCTGATGGCGCAGGGCGGCATCCGCCGTACCCAGGGACTGGAGCTCCCAGCCCAGGCCCGGCGATCCGGCCAGCTGCAGGGTGTTCCGCAGCTTGTAGTAGAGGTAGACGCGATCGAACAGGTTCACGATGGCGCTCTGGAACCGCGTGCGCTTCTGGGCTGTGATGGGCTGGGCCGTCGAGGCCTGTTTCTGGATTTCGTCCAGGTGCGTGGACAGGTCCACGAAGCTGAAATAGTTCCGGTTCTTGGTCTGCTTCGCCCCGATGAGGCTGATGACTTCCGGATCGTCGATGACGAAAATGGGCTGCTGGTCGGCCACCTGGGGACGGAAGAGGACATCGAGGATCCACTCGTCAGGGCCCACCGTGCGGCCCTCGTGGCGGAAGCCTTGGCGGCTGTGGATCAGCAGCAGGGAGTTGCGGGCCAGGGAATCCAGGGGCTTGACGCGGCCGCCTTCCAGGATGGGCAGGCTGCCGAAGCCGCTGACATCAAAGCCGCGGGCCTTGCCGCCCGGTAGGGCGAAGATGAGCGCGACCAGCAGGGCCAGGACGCCGGCGCCCCAGGCGAGGTATTTCTGTACGAAGGTCATGTTCAGCCCTCCTTCTTGTCCTGGCGTCGCTTGAGAGAGCGACGGAGGACGATGGCGAAGTGCACGAGCAGGCCAACGGAGACCAGCACGCAGGACACATACGGGAGAAGCCAGCCGGGATTTTCAACCACGGAAAGGACGGATAGGGTGTCGTTCTTGCCAAAGCTCGCCTGGTAGAAGGTCTTGCCTGCGTACCGCAGCGGCTGGTTCATGTAGATCAGCACCTCGCGGGATTCCTTCTGCGAGGGATTCACCACCTGGACCAGGCTGGAGAAATTCTTGGGGATGTCGGTGCCGGGGTACACATCGTGGCGGAATTGCTTCAGCGTGAATGCGTAGGGCAGGTACTGGCGGCGCAGCCGCATGGTCAGCAGATAGGTGCGGCCTTCGTGGGTGAAGGACTGGGGAGCGCCCAAGGCGACAGAGGCCAGCCAGACGCCATAGCTGCGGCCACCGGCCACGGGCTCGACGAAAGCCGAAGTCTGGTTCATGTCGTTGTCGGCGGAGACCAGGGGCTGCTCGATGATGGACACGCCAGCACCCACGCCCACAGTGGCCATGGAGGGTGGTGCGCCAGGAGGCAGGTTGCTCAGCTGGGCGTTCGGGTAGAACTTCTTCACATTCAGCGTGATGGGGGTGCCGGGAATCGCAATGGCGCCGCCCCTGGCCAGCTGAGTGTCGGGCACGGAGTAGACTTCGTCCCAGGTGGGATCGGTCACGTCGATGAGAGCCAGCTCGGCGTTCTTGTAGCTCTGGACGAAGTTGACCGTCTGGCCCACCTCAATGGACATGTTGGTGTCCACCTGCATCATGCCGGCCACGAATTCGCCCGCGAACAGCACCACCAGGCCCACATGGATCAGCCACATGCCGGCCCGGGGCCAGATGAGCTTGATGTCCATCGTCTTGGCGATGAGGTTGATGGTCAGCAGCAGCCCAACCAGAGCGCCGCCCGGGAACGTCGGGACCTGGAAGGTCAGGAACGAGAACTGATGCCAGACGATGAAGCTGCGCATGTAGGCGTTCACGGCGCCCTGGGTGCCCATCTCCACCTGGGCCAGGGTGCAGGCCACGATGAGCCCCATGAGGAGCGCCAACAGGACGATGGTGAGCTGGAAGGACTTGAAGAAAGCCCAGACTCGGGAAGCGATGGTCTTAATCAAGGCGGACACTCCCAAGGATGGTCATGAAATCGGGCCTGGCCTTGGCCACGGGATCGGCATCCCCATTCAGCTTCAGGAACCAGGTGTTGCCGTCGGGTGTGGCGATGGAGGCAGCCACCATGCGGCTCTTGGCCTGGCCATCACTGGTGAAGTCATAGACGTTCACCGTGCCGGCCTTGGCTTTGACGATCGTGCGGGCCTTGGCAAGTCCGGCCTCATCTAGGGCCGGCAGGCCGATCTGTCCCCGCCAACGGTTCACGTTGGCCAGTTCACCACCCGCTGGGCCCGGCAGAACCACCACGGTGGCCTCCAGCTTCCCGGCGAAGGGCGCTTTGAACGTGGCGAAGCGCATGCCACCCCCGGGAAGTTCGCTCCAGCCCTTGGGCAGAGTCCACTTCAGGGCACCCTTGGGGGTGGGCGGCGGCGGCACGTTGGCCGCAGGCTCCTGGCCGGCGGGCATGCTGCCTGGCATGGGCATGGCCTCATCGGCGTGCCCGGGGTGATCCGGATGGGTGACCGCTGCCTCCTTGGGCACACGGTAATGGGATACCTGATCAGACCTGCATCCGATGGCCAAGCCGAGCAAGCCGAGGCCGAGGATGAGCGGGGTCTTGAGCAGGGCATGAATTGGACGATGGGGGGAAGTTGGCGGCTTCAGCAAGGGACTCCTCGATGGACAGTCCAGAATACCTGACCTTCCAGCGGATGAACAGGTCGGAAAATTGCAAAGCCTATAGATCAAAAGGTTTAACTGCGATATCGATGGCCTTGGCCAAGCGATGGTCCAACTCTGTGATGCCGCCCGAGTCATGGGTGGTGAGGGTGATCCGGACATAGCCCCAGCCGAAGGCGATATCCGGATGGTGGCTCAGTCCTTCGGCGGGGCTCACCACCGCACTGACCAGGTTGAAAGCCGTCATGAAATCGGGCGTCCGGAAGGTCCGCACCAGCGTGCCGTTCTCTTCGGTCCAGCTCATCGCACCACCTCCAGTTCCTCCAGTTCCGCATGCAACAACCATTCGCCGGGATAGGCCGACGCCCGCTGGGTCAAGGTGCGCAACCGATTCTCGTCGATGCCGCCGCTTTCCCTCAGCGTTCGAACCTCGACATAGAGCGCCGCAATCGCCTCGGGCAGCGCCAAGGCCTTGCGGTCCCGGGCCTGGGCCTCGGCCTCGCCTTCCGCCAGGGCGGAATGGTCGCCAAACCACTCATCCCAGGCCCCGGGGTCGGAGGGCCCGCCGGCGACGGAAGGCAGTCCCGCACTGAGGAAGAGCAGGGCCCAGCTGGGCAGGTCCAGGGGGCGTCCGTCCTGATGTCCCCGCAGGTTGATCACCTCGTGCTCACCCACCCGGAAGCCCGTGAGGAACAGGCCCGAAGGCAGGTCCAGGCTGAAGGCGCCACGGTGGGGCAGGGCTGCGCTTCCAAAGGCCACGAGGGCTTCGCCAGGCCAGGGGTGGCCTTCGGCCTTGCCTTTCCGGGAAAGCTGGATCGGGCCCTCCACCTGCGCCAGGGCTGTGGAAAGACCGGGCGCCAGCTCCCCCCGGGCGGGAATCCGGGCCACCACCTTGCCGGTGAGTTCGAGGCCGTCGTCCAGCACGAGGTGGTTCACGGTACGGGCACGGAGCGCTTCTTCCAGTCCGTGATCGCCTCCGCGGCGCCAGCCCAGCGTGGCCTCGAAGGCATCGAGCACTTCAAAGAGATGGTCGAAATCGCGCGCCACGAACAGGTGCGGCTGCATCCGCGTGATGTCGTACTCCGTGTCGGCGCAGATGAGGCTGAGGGGCCGTTTCTTCACGGCAGGCGTGAGGCAGTGCGCGGCCTCGCCCAGGCTGCTCAGGAGGCCCGCACCATAGAGTTTCGGATCCGCCAGGTCGCCCACCAAGCCATATTCCGCGGTCCACCAGTAGAGGCGGCTGGCCTTGGTGCTTTCGCTGACGTAGCGGCGGCTGGCGGAGGCGGCCCGGAGGCGCTCTTCGGCCAGGCGGACTTCATCTTCCGTGGCGGCCGGATCCTCCTTCACCACGCTGAGGTTGCGGATGGCCTCGTAGACCGCCTGGTCTTCCACCGAGGCGATGGCTCGAAAACCCGCCTCGCCACAGCGCTTGAGATACTCCGCGTAGCGCCGGTCCGCCAGGATGGGCGCGTGGCCGGCGCTCTCGTGGACGATGTCGGGCGCAGGCGTGTATTCGATGTGCTCGTGACTGCGGATGTCCGCGGCGATGGCCAGTACGCCCAGGGATTGCAACTCCGTGAACACGGCGGGAGGAATGAACCCGCGCACACCCACGGCGGACCAGCCCATGGCCTCCAGTTTCTCATTCATCTCGTCCAGGCTGGGGATGCGCTCCAGGCCGATGCCCGTGGCCGCCAGGCCAGACAGGTAGCTGGCGTGGGCCGTACCCTTCAGGCGACCTGTGAGCCGCTGGAGGATGTGGCGCCAGACGGCATGATCCCTGGGCGTGTAGGCCCCGTGGTCCTGACCCACCACGTAGCGGCGGAGGTGGGCGGGCAGGCGGTCGATGGCGCGCTGCGTGGGCGATGGGCTGGGGGTCAGGGTGGGCGTCAAGCCGGTCTCCGGGGATCTCCCCATCCTAGTGTCAAGACAGATAGGCGGAAATCCAAAAAATTAGGAATCAAACGTCGAATTATCGACGTTTGCGCAGGTGGCCCGCCAGGGCTTTCAGGCAGCTTTCCGCAGCAGCGGAGGCGCCACCGGCGGGCCAGAGGGCGACCACCTCCACGACCTGGGCCTTGCGTTCCTTCAGGGGCCAGGCCTGCATATCCTCGGGGAAGGGTCCCAGGGCCCGAAGGTCCGGAGCGATGGCGCAGGCGCCGAAGGCCCGCAGGACGGGAAAGAGCTGAAGAAAGCTCTCGACTCGGGCCACCTCGCGGACCTGGATGCCGGTCTCCAGGAACCGGGCTGAATTGGCGCCGCCGTAGGGATCATCCCGCAGCCAGTCCACGAAGGGTTGCCCTGTGAGGTCTTTCACTCGGAGAAAGGGCGCTTCCGCTGGCAGCTTGCTAGTGGGGGCGGCCAGCACGACGAAGGGCAGGCGGGCCAACACACGATGCTCCACGCCCCGGTGGGGGGGCAAGGGTGTGAAACCCAGAGCCAGATCCAGCTGGCGGTTCTGGATTTGGCGCACCAGCTCGTGAGCGCCGCCAAAGGCGGCCTCGAGTTTGAGCCCCGTGCGGGCTGCAGCTTTGGCCAGGGGCTCCAAGAGCAGGGCCGAGAGCGTGGGGCTCAGGCCCAGGCGCAGACCTGGTTCCGGCGCGGCGAGGTCCCGCAGGCGCTTCAGGTCCAATTGGTGGAAGGAGGCCTGGGCACCGGCGAAGAGCCGCTCCCCCCGCGGTGTGAGTCGCAGGCGTCGACCCGGCCCGCGCTCCACCAGGGCCTCGCCCTCGGCCAGCGTTTCCTCCAGGGCCCGCAGATGCTCGCTCACCACGGATCGGGCCACGCCCAGGTGCTGGGCCGCGGCTTCCAGGGAACCCGTTTCCACCACGGCCACGAAGGCTTCGAGCCAGGTGAGGTGACGGGGGAGTTTGCGGGGCATGGGAACAGGGTACAGTCCGGACTCCAGCCTCCGGACTGTAACCTGTATCCATGACCGACTTCGATCCCTGGGATCCCTACCGCGATCTGCGCTTTGCCGGCACGCGGGAGCATCCGGAGCATGGTACCTGCTTCATTGCTGAAGGGCGGATCCTGGTGGAGGATCTGCTGAAAGCGGCTCGGGCGGGTCGTATGCGCGTCATCTCCGTGGCAGCCACCACCCATGCGGCGACCGAGGTACGGGATCTTCTTCCGGCCGGGACGGACCTCTTGACGGCAGAGCCTTCGGTCCTTTCGCAACTGGCGGGCTTTCCTTTTCATCGAGGGCTCATGGCCTGTGCCCAGGTGCCTTTACCGCCATTGCCCGCGGATCTTCTCAAGACCCGCCGCCTGCTGGTCCTGCCCCGCCTTTACGACAGCGAAAACCTGGGGCTGTTGCTGCGCAGCGCCGCCGCCCTGGGCTTGGACGGTGTGCTGGCGGGCCCCGGGCCGGGCCAGTGGACCCGGCGCACGGTCCGCGTGTCCATGGGTGCGGTGTGGCGGGTTCCGGTGTGGCGATCCGAGGATCCCTGGGCGCTCCTTGCGGAGTGGAAGGCGGCCGCAATCACTTCTGAGATCGTGGCTGCGGCTTTGACGCCAGCTGCGGAGGACGCCCGGGATTGGCATCCAGCCCTCCGGTGTGCCCTGGTGATGGGGCCCGAGGATACGGGCCTGGGCGAAGAAGACTTGGTCCGGTGCGACCGTGCCGTGGCCATTTCCATGGCTTCTGGAATGGACAGTCTCAACGTGGCCGCCGCCGGGGCCATTCTGATGTTCCGGATGGTCGATGGGGCGCATGAGCCGGATGGATCCGAAACGCCCGGAAGATCCTAAAAAACAATCCCTGATGCATGGCCGATAGGCCTTCGGGTTGGCACCCGCGTGTCTTGCCTGGCGGGGGTTTCCGGTGCTCGTGGACTCCAATAGCCGAGCCTGGGTAGTTTTGATCTAGCAGAGTGTGTGCGATTGATTAAAAATTTAATAAACAGAATAATAATTACACTTAATATTATTGATAAATAATAAATATTTAATTAAAAACAAGAAAATAACGTGAATTGGTTAGCAAATCTTAACCATTTTATGGCTTGATGTAGGCAGATTTGATCACCACACTGTCCTCAACGTTGATTGAGTGAAACAAGTCTGTAGTTCTCTCATCAGCGTAATAAATGGGCAGATTTAATTCTTGCATACACCCGGGGATGCTTGGTTTTGTCTGCCTTTAAAACCTTACGTATCCCGATATTGGGATGCGCAAGCCCCCCAACCATCGTTCGGATGAACTTAATTGTTCTGGATCCGGACTCTAGCCCCAAGAGGTCTCCATGCGCACCCTTCTTACCCTCGCCCTTGTTGCTGCACCCGCCCTGATGGCCGCCGGCCCGGGCAACACTTCCAGCGCCACCGCCAAGACCTTCGTGAACATCGTGGCCCCCGTGTTCGTCGAAAGCACCCAGGATCTGTATTTCGGCACCGTGTTGATGGATGCCTACGGCCAGGGCGGTTCCGTGACCATGACCACCGAATCCAAGCCCAACGTCGATCCCATCGTCAAGACCCTGACCACCGTGGGCTGCGAGCAGCTCCTGGGTGGCAAGGTGAGCCCTGCCTTCTTCCACTACAAGAAGGACAATCGCTATGCCGTGAACGTCATCGTCGAAGGCAAGACCATGAGCGGTGGCGGTCTCGTTGGCGTGGCCGTGCCCATGGGCCTCGGCGTCTCCCTGAACCCCAACACCGACCTGCCGGCTGATGCCTGCGGCATTTTCAATCCCCTGCCGAGCCAGGTTGAAGCATGGCACTTCGGCGTCGGCGGCGAGCTGACCATCGCCAAGGACACCTTTGGTGAGAAGCAGGGCACCCTTCATGTGACGGTGGCCTACAAGTAGTCTGACCTTTTCAAAGTCATTCACGGGGTCGAAGGCCGCTCTCGCAATGGGGTGGCCTTCGCCTCATGTTCCAGGGTGTAGAACCATGATCCGTCTCGCGTTGTCTTCTTTGCTCTCGCTCCTTGCCCTGGCTTCCGCATTCGCGCAGGTCCCACCGTCTGCGCCGACGCCAGCGGCCGAGCCAGTCCCAGTGCCCGCAAGTCCAGCCGAAAAGATGGGGGGGAACCTCTCCATCATGCCGGTCCGGGTGGTGATGGAAGGGCGCACCCGCTCCGAGGAAGTGATGCTCCGCAACTCGGGGAAGGGCCCCGCCACCTACCGGATCCTGTTCAAGGAGATGGTGATGGACGAAAACGGTGAGGTCCAGGAGTGCGACAAGAAGGAAGGTCAGGTGACGGCATCCGACCTCATCCGCTACAGCCCTAAGCAGGTGGACCTGGCACCCGGTGAGATGCAGACGGTGCGGATCCAAGTGCGCAAGCCAGAGGGACTGCCCGATGGCGAGTACCGCTCCCATCTTCTGTTCCAATCCGTGCCCGCGGTCGAGCCTCCAGCGCCACTCGTGGACGACCATGAAAAGAAGCTCACCGTGAAGGTCTCCACCGTGCTGGGCATCTCCATTCCTGTGATCATCCGTCACGGGGACACGCATGGAAAGGTGTCTCTGACGGAGCTGCGCTACTGGAGGCCGGATCAGAAAGTGGCTCCGGATGCCCCACCTGTGTTGAGCTTCCACATGGTGCGGGAAGGCAACCGGAGCTTGTCCGGGGATGTCGCCGCCACCGTGGAATCCGGAGGCAAACTCAAGAAGGGCACCCTGCTCTGGGAAGTCAAAGGGAACGTGATCTACACCAACATCCCCTGGCGGAATGTCCACATGCCGATGTACCAGGGGGTCAACGGGGATCTCAAGGGCACGCGGGTCAAGGTCACCTTCACCCCCAGTGATTTCAAGGGGACGCCAGTGATGGCCTACCTGGATATCCCGGCCTGATTCCTGGTTCTGAATGGTCTCTCCACGCATCCACACAGGCCTGTCCTGTCTCCTGCTCGGCTTGGCTTCCCTTTCGGCCCAGGCGCCAAGGGCCACCGGGCGGCTCGATCCTGACGATGTCATCCTGCTTCAGCCCTTCCTGGGGAAAGTTCCCTTGGCAGACACGATCAATGCCTTTCCAGCACCTGGGGGCGCCCTCGTTCCTCTCGGGGAGATCTGTCGTCATCTTGGATTCGGGATCCAGGTGGATGCGGATCGGGGACGCGCCGAAGGCTTCTTCATCTCGGAGAAGCGGCACTTTGTCCTCGATCTGAATGCGGGCATGGTGCAGGTCGAGGGACGGAGCGTGCCTATGGGCGCGCTGCTGGCCGTTCGGGAAGGACGCGAAATTTTCGTCGATGCTCGGCTGCTTGAAGCCTGGTTTCCCGTCAAGGTGCAGGTGAACACCAAGGCCGCCCTGCTGCGCATCACGGCCTTGGAACGGTTACCGGTGGAGGCCGAGTGGGAGCGTGATGGCAAGGGCGCCTACCTCTCCCAGAAGCCCGGAGATCCAGGCGATCGCATGGTCGGCACCTACCAATCCGTTCCGTACAGCTTCATGGATTTACCCTTTGCGGATGTATCCGCCTTCTGGTCCAAGAACCAGCACGCGGCTTCAGGTGCTCCAAGCCTTTCGACTCAGCTGGCCGGGGATTTCCTCTGGATGAGCGCCAACCTGTACGCCACCCGCGACGCCAAGGGTCAGGTCAAGAATCCGCTGTTCTCCCTGTTCCGGGAAGATCCCCATGCGGAGTTGCTGGGCCCCCTTCACGCCACCAGAGTGGAACTGGGAAACAGCTCCCAGTCCTCTTCCCTTGATCTGGTTGGGACTCTGCCCCGGGGGCGGGGCATCCTGGTGGACAACTACCCCATGAGCTATCGCTCCAAATTTGCCAGCCGGGTGTTCCAGGGCTACCTGGAAGACGGCTGGTCGGTGGAGCTGTACCAGAACACGGCCCTGCTCGGGTACCAACGTTCGCGACCAGATGGTCGCTACGAATTCAAGGATGTCACGCTCCGCTTCGGCTTGAACCAATTCAAGCTGGTCTTCCATGGTCCCTTCGGCCAGATTCGCGAAGAGTCCTATCGGGTGGACATCGCCAACGATCAGCCCCCTCCTGGGATTTTCTACTACCGTCTGGCAGGGTCGAAACCCACCTCTGCGGATCAAGATGCGCTGCAGGCAGGACAGACCAATCCGATCATCCCCGAACGCAGGATCAACACCCTGGCCGAAATGGAATACGGCCTTACTTCCTCCTTGGCCGGAAACGCTGCCGTATCGCGGGCAGCTTCGTCCGAGGGGGTGCTCCATACCTATGAGGTCGTCGGCCTCCGGACCCTCTTCTCGCACCTCTCCCTGCAGGGAAACCTTGCTCAGGATCTGGTCCAGGGTCGTCCGTCTGGTGTGGCTGGTCAGGGCACCCTGCGGACGGGCTACGACTACTCGACCCTGATGCTGCAGCGCTCCGAATACCGCCGGGGTTTCGAGAAGATGGACTTCCAGGGTTATGGCACCACCCCCCAGCACCTGCGCTCTGAATCGCTGCTCCAGTGGGATGGCAACTGGATCACCAGAAAGACCCCGGTCAGCCTCTCCCTCTCTCGGATGGACCAGCGATTCGTCGAAGGGGGAGGTAGCATCATCGACACCCTTCGCACCACGCTCACCTATCCCACCTTCGTGGTGGCGCCCTCCCTCAGTCGCACGGTGGACCTGAGCCGTTCGGGTTCCGCCAGTCTCAACGGAGATGTGTTTGTCACCTTCAGGAGAGGTGAATACGACCTGCAAGGAGAACTGAGCGCCGCGAACACCGCCGGCAAGACTCAGATCATCGGATGGAGCGCCCTCGCCAACCGGAATCTGCCCACGGGCCTGGTGCTTCGGGCGGGGATTCGTGGCCGGGATGCCAACCTCCAGAACGGAACCCTGCAACTCAACCTCAGCAAGTTGACCGGGGGCTATGGGTATGGAGTCGATTTCCAGTATGGGAAATCATCCGGGTACATGGTGGGCCTTAGGTTCCAGGCCTCCTTCGGGCGGGAGCCGAGAACGGGAAAATGGACCCACGATGCCCGTTCCATGGCCAATCAGGGAGCTGTCTCCCTCATCGCCTTCAAGGACAACAACGGCAACAAGGTTCTGGATCCGGGCGAACCTGTGCTCGACGAGGCGCAGTTCAAGATGGGCAACGCGCCCATCGAGAATGCCATCAAGGACGCCAAGGTTGTGTTCCGTCCTCTCATGCCGCGCGCCCAGGAGACGGCCGTCCGGCTCAACGAGTCCAGCCTGGAGGATCCTTCCCTGCAATCCACGGTGCGCGCCTATCGGGTGGTGCCAAGGCCCGGCAAGGTCATTCGACTCGCCTTCCCCGTTACGGTGTTTGGTGAGATCAACGGAACCACCCGCATCCATCGGGGCAAAGGGAACGAGCCGTTCGGCGGCCTTGAACTGGAACTTCTCCGAACGACCGGCGAACGGGTGAAGCTCTTCCGCAGCGCCTACGATGGCTTCTTCGAACTGCGGGATCTGCCCATCGGGGACTACCTGCTCCGCGTCAGCCCCCTGGAGGTCAATCGCCTGAAGATCCAGTCCCCTCCCACCCGGACCTTCCACATTGATAACGAGAAGAACCTTTTCGATGGGCAGGATTTCGTGGTCGAGCCCCGGCCATCCGCTCCAGAACCAGGAGAAAAACCATGAACCGATCGCTGCTATTCAGGATCATGCTCAGTGTGCTCGCCTGTTCGCCGGGGTTCGGTCAGCCGAAACAGGCCCAATCGGACATTCAGGTGGTACAGCCCCTGGCCTTCGGCGGACTGCTGGTGAGTCCCTTCGGCGGCAGCGTCACCTTGACGGAAGATGGCGCGTTGATCCCGGATGGCGGAGGTGTCGTGCCAGGATCCCAATCGCCGTACACGGAGGCCCGGATCAGGCTCACCGGGCCACCAGGGCTTTCCTTCACGCTCAAGGTCGATCCTTCCAGTCCACTCCTCGGCGGGACTTCCGGTACGGCCATCCGACTCGCCGAATTCCGATGTTCGCTCGCCGGCTTCCGTGGAACCTTCGATGGCAGCGGTCAGGCGGAAGTGAAACTCGGCGGTCGGCTTGATGTGCCATCCGGCACAGCCCCCGGGTTGTATCGCGCCTCCCAGGTGAATCTCCAGCTTCAGGTGCCAGGCCAGGCCGCCGTGACCATGCCGTTCATGATCTCCGCCCTGCTAAGGGCCCCCCTGTATTTAAACGCCACGGGGGATCTGGATTTCGGCAGCCTCATTCCCGGTACTCAGACCGGAGTGTTCGAGGTCCTGCCCGCTGGAGGTCATCAGACACGGCAGGCGATGGGACCGAATCTCTTCAGGGGGCGCCCTGCGCCAGCCACCTTCCAGCTCCAGGGACCGGTCGGTACGAGCTACTCGATCCAGCTACCTCATAAAATCCTGTTGCAGGGGGTTGGCCAACCCTTGCGGGTGGAGGGGATCACCTGCAGCGTGGCGACGAATGGTGTCCTTCCCGCCGGTGGACTTTCCTTCGGAGTCGGCGCCGGATTGGTGGTTCCTCCGGACCAGCTTCCCGGAATCTACCGCGGCACCTTTGTCGTAACGGTCAACTACCAGTAGAACGACCCACAGCCTTCAGGGAGGCATTCGGCCGAACCTGCCATCGGGTGGAACTGGACTCGCACCTAGGGTCTGTTTTCAAATTCCGCGACGCCGCGCTGGGCGGGCAGCCGAGCGAGGCAAGGAAGGCGACGAAGGCCTTGGTGGTTCCAAGGTCGAGGAGCCTGACGCAGCATCGCGAAGGCTGCCCACCCAGCCCTTCGGGACGGGGCCATCCGGGCGCCCCGCGGCGTCATGGCCCTTGAACGATGCCACCACGTCGCCCTGCGGGCCCTTCCTTACGGTGCATCCCGGATGGCGTTCGTCGCGGTGCCGTGGAATTTGAAAACAGACCCTAACCACACACGAAGCCCACACCCCACTCGTTCTTGAAATATTTGGGGTGCGCTGGATTGTCCTCGAGTTTCTCCCGCAGCTTGCAGACGATGACATCCAGGGCTTTGGCGCTGCCGAAATGATTCTCTCCCCAGACTGCCCTTTGAAGCTGCTCACGGGTGAGGAGCTCACCGGGATGTTTGAGGAAGGCCGCGAGCAAGGCGAATTCGCGTTTGGTGAGATCGACCTCCTTGTCGCCCTTGAAGACCTTCAAGGTATGGAACTCCAGGCGGAGGTCGTGGAGGGTGAGGACATCTGCCAGGAGATGCTGTCGAGAGCACCGACGCAGCACCGCATTGATCCTCGCCAATAAGACATCGGGACCAAAGGGTTTGACCAGGAAGTCATCTGCGCCCAGATCCAATCCGGAAACCTTGTCCGAGTCGTCGCTCCGCCCCGTGAGAATGAGGATGGCCATGTCTTCACTCCGCTGGCGCATCTCTGAGCACAGTTCGAATCCATCCATCCCGGGGAGGCCAAGATCCAGGAGCGCGACCCTGGGCGTTTGACGGTCGAAGAGTTCGAGGGCTTCCTCGCCACTTTCAGCTTCCCTCACCTGATACCCAGCTTTTTGCAAGGTGAGGCTGATGTATTTCCGCGCGCCTGGATCATCCTCGACCACCAGGACGCTGCAGGCGCTCATGGGTTCTGTCATCGGGCCTGGCCCGATGGTCATTCGATGAGGGACAAGGCCAGCCTGCGGCGAGCTAGGCTTTGGCGCACCAACGGGACACAGGTTCATTTGGCACCTGAGGGAACAGTCTGATGGGGGGGGACATCAGGGACTGCTGGCCGAAAGCGTAACCTTTATTTATGGGTCAATCAAAACATCCATGAGTCTTTTTTCATGGCTCATTCTTTGTTTTATATGGATTAATGGGGTATATGAATTGAACACAGAATGGTTTGATGGCAATCAAGATGACCTGTGCCTCGGGATTCGGACCGATGAGATTACACTCGGGTGAAATGAACCTTTCGCCCCGGGACGTGACCAACCTGGACCTCCGCCGGCTCCTCCAGGCAGGGGCGGCCAGCCGCAAGGCCCGGGATTTCCGGGCGGCCGAAAACCTGTACCTTCGTGTTCTGGAGGTGAATCCTCACCATGCCCAGGCCCTGAAGGGACTCGCCGATGCCTATCGCGGGCTGGGTGAGATGAAACGCTGTCTGGAAACCTGGGACCGCTATGGGGACCTGTGTCCCAACGATGGCTCGATCCAGACTCGTGTTGGTGACGCCTGCCGCCGAATGGGGCTGGCGGAACGCGCCCTCGTGCACTACCAAGCGGCCCTGGTGCACGATCCGAAGGATCGCTACGCCCTCACGGGATTGGGAGATCTGCATCAGAAGGAACGCCACCCCGAGGAGGCGTTGGCCTGCTGGGAGCAGCTTCTGGACCTCGATCCGGACTTGCTTCACATCCGCACCATGGCTGGAAACCTGTGCCGCAAGAAATTCGACTTCCTGAGGGCCGAGCATCATTTCCGCGAGGCTTTGCGAGTGGAGCCCAAAAATGCGCATGCGATTTTTGGCATGGCCGACGCCCTGAGGGGGCAGGGCAGGTTCGAGGATGCCGCACCCTACTGGGAGGAGATCCTGCGAATCGATCCCTCCAACAGCCAGGTTCTCTGTCGATCCGGCGACTGTTTCGCCCGCTTGGGGAGGCTTGATCAGGCCGAGGCTCTCTTACGCCGGGCCCTCGTCCCAGGCTATGACCGATCCGCGTGGCTGGGGCTGGCCCGCGTCTATACCCTCAAAGGCAATCATGCGGAGGCGGCCCGCTGCCATGAAGCCATCCTTGCGCGGAATCCCGGGGATGCCCGAATCAGCCAGTTGCTGGCTCAGGCGACGCCTGAGGCATAGCCATGCCGCCTCGCAGGGCGGTCACTTGCACTAAGGCTCGCGACTGACGGCAATGTCGACGAGGCGCAGCAGCTCGGTCACCACTTCCCGTCGTGCGGGGTCCTGCTCATAGCGCACAGAGATCTTCTTTCGGGCCGTGGCCACGTCACCGCAGGCCTTGCCCCGGGCGATGAGTTCCCTGCAAGAGTCGGGCATGGGCCCCCAGCTGCCGCATTCGACAAAGCGCTCACTCAGAAAAATGAATTTGGGAATGGCTTCGCCGCCGTTGGTGAGAAAGCGGATGAAGACCTCCGGGTGCTGCTCCCGGCTGATGTAGCGGACCTTCAGCTGGGAGCTGGCCTCAGCCATGCGCTGCAGTACGGGCGCGTGGCGCACCACGTCGCCGCACCAGTCCTCCGCGATGGCCACCACATGCACGGGCCGGGGCAGGGCGGCCAGAAAGCCCGCCACGGCTGGCTCCAGGGTCAGGGCCTGGTGCTGGGCCACCAGCTTGTCGCGCTGTTCGGCAGATTCGGCGGCGGCCAACCAGGCAGCGTAATCCAGGCCGGATTCAAAGACGACCTTCCAATCGGTGACGGGCAGGGTGGCGGGACGGGGCATGGGATCTCCTGGTTTCATTTGATGCTGTCAGCTCGGCAACTGTTCCGTCATCCGAGCTCAAGGCGGTAGATGTCCACTTCGTCGCCCGGCGCATAGATCATCGATCCGGTGCGTTGGAATGCCAAGGCCTCAAGCAACCGGATCGAGGCTGTGTTGCCCGGGGACACGATCGCCAGTATCCCGCGCAAACCTTGGGTGTCGCGTCCCCAGGCCAGACAGGCTTCGGCGGCCTCCCGGGCAAACCCCAAGCCCCAGAACTCGGGCACAAAGGCGTAGCCCAGATCCACTTCCGCCAAGGTGTCGCGCTTGATCAGGCCGCACATGCCCATGGGGTGGCCGGTGACCCGGTGCTGCACCATCCATAGCCCATGGCCGTGGGTGGCGTAGCTGGCCAGCGGACCTGTGGTCAGATACTCCGCGGCCTGGTCCAGGGTGCGCACGCCCTTGTCGGTGATGTTTTCGATGAAAGAGGGCTCGTTGAGCAAGCGCAGGATGAAGGGCGCATCACTCGGCACGAAGGGTCGGATCAGGAGGCGTTCCGTCAACAGAGGCAACATGGTTCCAGGATCGCCTGGGATTCCCTTGGAGCCAACCCCCACGCACCTTGAGGTGCCTTCTGGCCCTGGGGGCTAGAGTGATAGGTTCAATCCAAGGAGCCCCCATGACCCTCGCCAAAGCCTACGCTGCCACCACCGCCACCGATCCCCTGACGCCCTACCAATTCGAACGCCGGGCCGTGGGGCCCCATGACGTCCAGATCGAGATTGCTTTCTGTGGCATCTGCCATTCCGACATCCACCAGGTGCGCAACGAGTGGGGCAACAGCGCCTACCCGATGGTTCCCGGTCACGAGATCGTGGGCAAAGTCACCGCCGTGGGTGCCCATGTGAAGGGCTTCAAAGTGGGTGATCTGGCGGGTGTGGGTTGCCTGGTGGACAGCTGTCGCACCTGCCCCAGCTGTCAGCGTCAGCTCGAGCAGTTCTGCGAAAAGGGCGCCGCCTTCAGCTACAACGGCACCGAAATGGACCGCAAGACCATCACCCAGGGCGGCTATTCCTCGAGCATCGTGACGGATGAGGCCTTCGTCCTGAAGATCTCGCCCAAGCTTGATCTCGCCGCCACGGCGCCGTTGCTCTGCGCGGGTATCAC
>Ga0302321_100001990_pt1 | contig 17462 bp, 17 predicted proteins | sample Fen_T0_1_FD_202505 | JGI IMG/M metagenome (GOLD analysis project Ga0302321, IMG submission 202505) | Peat permafrost microbial communities from Stordalen Mire near Abisko, Sweden - Fen_T0_1 | ecosystem: Environmental > Terrestrial > Soil > Wetlands > Permafrost | place: Sweden: Abisko...
GGCCGGGGTGGACGTCGCCGGGGTGCGCACCGACGCCGCGCCGACCGGCGTGGCCGTCGTCCTCGTGACCCCGGACGGCGACAACAGCATCGTGGTGGCACCGGGCGCCAACGGCCGGGTGACGGCCGCCGACGCGCGCCAGGACGTCGTCGCGGGAGCCGCCGTCCTGCTGCTGCAGCGCGAGATCGACCCGACGGCCAGCCTGGCGGCCGCCCTGCACTGCCGCGGGCGGGTCGTGCTCAACCTGGCGCCCTCGGGGCCAGTGCCGGCCGAGCTGCTGGCCCGCGCGGACGTCCTCGTCGTCAACGAGCACGAGGCAGCCGATCTGCTCGACGGCGAGCACCTGCCGCCGGCGCGGGCCGCCGAGCGGCTGCGCGCCCTGGGCCCGGCCACGGTGGTCGTCACGCTGGGCAGCGCGGGGGCGATCGCAGTCGACGGCGACGGGGCCGTCCACCAGGTGGCGGCGCGGGCCGTCACCGCCGTCGACACCACGGGTGCCGGCGACGCGTTCACCGGTGCCCTCGCCTGGCGGCTGGCGGCCGGTGACGACCTGGGCGCGGCGCTGGCCACCGCCGTCCGGGTGGGCACCCTCGCCGTGACGCTCCCGGGCGCGCAACCGTCGTTCCCGACCGCCGCCGACCTGACGGCGGAGCCGGGCCCGTGATCCCGGGTCAGGCGCCCTGGGCGAACCCGGTGAGCTCGGCGGCCAGTGGGGCGCGGACGCGGGCCCGGATCCGGGTGCCGTCCTCGCGGTGCTCCTCGGCGAGCACCTCGCCGTCCGTGTGGAGCCGGTGGACGACGTCCCCGCGGCTGTACGGGACGACCAGGTCCACCTCGACGTCCGGGCGGGGCAGCCGCTCGGCGAGGGTGTCGATGAGCTGCTCGAGGCCCGCACCGCTCCAGGCCGACACCGGGATCGCCGTCCGCTCGCGGCGCAGCAGCCGCGTGACGACCTCCGGGTCGGCGGCGTCCACCTTGTTGACGACCACCAGCTCCGGGACGTCGTGTGCGCCGATGTCGGCGAGCACCTCGCGCACGGTGCGCAACTGGCCCTCGGGGTCGGGGTGGCTGCCGTCGACGACGTGCACGAGCAGGTCGGCGTCCCCCACCTCCTCCAGCGTGGACCGGAACGCCTCGACGAGCTGGTGCGGCAGCGCCCGCACGAACCCCACGGTGTCGGTGAGGGTGAACTCCCGGCCGTCCGGCGTCCGGGCCCGGCGCACGGTGGGGTCGAGGGTGGCGAAGAGCGCGTCCTCGACGAGCACGCCGGCACCGGTGAGGCGATTGAGCAGCGAGGACTTGCCGGCGTTGGTGTACCCGACGATCGCCACCGCGGGGACGGCGTTGCGCCGCCGGCTGTCGCGCTGGGTGACGCGGGCGCTCTTCATCCCGGCGATCTCGCGGCGCAGCTTGGCCATCCGGGTGCGGATGCGTCGGCGGTCCAGCTCGATCTTCGTCTCGCCGGGGCCACGCGAACCGATCCCGGCGCCCCCCGCGACCCGGCCACCGGCCTGCCGCGACATCGACTCGCCCCAGCCGCGCAGGCGCGGCAGCAGGTACTCGTACTGGGCGAACTCGACCTGCGCCTTGCCCTCTCGGCTGCGGGCGTGCTGGGCGAAGATGTCGAGGATCAGCGCGGTCCGGTCGATCACCTTGACCTTGACGACGTCCTCCAGCCCGCGCCGCTGGGACGGCATGAGCTCGCCGTCGCAGATCACCGTGTCGGCGCCGGACGCGGCGACGATCGCGCGCAGCTCCTCGGCCTTGCCCTTCCCGAGGAAGGTCGCCGGGTCCGGGTGCTCGCGCCGCTGAAGGACGCCGTCGACGACGACGGATCCGGCCGTCTCGGCCAGCGCTGCCAGCTCGCGCAGCGACACCTCGGCCGTCTCCACGTCGGAGTCGGAGACGCCGGCCAGCACGACGCGCTCCAGGCGCAGTTGCCGGTACTCGACCTCGGTGACGTCCTCGAGCTCGGTCGACAGCCCGCCGACGCGGCGCAGGGCCTGGCGGTCGGCCAGGTCGCGCTGGTCGCCGTCGGCGTCCCGACCGGCACCCCGGCGGGCACGGACGCCCGGGCCACCCGGCGCCTGCGAGCCGTCCGGCGCCTCGGGGTCGGCCGGTGGATCGGCGAGGGCGGTCCCTGCGCGGGACAGGATCCGGCGGATGACGCGGGATCCTTCGTCGTCCGCGACAGGTCGCGCGTCGCCCGGTTCGCGCGGGATGACGGGCTCGCCCGGTTCGCGGGCCTCATGGGCGGCGCGCACCTCACGGGGCTCGCGGGAGGCCGGCGAGGAGGGCTGGGGAGCGGCTGGTGTGTTCATACGGTTCCCACCTTCCCACCCCGCGGGCGGCGGGGCGAGCGAGATAGGGCCGCGCGCAGCGCCTCTAGGCTGTTGCGGTGCCCGACGCGACCCAACCGCACTACTTCGCGACGCCCGCCGGCCCCGAGCAGCGCCGCCGACTGGCGGTCCACCTCGCCGGTCAGGCTCTGGACGTGGAGACGGCCGACGGCGTCTTCAGCCGGGATCGGGTCGACGCCGGCACCGCGGTCCTGCTGCGCGAGGTGCCGGCCCCGCCCGACGGCCCGGTGCACCTGCTCGACCTCGGCTGCGGCTGGGGGGCGCTCGCACTGACGATGGCGCTGCTCTCGCCCGCCGCGACGGTGTGGGCGGTCGACGTCAACGAGCGTGCCGTCGCACTCACCAGGGACAACGCGCGCCGGCTCGGCCTGGGCGGGGTGCGGGCGGTCGCGCCGGACGACGTCCCGGACGACGTCGCGTTCGCCGCGATCTGGTCGAACCCGCCGATCCGGGTCGGCAAGCCGGCGCTCCACGAGATGCTGCTGCGCTGGCTCCCCCGGCTCGCGCCCGACGGCGCCGCGCACCTCGTCGTCCAGAAGAACCTGGGCGCGGACTCGCTCGCGACCTGGCTGGCGGCCCAGGTACCGGCACCTGGGGCGCCGCCGCTGCGCGTCGAGCGGGCGGCGAATGCCAGGGGTTACCGGGTGTTGCGCGTCGAGCGCTGAGCCGCCGCGGCGGACGTCGCCGTGCGGCGCAGCCGCTCCAGCTCCAGCCGCAGCACGAGCAGATCACGCCGGCCGAGCCGATCGCCGTCCCCACTCCTGCCGGGACGCGGCACCCCTGCCGCCGACGACGAGGCGGTCGCCATGATCGCTCCTCTCGGACACCGCAAGCGGGAGCCGTTCGATGGGCACCGGGCCCAGGGGACGCCACCGGAGTCGGCGACGCTCCTGTCTCGGCAGCTGCCCGGCCGAACTTGAGGGGTCCGAGGTGCTGAATCAGGGAATCCTCCGAACACCCGATCCGCCGACCGGCCACCGAGAGGCAGCGATCAGCGGGCCGCTGCTCCGGCGAGGTCCATGATCACGGCGAGGAGGGCGGCGCCCTCGGCGACGATGACGGCCGGGCCGGCCAGTTCGACGGTGCCGCCCGCGAGCAGCTCCCCCGCCGGCGCGGTGACGCGCAGCGTGCCGCCGGGGACGTCGACGCGCCAGACGTCGGGGGCGCCCGCACCGGCCCAGGCCCGGGCGGCGAGGACGGCGGCGACCGCGCCGGTGCCGCACGAGCGGGTCTCGCCGACCCCGCGCTCGTGCACCCGCATCGCGAGGTGCCCGCCGGCCGCGCCCACGTCCGAGTCGGCCAGCGGCACGACGAGCTCGACGTTGGTCCCGCCGGATGGCACGGGCTGCACGAGCGGTGCGCGCAGCAGGTCGGCACTGGCCAGCCGCTCGCGCGACGGGAGCGCGACGACGACGTGCGGGTTGCCGACGTCCACACTGAGCCCGGGCAGGTCCGGCGGCTCGCCGTGGACCGACACCCGGACGTCGAACCCGGCGGCCGCCGCCTCGGCCCCGCCGACGATGCGCCACGGGCCGAGGTCGGCGGCGAGCAGGTCACCGTCCCGGCGCACGACCTTGACGCCGGCCCGGGTACCGACGGCGAGCTCGTCGCCGTCCCCGAGCCGCGCCAGGCCCAGGTGCTCGAGGTAGGCGACGAACACGCGCAGCCCGTTGCCGCACATCTCCGCCGACGACCCGTCGCCGTTGCGGTAGTCCATGAACCACTCCACCGGCCGCCCGCCCGCGTCCCGCAGGGCCACGCCCTCGGGCAGAGCCTGCGCCCGGACGGCGCGGATCAGGCCGTCGCCGCCGATCCCGGCCCGCCGGTCGCACAGGAGCGCCACCTGGGCGGGCGTCAGCGTCAGCTCGCCGTCGGGGTCCGGCAGGAGGACGAAGTCGTTCTGCGTCCCGTGGCCCTTGGCGAACCGGACGCCGGGCAGGCCGGAGGGCAGGTTGCCGGCCGGGTCGAGGACCGGATCGGAGGTCACGACCCCACTGTAGAGGCGCCCCCCACGCCGAGCAGGCCGCGCCGGTGGGCGAGGGACACCGCCTCGGCCCGGCTCGACGCCCCCAGCTTGGCCAGCACTCGGGACACGTGCACGCTCGCCGTCTTCTCGCTGATGAACAGGCGCGCCCCGATCTCCCGGTTGGTCAGCCCGTCGGCGACGAGCGCCAGTACCTCGCCCTCGCGCGGGGTCAGGACTGTCGGCGCGGCCCGGCCCTCGCCGACGTCGAGGCGGTGGCGCAGCGCGAGCGCGTCGAGCGCCTCCCGCAGCGGGCGGGCGCCGAGCCGGACGGCGACCTCGCGCGCGCCCCGGACCAGCTCGGACGCCTCCTCCCGGTCGCCCGGGCCGCCTCGGGCCAGCAGCGCCTCGCCCAGCCGACACGCCGTCCGGGCGGACTCGTACACGTGCCCATAGCCGAACCCCTCGTGCGCGGCGCGCCAGGCCTCGACGTCGCCGGCTCCCCCGCCGTCGCCCGCACCGGCCAGCCGTGTCGCCTCGGCCTCGGCGCGCAGCAGCCACGCCCGGCCCTCGGGACCGAGCGAGCGCAGCCGGCTCGGCCCCCGCTCGGCGACCGTGCGGGCATGGGCCAGCAACAGCGCGCCCTCGGCGCGGGCCTTCTCGATGACGGCGGCCCGGTCGGGGCCGGCGGCGGTGGCCGCCACGTCGACGAGAGCCGCGAGGCCGATCGCTGCGGTGATCAGCCCACCCATGATCAACGGGAGACCGAGCCGCCGGAACGACTCCAGGGCCGCGTCGACCGCGTCAACGGCCTCGCGCGGGCGGCCCAGCCAGAGCAGCGCCTCGGCCAGCGGCACGAGCACCATGTGCCAGTAGATCGGGTAGTCCGGGTCGCAGTCGAGGAGCTCCTGCGCCTGCGCCGGGAGGCCCTCCGGGGTGCGGGCGGCGTGCACGGGCAGCAGCGGGACGACGAGGAACAGCGTCTCCCGGGCCGGCAACCGCGGCCGCTCGTCGACGACGACCCGGAGGGCGTCGTCCCACCGGCCGCCCACCACCAGGAGCTGCCCGAGCAGCGTGCGCGCCTCGACGCCGTACATGCTGCTCGACAGACCGGCGCGGTCGGCGTCGGCGAGGGCGCCTCGCACCACCTCCTCGGAGGCCGCCAGGTCGCCGACGTCCAGGTGGTTGAGGGCGAGCACGTACGCAGCCCGCAGGACGGCGCTCGGTTCCCCGCCGGCGCGCGCCACCTGCAGCGCCTCAGCCAGGCGCCTGGCCGAGGCCTCGGCGCCGACCGTCAGCCCCTCGGTCGCGGCGAGGGTGATGAGCAGGTCGGCCTCGGCCCCCGCCAGGCCGAGGGCGCGGGCGTCGGCGAGGGCCTCCTCGACGAGGGCCGCGCCGCGTTCCAGCGGCTCGCGCCGGGCCTCCCAGACGTCGCCCCAGCCGACCATGATCCGGGCCTCGACGGTGGCGGCCCAGACCCGGTCGGGAGACGGCCCCTGGCCGGCGAGGAGCCGGTGGACCGTACGGATCTCGGCCTGAGCCTCGTCGATGCGGTCGGCGTAGTAGAGCAGCGCGGCGAGCCGGTGCCGGGCGCGGGCGCGCGGGATGACGTCCCCCTCGGCGTCCGCGGCGACGACCGCCTCCTGCGAAAGGGCGAGCGCGCGCCGCTGGTCACCGCTGCCGTCCGCGGCGCGGGCGGCGCTCAACCACACGTCGACGACGTCGACCCCGGACGGACGGCGCTCCGCCGGCACCACCGGCCAGGCCGCCAGCGCCTGCTCGTAGTGGGCCAGGGCCTCGGCGGGCGCGAGCCGGCGTTCGGCCTCGCGCGCGGCCAGGAGCCAGGCGGCGAGCGCGCCGGCGCTGTCGTGCGCCTCCTCGCTGTGCCACGCCAGGTCCGCCGCGGTCGTCGCGGACGCCCCGGCGGCCAGCGCCGCCGCGTACCCGGCGTGCAGCCGGGCCCGCTCCCCCGGCAGCAGGTCGGCGTAGACGGCCTCCTGCAGCAGCGCGTGCCGGAAGGCGTACCGGTCCGCGCCGTCGCTGACCAGCACGTGCCGGGTGACGGCCTCCCGCAGGGCCTCCTCGAGCCCGTCGTCCTCGGCCAGCCTCGACATCACGTCGCGCAGCAAGACGTCGGGCACACGCCGCCCCGCGACCGACGCCACCCGCGCCAGCCGCTGCACTGCCTCCGGCAGCTGCTCGACCCGGGCGAGCAGCACGTCGCCCAGCCCTTCCGGCAGGCGCCCGGCGCCGGTGCGACCTCCGACGTCCGCGCCGCCGCCGCGGGCAGCGGCGTCGGCGAGGGCCACCAGCAGCTCACCGGCGTAGAAGGCGTTGCCCTCGGACCGCCGGCCGATGTCCCGCAGGACGCCCTCGGCGACCCGGCCGCCGTGCAGCGCGGTGAGGTAGTCGCGCCGCTCGGCGGCGTCGAAGGGGGCCAGCTCGAGGCGCTCGACGGCGGGCAGCCGGACGAGCTCGGCGAGGACCGCGCGCAGCGGGTGCCGCCGGTGCAGGTCGTCGGCACGATAGGTGCCCAGGACGAGCAGGCGCTCGTCGGACAGCCGGGCGAGCAGGAAGCGCAGCAGGTCGCGGGTGGAGGCGTCGGCCCAGTGCAGGTCCTCCAGGACGAGCAGCAGGGGCCCGGGCGTGGCGGCGGCCACCGCGCGCAGGCCGGCGGCCACGGACTCGAACAGCGCCAGGCGCTGCTGCCCGTCGTCCGGACCGGGCGGCGGGTCGCCCCGGCCGGCCAGGCGCCCCAGCGTGGGCCGGTCGGCGGCGGTCGCCCGGACCACCTCGGCCGTCGCCGGGTCGGCGGCGAGCGCGGCGAAGGCCTCGGTGAAGGGCAGGTAGGGCAGGCCACCGGCGCCGAGGTCGACGCAGCGGCCCACCGCGGCGACCGCGCCGGCGTCCACCGCACGCGCCACGACCTCCGCCGTGAGCCGGGTCTTGCCGACCCCGGCGTCACCGGCGACGAGGGCCGCGCGGGCCGCCCCCTCCGCGGCCAGCGCAACCAGCTCGTCGAGGCGGCCCAGCTCCGCCTGCCGCCCCACGAACGCCGTACCGCCCCGGATGAGTGCCACGTCGTCCATGCTGGCACCCCGCACCGACAAGGACGGGCCCGAGGCGTTCACCCGAGGTGCTCAGCGGACCGCGACGGGGGTACGCCGGGTCGGCACCTGCGGACCGGCCGTGCCGGGCGGGCCGGGCGTGCCGGCCGGGCCGGGCGTGCCGTGGTGGCCGGTCCGCGGCGCGGCGGCGGACACCGACGGCACGGCCTTGCGGCGGGCGGGCCGGCCCCAGAGCCGGGCGAGCCGCTTGCGGTGGTCGTCGTTGAGGAGTCGGACATCGGTCGGGTCGAGCATCAGGTTCGTGAACATGTCCCGACACTCGTCCTGAGGTGGGGGGCGCGGCATCGGGCGACCGCGCACGTTCGCGCCGCGCCGGACGGCCCGAACACCTAAGACGTCCCGTAAGACGCCCCTGGCACGTCCCGGCCGTGCCTAAGAAGGCGAATTCGGTGCCGGGACGGCGGTCAGGACGGCGGTGTCGAGGGCGCGCAGGGCGCGGTCGAGGAGGTCGGGCGCCCCCGAGGGCAGCCAGACGATGCGCGGGTCCCGGCGGAACCAGGACTCCTGCCGCCGCGCCAGCCGCCGGGTGCCGCGCGCGGTGTCGGCGCGGGCGTCGGCGTCGGTGCGGCGACCGTCGAGCAGGTCCAGCACCTGGGAGTAGCCGAGCGCGCGCGAGGCGGTGCGGCCCTCGCGCAGCCCCTGCGCCACCAGGGCCTCGACCTCCGCGACGAGGCCGGCGGCCCACATCCGCTCGACCCGCTCGTCGATGCGCCGATCCAGCAGCTCGCGGTCGGCGGTCAGGCCGAGCTGCACCGCCGGGACCGCGTACCGGCCGTCCGGGAGGGTCGCGCTGAAGGGCCGCCCGGTCAGCTCGATCACCTCCAGCGCGCGCACCACCCGCCGGGCGTTGCCGGGCAGGATCGCCGCCGCCGCGGCCGGGTCGACCTCGGCGAGCCGGGCGTGCAGGGCCGCGGTCCCGACGTCCGCCAGCCGCGCCTCCCAGGCGGCGCGCACCCCGGGGTCGGTCGGCGGGATCTCGAGCCGGTCGAGGGCGGCCCGCACGTACAGTCCGGACCCGCCCACCAGCACCGGCCGGGCACTGCGGCCCGCGATCGCCGCCAGGTCGGCGCGGGCCTCGCGCTGGTAGGCGGCGACGCTGGCCTCCTGCCGGACGTCGAGGACGTCGAGCTGGTGGTGCGGCACCCCGCGACGTTCGGCGGGCGCCAGCTTCGCCGTCCCGACGTCCATGCCGCGGTAGAGCTGTGAGGCGTCGGCGTTGACGATCTCCCCGCCGAGGGCGAGGGCGAGATCGACCGCAAGGTCCGACTTGCCCGTCGCGGTGGGGCCCACGACGGCTACCACGACACCGGGGCCGCTGCGTTCCTGCACGTCAGGGAGTATCCCGCGGCGCGGCGACCGGCACTGCACGGGAGCGCCGCGATCCGGCCCCAGGGGTGCGCGCAGGGCTCCCCGCACGCGATGATGATGGGCGGCGGGGGGCCTGCGGGCACCATTCACTGGACGAAACGGGGCACACATGAGCATGTTCGACAACCTCAAGGACCAGGCGCTCGGCCTGGCCAAGGACCACAAGGACACCGTCGAGAACGTGGCGGAGCAGGCCGTGGAGAAGGTCGGCGACCTCGTCGACAACGTGACGGGCCACAAGTTCTCCAGCCAGATCGACGCCGTCCAGGAGCAGGCGCCGGAGCAGCTCGGCAAGCTCCTCGGCGACTGACACCACCGTCTGACGCCACCGCCGCCACGGCGGACGCGCCCCCGGCCGGCCGGTGACCTCCGGTCACCCGTCGCCCGGGGGCGCCGTCGTCAGTGCGGGTCGAGCGCGTACAGGGTGGCCAGGACCGCGCGCACCTGCGGCACCTCGTGGGTGCGGAACACCCCGGTCCCCCCGAGGTGCGCCAGGACGGCGAACAGGCCCTCCGCCGTCCGGAACTGGTCCTCGAAGAGGTCGAACGCGTGCGGCAGGGCCTGGCACACGGGCAGCCCGAGCCGCCGCAGCCGGAAGCTGTTGAGCAGCACCCGCCCCTGGTGGCGCACCCGGGCGGCCGGGTCGGTGAGGTTGCCGTAGAAGAAGCCCATCCCGGGGTCGACGACGATCCGGTCCACGCCCCGCTCCCGGGCGCGCGCCACGCGCGCGGAGAAGTGGTCGAGCAGGCCCGGCACCGGGTCGCCGTCCCGCTGGACGTCGGTGATCTCGCGCACGTCGGTCCCCCGCACGTGGCACAGCACCACGGTGGCCGTGTACTTGGCCGCCAGGTCGAAGACGGCGTCCTCGTGCTCGGAGCCGGTGAAGTTGAGCACCTTCGCGCCCGCCTCGAGGCAGGCGCGCGCCACGACCGGTTCGTAGGTCTCGGCCGAGACCAGGATCCCGTCGGACGCAAGCTGCTCGACGACCGGCACCATCGCCGCGATCTGCGCCTGCGCCGTCACCCGCTGTGCGCGGGCGGTGCTCGACTCGGCGCCGATGTCGACGAGGTCAGCGCCCTGGGCCGCCAGCACGCGCCCCCGGCGGACGGCGGACGCCGTAGAGGTCGCCACGCTCTCGCGGTAGGTGGAGTCGCGGGAGAGGTTGATGCAGCCCATGATCACGGGCTGCATGTCGACGTCGAAGGTGCGGTCGCCGACCGCGAGCGGAGCGACCGGCAGGTCCAGGTCGTCGCGAAAGGCCCCGGCGAGCGCGGACAGGTTCGAGAGCGAGATCACCGCCGGAGTCTAGGCCGCCACCCCTCCCCCGCCGTGATCATGGACTTCCGCCGGAGGCACTCTCCGGCGGAAGTCCATGATCACGGGGAGGGCTGGGGGCGCAGGGTGGGCAGGCCCAGGGACACCCTCGTCGGGACCGGGACCGGGACCGGGACCGGGACCAGCGCCGGCTCGGCGGCGGCCGCGGCCGGGGCAGAGGCGGCCGACGAGCGGGCCTCGGCGCGGCGCTGCCAGGCATCGCCGGCGCGGGTGCGGCGGACGGCGTAGTGCCCGCCGGTCAGCGCGGCGTCCGCGACCAGGTGGTGGGGGGCGCCGTAGCTGACCTCGACCTCCGCGACGTCACCGGGCCGGGGCTGCTCGCCGCCGTCCGGGACGGCGAAGTGCACGAGCCGGTTGTCCGGCGCGCGGCCGGTCAGGCGCCGGGTCGCGCCGTCCTTGCGGCCCTCCCCCTCGGCCACCAGGACGGGCAGGACGCGGCCCTCCTGGCGGCGGTTCTCCGCCCAGGAGATCTCCTCCTGGAGCGCGACCAGCCGCTCGTACCGCGCCTGGACCACGGCCTTCGGGACCTGGTCGGGCAGCGTCGCGGCCGGCGTCCCGGGGCGCGGGGAGTACTGGAAGGTGAAGGCCTGAGCGAACCGCGCGGCCCGGACGACGTCCAGCGTCGCCTCGAAGTCGGCCTCGGTCTCCCCGGGGAAGCCCACGATGATGTCCGTGCTCAGCGCGGCCTCGGGGATCGAGGCGCGCACCCGGTCGATGATCTCCAGGAAGCGCTTGGCCCGGTACGAGCGCCGCATCGCCTTCAGCACGGCGTCCGAGCCGGACTGCAGCGGCATGTGCAGCTGCGGCATCACGTTCGGCGTCTGCGCCATCGCGTCGACGACGTCGTCCGTGAACGCCGCCGGGTGCGGGCTCGTGAACCGCACCCGCTCCAGGCCCTCGATGGTGCCGCACGCGCGCAGGAGCTGGGCGAAGGCGCCGCGGTCACCGAACTCGACGCCGTAGGTGTTGACGTTCTGGCCCAGCAGCGTCACCTCGACGACGCCCTCGGCGACGAGCGCCTCCACCTCGGCGAGGACGTCGCCGGGGCGCCGGTCCTTCTCGGTGCCGCGCAGGCTGGGGACGATGCAGAACGTGCACGTGTTGTTGCAGCCCACGCTGATCGAGACCCAGGCCGCGTACGCCGACTCCCGCCGCGCCGGCAGCGTGGAGGGGAAGACCTCGAGCGACTCCAGGATCTCCACCTGGGCCTCGGCGTTGTGCCGGGCGCGTTCCAGCAGCGCGGGCAGCGACCCGAGGTTGTGGGTGCCGAAGACGACGTCCACCCACGGCGCCTTCCGCACGATGACGTCGCGGTCCTTCTGGGCCAGGCACCCGCCGACGGCGATCTGCATGCCCGGGTGGCCCGCCTTGACCGGCGCCAGGTGCCCGAGGTTGCCGTACAGCTTGTTGTCGGCGTTCTCGCGCACCGCGCACGTGTTGAGGACGACGACGTCCGGCTCGGCCCCCTCGGCCGCGCGCACGTAGCCCGCGCGCTCGAGCGTGCCGGCGAGGCGCTCGGAGTCGTGCACGTTCATCTGGCAGCCGAAGGTGCGCACCTGGTACGTCCGCCGGCTCGTCGGCCCGGCTTCGCGGGAGGCTTCGCGGGAGGCTTCGCGGGGTTCGGTCGTCATGGCCCGTCCAGGGTACGGCGTCCGGGGCGGGCGGGGTTCGCCGCGCCCGTACGGCAAGTACCCGCACGGCCCGGCCCGCGATGCTTGAATGATCGAACGGCGGCGGCTGGCGCCGCCTCGAGGGGGGACGATGTTCGGTCGGCCGGCAGTCAGGGACCAGATCATCAGCTGGGTGGACACCGCGATCGGGGTCCAGGACGGCGCGGTGCGCGCCCACGTGGAGGGCGTGCGCGCCTGCAACCCGGCCGCCACGGGCGACGTCGTCCAGGCGCTGGAGGGCCAGTACCTGGCCACGACCTCGGGCGCCGGTGCCGCGGTCGGCGGGGCCGCCTCGATCCCCGGCATCGGGACGACGTTCGCCGTCGGGCTGAGCGTCGCCGAGACGGTGGCCTTCCTCGACGCCACCGCGCTGTTCGCGTTCGCCACCGCGCACGCCCACGGTCACGACGTCGGCGACATGCCGCGACGGCGGGCGATGTTCCTCGGCGCGCTGCTCGGGGACGACGCGCTGGCGCTGGTCCCGGGCGGCGAGGGCGGCCGTGACGGCTGGGGTGCGCGCCTGGTCGCCCTGGACGACGTCGCCGTCGCCGACCTCAACCGCACCCTCGAGAAGTGGCTGCTCACCCGGTTCGGTCCGCGCCAGGGGATGCTCGTGCTCGGCCGGCTCGCGCCCTTCGGCATCGGCGCCGCGGTGGGGGCCGCCGGCAACGCGCTCACGGCCAAGGGCGTCATCGCCCGGGTGCGCTCGGCGTTCGCCGGCGTCGTGCCGACCGGTCCGGCCGCGGTCGCCCTGGGCGAGCCCGCCCCGGCGGCCACCGACACGGCCACCGACACGGCCACCGAGGCCGACGCCGAGGATGCCGACGCCACGGCACCGGCCACGCCGGCCGAGGCCACCGGCCCGCTCCCCACGCCGCCCGTGGGCAAGTACCTGCCGCTCCACGAGTTCCTGGCGGCCCGTGCCGGCGGCACCGTCGAGCTCACCTTCGACGAGGTCGGCGCCGCGCTGGTCGGCGGCCTCCCGGCGGCCGCGCGCCGCAACGCGTCCTGGTGGGGCAACGACCCGTCGCCCCGGGCCCCGCAGGCGCGGGCCTGGCTCGCAGCCGGCCTGCACGTGGCCGACGTCGACCTGGCCGCCGCCACCGTGCGCCTCGTCCCGGCCCCCGCGGTGGTCCTGCACGGCTGAACGGCTCAGGTGGCTGAACGGCTCAGGTGGCGGTGGCGTCCTGGAGGACGGCGGGCTCGCCCGCCGTCGTCCGGGGGGCCCTGCCGCCGCGGCGCGCCACGCGCCGTTCCACCAGGCCGGCCACCCTGGTCAGCGCGTAGTTCACGGTGATGAACAGCACCGCCGCCACCAGGTACGCCGGGATCGTGTTCGTGTACGCCGAGCCGAGGATCTTGGACCAGCTGAGCAGTTCGGTGTAGGTGATCTGGTACCCGAGCGCGGAGTCCTTGAGGACGACGACGAGCTGCCCGACGAGGGCCGGCAGCATCGCCGTCAGGGCCTGCGGCAGCTGGACGGACCGCAGTGTCTGGGCGGGGGTCAGCCCGATCGAGAGCCCGGCCTCGGTCTGACCGCGCGGCAGGCCGTGCACCCCGGAGCGCACCAGCTCGGCCAGCACCGACCCGTTGTAGAGCGTCAGCCCGGTGACCACGGCCGCCAGCGGGTTCAGGGAGCTGTCGAACACCTGGTTGTGCGCGTACAGCGCGAACGCGAAGATCATCATGATGAGCACGGGGACGGCGCGGAAGAACTCCACCACGACGCCGCTCACCCAGCGCACCGTGCGATGCGCGGAGAGCCGGCCGATCCCGAACACGAGCCCGAAGACCCCCGCGAGCAGCACGGACAGCACGGCCGCCCGGAACGTGCCCCACAGCCCCGGTAGCAGGTACTCGCGCCAGACCGTGCCGGTGAGGAAGGGCGACCACAGCGAGGCCTGCAGTTGCTGGGCGTCCGCCATCCTCCGCAGGACCAGCACCAGCAGCCCGAGCGCCACGACGCCACCGACGGCGGTGAGGACGGCGTGCCGCCGCCGGGCCCGGGGCCCGGGCGCGTCGAAGAGCGCCGTCTGCGCGGTCACCGGCGCACCGCCAGCCGCCGGGACAAGGACGTGAAGAGGATGCCCAGCGGCAACGTGAGGACGACGAAGCCCAGTGCGAACACGAGGAACACGCTCACCGTCCCGGTCTCGTTCTCCACGACCTCGGACATCAGGCCGGCCGCGTCGCTCACCCCGATGACCGCCGCCACGGTGGTGTTCTTGATCAGCGCGATGAGCACCGAACCGAGGGGTGCGACCGCGCCCCGGAACGCTTGGGGAAGGATCACCTCGCGCAGGCTCTGCCCGAACGTCAGCCCGATCGATCGGGCCGCCTCCGCCTGCCCGATCGGCACCGTGTTGACGCCGCTGCGCAGCGCCTCGCAGACGAACGCCGCGTGGTAGACCGACAGCATCACCACGGCCCAGCGGAACGCGTTCGCCCCGATGTCGGCGGCGAGCGAGAGCCCGAGGATGTACGTCGCGCCGAGCAGGCTGAACACCATCAGCAGCGTCAGCGGGGTGTTGCGGAAGGTGTTGACGTACCCGGTGCCGAGCAGTTGCAGCACCCGGATCGGCGAGACCCGCAGCACCGCGACGAGCGTGCCGAGCAGCAGCGCGCCGACCGACGAGAGAACGGCCAGCTGGATCGTCGTCCAGAAGGCCCCGAGGACGTCGTACCGGCTCAGGACGTCGGCCAACGGCGCACCCTTCTCACTCTGCGCCGCGCTCTGCGGCGCGGGAGCGCCCCGCCCGTCGCACGGACGGGCGGGGCGCGACGGTCACGGTCAGGCGCATGCGTCCGGAGTGGGCGGGTTCCCCGCTCCGGCCTTGTACCCGGCGGCGCCGAGGTTGGCGTCCACCGTCTTCTGCCACGAGCCGTCGCTCACCATCGCCTTGATCGCGTCTGTGACCTTCTGGCACATCGCGGCGTCACCCTTCTTCAGGCCGATGCCGTAGCGCTCGGTCGAGAAGGTCTTGCCGACCACCTTGAGCTTGCCCTTGTACTGGTCCTGGGCGGCGTAGCCGGCGAGGATGGTGTCGTCCGTCGTGAGCGCGTCGACGCCCTTGGACACCAGCGCCGCCACGCACTCGGAGTACGTCCCCAGCTCCTGCAGCTGGACGCCCGGGTACTTGTCCTTGACCTTCTGCGCCGACGTCGAACCCTTGACGGAGCAGAGCTTCTTGCCGGCCAAGGTGTCCGGCCCGGTGATCGCGGTCTCGTCCGACCGCACGAGCAGGTCCTGCCCGGCGACGAAGTACGGTCCCGCGAACGACACCTTCTGCTTGCGGGCGTCCGTGATCGAGTACGTCGCCACGACGAGGTCCACCTGGCCCGTCGACAGCAGCGTCTCGCGCTGGGCGCTCGGCGCCTGGATCCAGGTGATCTTGCTGGCGTCCGTGCCGAGCTTGCCGGCGACGTAGGTGGCGACGTCGACGTCCATGCCGGTGTACTTCTCGCCCTGCTTGAGCCCGAGGCCCGGTTGGTCGAACTTGATCCCGATCTTGAGCCCGGCTCCCCCGCCGCTGCTCCCCGCCCCGGCGGACCCCGCGCTGGAGCCGCCGCCGCAGGCTGCCAGGGCCAGGCAGGCCGCCGCGGAGACGGCCAAGGCGGCCCGGATGCGTCGAACGATCATCTGATCTTTCCCCTCCCGATGGAATGTTACGGACGAGCCGGGACGAATCACTCCGGCGTCCGCCCCTCACGAACGGTGCGAACCGGCGTCAGGTTCAGTGCTGGAGGATCTTTCCGAGGAAGTCCTTGGCGCGATCGGTCCGCGGCTCGGTGAAGAACTGCTCCGGCTCGCCCTGCTCGACGATCTGGCCGTCGGCCATGAACAGGACCCGGTTGGCCGCCCGGCGGGCGAAGCCCATCTCGTGGGTGACCACGATCATGGTCATGCCGGACCGGGCGAGCTCGACCATGACGTCGAGCACTTCGTTGATCATTTCCGGGTCGAGGGCCGAGGTGGGCTCGTCGAAGAGCATCACCTTGGGTTCCATCGCCAGCGACCGCGCGATCGCCACCCGCTGTTGCTGACCGCCGGAGAGCTGCGCCGGATACTTCCCCGCCTGTGCGGCCACCCCGACGCGCTCCAGGAGCTGCATCGCCTGCTCCTCGGCGGCCGCCCGGCTGCGCTTGCGCACCTTGATCGGGCCGAGCGTGACGTTCTGCAGGATGGTCTTGTGGGCGAAGAGGTTGAAGCTCTGGAAGACCATGCCGACATCGGCCCGCAACTGGGCGAGCGCGGTCCCCTCCTCGGGGAGGCGGCGGCCGTCGATCGTGATCGTGCCGGACTCGATGGGCTCGAGCCGGTTGATCGCCCGGCACAGCGTGGACTTGCCCGACCCGGACGGACCGATCAGGACGACGACCTCGCCGCGGTTCACGGTGACGTCGACGTCCTTCAGGACGTGCACGTCGCCGAAGTGCTTGTTGACGCCCTCCAGGACGACGAGCGGCTCCCCCATACGAGGCGAACTTACCCGACCTGACGGCTTACGGGGCTTATGGCGGCGTCTGAGACGGGATCGATACGTTTCGGCGGGGATCAGAGGTCGAGAAGCTCCAGCGTCACCAGGACGTCGCCGCCGACGGCCAGCCGCTCCGCCGTCCGGATGGCCTTCTTCACCGGGAGGACGTAGCTGCCGGTGGCGGACTCGGGGAAGACCGACGTCCGCCACGTGGTGCGCCCGACCGTCACCCGGACCCGTACGGAGCCAAACCCGTGCTGACGGCCCGCGCTGAGGTCGCGGACGTCGGTGGCGACGTCGGCCGGCAGCGTGACGAAGTGCCACCCGCCCTCGCCGGGGTGGAGCCGGAGCGTCGCGGTGAACGCGAAGGTGCCGATCCGCTGCATGCCGGGACTCTAGGACCCCCCGCCGACAGCGACGGGCGTCCGGCGCCGGCCGCGCAGCGCCGCCACACCGGCCAGGACGGCGACCGCCGCGCCGACCGCGGTCGCCCCCCACCACAGCCACGGACGGTCCGCGACCGGGCGCCCGTCGGGCACCGCCGGCCGCGCGTCGTCACTGGCCGGGCGGGTCCCGTTCCCGGACGCGGCCGGCACGCCGGCGAGGATCGGCCGGCCCTCGCCGACCGGCAGCAGGCTCGGCGACCCGTCCCGCGAGACCTGGATGCCGTAGTGCCGGTACAGACGCGCCTCGTCGGCCTGCGAGAGGTGGTGGTCGTCGGCGACCGGAGGTGCGAGCAGGGCCTCGTCCCGGCTGACCGTCACGCGCACCCGGTCGCCGTCCTCGACGGCGTCGACGAGCGGCACCACGGTCACCAGGTCGCCGAGGCGCACGGTGGCCCACTCGGGGAGCCCGGTGGCGTCGTCCGTCCAGATCTGGGTGCAGGTGCCGAGCGTCGAGCCCGCCCGGTCGACGACGGTCATCCCGCCCCAGTCGCCGGCCCGGTCGCGGTCGGGCAGTGCCATGGCGTCTCCCTGGTGTTCGCGGCCCGATGTTCGCGCGGCCTGATGTCGCGGGGCGCGCCGTCGGGACGCGCCGTCAGCTCTTCGTCTACCGTCTCCTGCGCGGTCCGCCACCGGGCGCGCGCGTAACCGGGACGGCGACCGGCGCGTCCTAGGGGCGCGGCCGGCCTCACGCCGTCCTGGAGCAGTCCCTGGAGC
>Ga0302321_100001991_pt1 | contig 17451 bp, 14 predicted proteins | sample Fen_T0_1_FD_202505 | JGI IMG/M metagenome (GOLD analysis project Ga0302321, IMG submission 202505) | Peat permafrost microbial communities from Stordalen Mire near Abisko, Sweden - Fen_T0_1 | ecosystem: Environmental > Terrestrial > Soil > Wetlands > Permafrost | place: Sweden: Abisko...
CTGCTCGGGACCGTAGCCGCGAAAGGTCTCTTTGTGCGCCATCTCGTCGGCGGCAGTCTTGATCGCGTCGACGATGGGCGCGGGCAGGGGCAACACCACATCGCCGATGCCCAGACGGATGATGCGCGCTGCCGGGTGCGCCGCCGCATAGGCCCGCACCCGCTTGCCAATCTCGGGGAAGAGGTAGCCAGCCTGCAGTTTTTGGTAGTGCGTGTTGATCTTGGCCATCGCTTCGACTTTCTTTCGGGCTGCGAAGCGGTAAGACTAGCTAACTTCCCCCCCGAGGCGCAATGGTACGCAAACACGTAGTTCAAACGCTGCTTTCTCTGCTCGCGATCCCTTTGCTTTCTGGCCCGCTGGCCGCCGGCAAGACCGCGCCCACCGCACCCGATCCCCGGCTGGCGCTGTTGCGTGCGCTCAAGAGCGAACTGGGCCGTTCGCAAGAAAAGCTGCGCCTGCCGGGTGAGGATGGGCCGTACTTCATCCGCTACCTGGTGCGCGAATATGATGACTACGATCTTGCCGCGCGTTTCGGCGCCCTGCTGGAAGACAGCCACCAGCACGTACGGCAGGCCAACGTGGAGGTACGGGTGGGCAGCTACAAATTCGATAACACTGCCGACGACACGACCGAGAGGACGTTCGATCTGGACGACTTCGATCGCTATGAGCCGCCGGTAGGCGCGCCCATCGACGACGACGTGGATGTGTTGCGGGCCACGCTGTGGTTGCAGACCGACGCGCGCTACAAGCAGGCTCTGGCCACCCTGCACAAGAAACGCGGCGCCCGCGTGACCAAGATGGTGGAAGACGAGTCGATGGCCAGCTTCTCGCGTGAGAAGCCCCAGCGCGGCGTCGACAAACCCATCACACTCAAGCTGGACCGGACGACCTGGGAGAACCGCCTGCGTCGCGTGTCCGCGCTGTTCAAGGTCTACCCGGAGATCTTCGATTCCCAGGTCAAGCTGTCGGTCGATCACCAGATTCGTTTCATCGTCACCACCGAGGGCACCGAACTGGTGAATGAGCGCCTCATCTACGGCCTGCACATGACCGCCAACGCGCGCGCTGCCGACGGCCTGCTCATCAACCACTTCAAGAGCTTCTATGGCGCCTCCGAGAGTGAGATGCCTGACGACGCCACCCTGGAGCGCACCGCCAAGCAGCTCGCTGATGAGGTCAAACGCCTGCGCGAGGCGCCCATGATGGATCCGTTCAACGGCCCGGCCATCCTGCTGCCCGAGGCAGCCGGAGTGTTCTTTCACGAAGCGCTCGGTCACCGGCTGGAAGGCGAGCGGCAGAACGACAACAAGGAGGGCGCGACCTTCAAGGGCCAGATCGGCAAGACCATCCTGCCCTCCTTCATCAGTGTGCTCGACGATCCGTCGGCAGCCAAGCTGGGCGGCGTGTCGCTCAACGGCCACTACGACTTCGACGATGAGGGCGTGGCGTCGTTCCCCGTGACCCTGGTGGACCACGGCATCTTGCGCAACTACCTCAAGAGCCGCACCCCGGTGAAGGGCTCACCCGCGTCCAACGGCCATGGCCGCGCCGAGGGTACGCTCGATCCCATCGGCCGCATGGCCAGCACCATCGTGAAGTCCGACAAGGTGGTGCCCTATGCCAAGCTGAAAGAGATGCTGCTCGAAGAAATCCGGCGGCAGAGGAAGAGCTTCGGGCTCATCATCGCCGACATTAGCGGCGGCCAGACCAACACCACAACCTATGATTTCCAGGCCTTCAAGGGCATGCCGCGCATCGTGTACCGGGTCGACGCGGAGACCGGCAAGGAAACCCTGGCGCGCGGGGTGGAGTTCGTGGGCACGCCCATCGGCTCGCTCAATCGCATCCTGGCGACCTCGGACCGCAGCGCGGTGTTCAACGGTTTCTGCGGCGCCGAGTCGGGCTATGTACCGGTGTCGACCGCCGCGCCTGCCGTGCTGATCAGCGAAATCGAACTGCAGCGAACCCGCCGGGCCATGGAACGGCCGCCCATCCTGCCTGCGCCCTGGCGGTAGCGGGCAGTTTGTCAGATCTTCGGGGCGACCTCGCAAGAGGAGAAAGCAGCCTCAACTCGGTCAGCGCAAGCTGTGACCAACCTCTGGCGGCACCATGTGAATTCCAGGACGCTGGGCCAGCACCTTCATGATTTCTTCGTCGGGAAGCAACCATCTCAGCGGAACCAACCTACCGATCGACAAGGTGCCGGGGCCGCGATCGCGGATGGGAAACTCATTGCGGATAAGCAAGTGGACCCGGCGCTCAACAAGGTACGCCGGGGTGGGTCGCTTCTCGTGTCCCGGCCGGCCGCGTGTTTCTGTTCGCGTGCGGGCGATGGTCCGATCGGTCAGGCCATTGATGTCGACAATGCGCGGCAGATGGCTGTAGTAGGCCAACATGCACAATCCCCCTTCCATCATGAAGGTGGCGTCGATGCCCTGGAAGGTCGATGCCAGAACCTCGCCTTGTAGCCGGCGCAACTTCACCACCTCGGAGGGGTAGAAGGACGGCTCGTCAGCCACATCGGCGATGCGGCCCTGCCGGCCCCACCAGGCGTAGATGGGCAGGGGAAGTGCGGCCAGTGCGCCAAGCACAACCGCCAAGGCCACGCGTCGACGTTGGCTGGCCAGTCTGCCGGTCATGCGCTCAAGCGCCATGAGACCCAGCGGGACGACTGGGAGCAAACGTCGGCCGAACATGAAGTCGCCGCCGGAGCGCACCACGTAAAGGGTGAACACCGCCGCCGCCGCCAGTAAGCCCGCCGCACCTCGTGCTTGCCGCGGGCCCCTGCTGACCGCACAAACCATCCCGAGTGCCAGCGCAAACACCAGGACGTGATTGCGCGAGAGCAGAAGACCCAAGTACGTCAACCCCGAACCCCAGTAGGCCTGGCCCGTGTTCTTGGCGTAGAAGGTATTGGGCACAAAGTCGCCGTAGTAAAGGACGCGGAAGGCGGTGGCACCCGCGACAGCGCAAACCAGGGGGCCGCCGATGCGCAGAAGGGCGGCCAGGCTCGCCCGCCGATCGGTGCGCAGCCGGCCACCGACATACCAGGCGGCCAGGGTCCCTGCGATCAGAATGCCGTCCGGGCGCAAGAGCCACAGCACCACACCGACCATGCCTGCGTAAATCTCCCGTCGCGGGTCGGGCTGCGCAGCCCCAAAGAGCAACAGCCCCATGCCAGCGGCCGCGGCCGCGAAACTCATGGTCTCGAGCCCACCGGTCGCCCACAGCGCCATGTCGTGCATGGCAAAGGTGACCCACAGGGCGATGGGAACGGCCGGTCGAGGGTCGCTTCGCCACCAGCATGCGAGGATGACGGCCAGAATGATGAAGCTTGCGATGCCCAGGATCTCCGAAGCCAAAGGCAGATCGATGCCGGCCGCAGCGGCAGGAACCAGAATCAGCGTCCACAGCAGGTTCGTGTAGCCCTCCACGCGTTCGCCCACGTTCCACACCAGACCCCAACCGCGCGCAAGGTTGTCGGCATAGCGGAACGAGATGAAGGCATCGTCGCAGGCCCAACGGTCGGCCCACGCAGCGAGAACGCTTGCCGCTACCAGGATGCAACTTGCGACAACGACCAGCCGGCGCCAGGCCCAAGGTGGACGTGACGGAGAGGGCGACGCGACCTCGCTTGATGGGAGTTCCTGCATTTCAGATTTTGTTGATGGTGGCCTTGGACTTGGAAACCAGCAAGTGTTTGCGGCTTTGCTACCACTTCGCGGATGGCGATCTGGGCCTCCTCCACCGCAAGCCTCAGCCCTGGTTCCCGTCTCGACTCCATCCGTACGTCGAGCACGGCCACCTCTGGCAAGACTGTTGGCCGCTTTCTTCACAACCTCGGACGCTTGCCTGGGGCCGCAAGCCTGCGATGTGCTACTTTGGATTCTTATGCCCCGTGACCCCAAGATCACGCCTATCACCCGGCACGACCCGCGTACCTTCTACGCCACGCGCGCCACGCGCACGCGTAACGCCGAGGCCTGGGATCTCTGGTCGGTCGAGGACGGCCGCCGCGTGGGCTACCTGTCGATGATCGATGACGGCCACATGATCTATGCCCTGGCCACCGTGAAGCGCGGCACCTCGCATGACGAGATCGCTGACCTGGTCGACGGCTTCTTCCCGCCCTCGGCCACGGATGCCTTGAGCCGCGAAACCGTGATCGCTGACTACGACGAAGAGCCGGTGATCCTCGAATCAGAAGTCGGCACCGAGGAGTAGAACTACCGCATCAGTTCTTCGATTCACCCCGAAAGTGAATCTAGTGCAGGGTGTAGCAGGGCTGCCGCCCCCCCGCGGCTCGCTGTCCCACGCAGTTTCTCCTTCCCTCCTCTGTCGGTGCGGCTATTCTGTCCCCTATGTCGGTCGGCGGCATTCCGGCTCCCGGTCCGTTCCGGGGACTTGTTCCGTACGATGAAAACAGCGCCGCGCTTTTCTTTGGCCGCGCGGACGACATCGTCACGCTCGATCGCCTGGTGTGCCGGGAGGGAGATCAGGTCGTTGCCCTGACTGGCGAGTTGGGCGTGGGCAAGACCTCCTTGTTGCGCGCTGGGCTCCTGCCCGCGCTGGCCAAGCGCGACGTGACCGGGGTCTACCTCGGCGCCTACGAAGAGATCGAGCAAGAGCTGTGGCAGGCGGCCGGCCGCGTGCGCGGCGAGCCACCCACTCCCGGCGATGGCCCGGCCGACTATCTGGTGCGCCTTGCGCGCAACTCGCCCGCCGGGACCTTGCTCATCCTCGACCATCTGGAAACCGTTCTCGCCAATCGCGGCCCGGATGGCGACAGTTCCACCCTCGACCAACTGGCTGCGCTGCTCCTCACCGTGTGCGAGGGAGCCGGGCCGCGCCTGCGCATTCTCCTCTGTGTGGACGCCGGTTCCTTCCACCGCATCGACCTCCTCCACAACGCCTGCAATCTCACACCCGCGGCCGGGGCGTGGATGGAGCTTGGGCGGCTCGACCAGGAAAGCGCCACTCAGATCTTGGAGCAAACCGCGGTCGGCACCGGTACCTTCTTCGAAGCCGGTCTGGCTTCGTTGATGGCCGGCGATCTCTGCCGTAGCGGCCCCTGCCTGCCTGCTGATCTGCAAATGGTCGCGCGCATGGCAGTCGAACTGCGGCTGACCTCGCTGCGCCGCTACGAGCGCAGCGGAGGCGCGGCTGTACTCCTGCACAGCTTCTTCCAGCGGGCGGTGCACGACGCCGGCGGCCGCCCGGCTCTGCGTGTGCTGCTCGCGGCTGCCCGCCCCTCCAGCGCGACGGCGGACGAACTGGCGGTTCGCTCCGGTCTGCCCCAGGCTGTTGTCGAACAGGCGGTGGCGCCTCTCACCAGTCGAGGCATTCTGCGCAAGTTCTTCTCGGGATCCGCTGACCGCTACGCTCTTGCGCACCCGTGTCTCGTCACGCGCATCGAGGAGTTCGCGGCCAGCGATGTGGGCGCCGGACACGAGATCCGGCGCACCTTGCGTCGCCGCATCCTAGCGGGCGAGCGCCTCTCGCTGCCCGAGATCCGCAGGGTACGCCACTATCTGGGCGGCGATCTGGCAGCCGACGAAGCCGCCACTCTCAAGCGCAGTATCCGGCGCAGTGCTCTGCAGATCGGTTCCGCGGTCACTCTGCTTCTCGCCTTGCTGCTCGCCCTCATCTTCGAGGTGCGTGCAAACTACACACTGGTTTTCGAGCCGCCCCGCGACCAGCCCGGCAGTCGGGTGGTTGTGCGGCGAGGACGCCCCTCGCTGTCCGTCCTCCGTTTTCTGCCAGCCCAGCCTCGCTACGGTTCGATGATCGCCGACACCGGCTTTGCCGCCACCAGTGTCGCTGCGGATCTGGGGTCGCGCATCGCGAGCGGCCGGGCGATGGGGGCCCTGGATGCGGTCCCGACAGCCCGGCTCCCTTCCTGGCTGCGCGCGGTCATCGATGGTCTGGGGCCGGTGCCACGCGGGGTCTCCCTGGTCCTGCTCGGTGAGCCGAGCGGTGTGGTTTCGCTGAAACAAGCCTTTGCCGATCCCGCCTCCCGCCGCGACGCCCTGGAAGCCCTGGCCGTGGTGGGCACGGGCCGCGCCGGTGAAGACGAGATCCTGGCCGCCGCGCTCAACGACCCGTCGCCCGACGTGCGCCGGCGCGGCGTCGAGGTGGCAGCCGCCATCGATCGACGCCAGGGCAAGGGTGCTCACGCCGCCACTCTGCGTGCCGCCTTGGCTGACCAGTCCTTTGCCGTGCGCAGCACGGTGCTGCAGGAGTGTCGCAACCTGGATCCCAGCACAACGGCCAGCATTCTCTCGGTGGCTCTCGCCGACAAGGATGCCTCATTCCGGCGGCTGGCGGAGGCGTCGCTTCTCGATCTGGCAGCACGCTCGCCCGCGGCAGCCGCCGATGCGGTGCGCCTGGCACTGTGGAGCACCGACGGAATGGCCCGGCGAAGCGCGATCGGGCTGCTCGACCAGATCGCCGTGCGAGCGCCGGCCGAGGCCGCCACCGTTCTGGCGCAGATTGCGTCGGACGAGAATGCGCCGGAAGAGGCGCGTGTCTCGGCTCTCTCATTTCTCCGCCGTACCAACGCAATCTCGAACAGTCTGCGGCCCATGTTGGAGAAAGCCGTGATGCCGGATGCGTCGCCACGTCTGCGCACGGCCGCCTTGCCGCTGTACGCCCGGCTCATCGATTCCGCCAAGGTGGCCGAGCTCGCCCAAACCGCCAGCAAGGGACCGCCTTCGGGACGAGTGACGGGCGCGGCGCTTTGGGGTGTGGTGGCCATCAAGCAGCCTGATCTGGCGTCAAGGCCGCTCAAGGCGTTTCTCTACGATCAGTCGCCGGAGGTGCGCGCAGAGGCGGCGCGAGGCTACGGCTATTTGCGGCGCGAAGGCCCCGAACTGGTCCGCAAGGCGCTTCTGGACCCCAACGCCGAGGTACAGAAGGCAGGCCTTGATTCGGCTTTGCGTCTGGCGGTTGCGCAGCCAGGACCAGTCGCCGAGTTGCTCGGGCATGTTCTGTCCAACGTGCGCCCGGGCCTGCGCCGCTCCATCGTCGAGGCGCTGGGCGAGATCGGCAAGACTCGGTCTGCCGCGGCCTTGCCCCCGCTGGTGCGCGCGCTGAAGCTGGGCGATGTCAGCACCCGCGGCGCGTGCGCGCGGGCCCTGTGTGTGGTGGCCGTCAAGAGTCCAGCCGCCGCGTCGCCCTACCTGCGGGTGGCCGCACGCGACGCCAACCGCGAGGTGCGAACCGAGGCCGCCTCCTGCCTGGGCAGTTTGACCGAAGGCGATCCCAAGGGCGCCGCACGCATGGCCATCGAGCTGACCTCCTCGGACGAGCAGACCGTGCGCGCCGCCGCCGCCGCCTCACTGGGCGCGCTGGCCGGGCAGGTCCACGAGATCGTGCTCGGGCCGCTCATCACGTTGCTCGAGGATCCAGAGCGCACGGTGCGCGTGGCGGCCGCCGAGGCGCTCATCACCTACAGCAAGACCGGATCCCCCCTCGGCAACCGCGCCGCTGACCTCGACAAGAAGCTGTCGACCTTCTTCCTGCAAGGCGATCTCGACGAGCGCCTGATCGCCCTGCGCGTGGCCGCGCCCGCAGGCCTGTCCAGCATCCTGCGCCAGGCCGTGCGAGACGGCGACGATAGCCTGCGCCTTGCGGCCATGAAGGCGGCGGCTGGCATGCAGCCGCCCGCCCTGGAGATCCTGCAGGCCGGAGCTGAAGACCGGCAGGGCCTGGTGCGCGCCGAGGCCGTGCGCGCGCTGGCGGCCGCCTCCGGGAGTGGCCCCGAGCGTGTCCTACCGGTCTTTGAGGCCATGCTGCGCGCGAGCGACGCGGCCACCAGGCGGGCGGGCGCCCTGGCCCTCGGCGACGTCAGTGGGGCGCCCGCAGCCACCGCGGCCCTGCTGGCCGGGGTGCTGCATCAGCGGGGGGAATCGGTCCGATCCGCGGCCGCTGAGGCCCTGGCGAGCCTCGCCCAGCGCGATCCCAAGGCAGCCGGGCCATTTCTCGAACAGGCGATCAGCGATCCGGCCCATGACGTGCGAGCGGCTGCCATCCGCGGTCTGGGCACCACCTGGGCTCGCCAGCGCCGACCCGCCGAGGTGGCCGAGATCCTGGAATCCTGCGAGACCGACAGCGCGCGCCGGCTTGTAGCGGTTGAGGCTTTGGTCATTCAGGCCTCGCAGGCAGGCAGTGGCAAGGCCGGTGAGGATGCGAAACAGGCCAGGAATCTGCTCGAACGACTGGCCACATCAGGGCCGCCGCTGGCCCGCCTGGCCGCGCAGGTGGGCCGCGCCTTCATCGGCGCCAGGCTCGAGGACATGCACGCATTCTTCGACCGCCTGTATGGGGGCTAGTCTGTAGAAGCGTCTTGCCCCACTGGGACGGCGACGCTGGGCTGGTAGGCTAGGCAGGCCGGCGTTCCGTCAGCAAAACGCACGTCGGTGCCGCACTTGGAAGCAAAGGGCTCGCAGAAGCCGCTGGCACAATCGCCGTCATCCTGACAGGCGAGCCCGATCGACACGCGACCAGTACAGAATCCGCTGGCACACCGGAGATCTTCCAGGCAGATAGTCCCGGCACCGCAGCCTGAGCCAAACCCTGATCGAACTATACACATCAACACCCCAGAGGCGCCACCGCAGTAGTAGCCCAGCGGGCAGGTTTCGCCGATGTTGGCACAGCCCGCGCCCGGGTCGACTCGGCGCAAGCTGCCGCAGCGGCCCTTGTCGCAGATGAGGGTTCCACTACAGTCGGCATCGACGCTGCAGATGTCGTTCGCCTTTGCGTTGCCGTGAAACACGCGCTCGCACGCGGTGTCGATACTGCGGAAGTTGCTCGCGTCGATGGCCAGGTTCTGTTTGAGCAAGCCAAATACCGCGCTCACCCTCGACAGACAGGCGTCCGCATTTGCAGGATCGAACGGTCGCTGCGCGTCCTCCTCGCCTTGCCCCCAGGCTGCGCACCATGCCTGCCGTGTGGCCTGACAGTCGGCCTCGGCTACCAGGCACGCCGGGGCCACGCTGCTGCATTCGCGCTCGCTGCGGTTCTGACAGAACTCTGCCCGGGTCATCGGCCGATCGTCGCGATTGCAGCTCGTAACAACCAGGGCGACCAGGACGGCAGCAAGAATCGGCTTGCACATACTGCCCGATCTTCGCCGCCTGGGCGAGCCCGTCAAGAATCGTGGCTTTTCACGCCGCTACTTGGCGTAGTCGACGGCTCGGGTCTCGCGCACGACCGACACGCGAATCTGCCCCGGGTAGGCCAGATGCGCCTCCACCTTGCGCGCGATGTCCTTGGACAGGGTACGCGCCTGGTCGTCGGTGACCTTGGTGTTCTCGACCAGCACTCGGACCTCGTGCCCCGCCTGGATGGCGAAGGCGCGCTCGACACCGTCGAAGCTGCCCGCAATCTTCTCTAGATCAGCCAGCCGCTGCACGTAGGTTTCCAGGGTTTCGCGCCTGGCGCCGGGCCGCTGGTTGGCCAGCACATTGGCCGCATCCACGATGTGGTCGAGCACGTCGTCCGCAGCAGCCTCACCGTGGTGGCACTCGATGGCGTGGACGATCTTGGCCGACTCCCCGTACTTGCGCGCCAGCACCGCGCCGGCCTGGGCGTGCGAGCCCTCAATCTCCTGTTCCGCGCAGCAGCCGATGTCGTGCAACAGACCCGCGCGCCGGGCAGTCTTGACCGGATAGCCGAGCTCGCCCGCGATCACACCCGACAGGAAGCCCACCTCGACCGAATGGGCCAGCAGGTTCTGCCCGCTGCCCGCTCGGAACTTCAACTTGCCCACCAGCCGCGACAGTTCGGGGTGCAAGCGGCCGATGCCCAGATCGAAGGCCGCCTGGTCGCCTGCCTCCTTGCACTGTTGCTCGACCTCCTCGGTGGCCTTCTTGACCATCTCCTCGATGCGGGTCGGGTGGATGCGACCGTCGGCGATCAGGCGGGTGAGCGCCAGGCGCGCGATCTCGCGCCGTACGGGATTGAAACAAGAAATCACCACCGCCTCGGGCGTGTCGTCGATGATGAGGTCGATGCCGGTGGCCTGTTCCAGCGCGCGGATATTGCGCCCTTCACGTCCGATGATGCGTCCTTTCATGTCGTCGGAAGGCAAGGGCACGACGGAGACCGTACGCTCGGCCACATATTCGCTGGCGTAGCGTTGCACTGCCGCGCTGAGGATCATCTGCGCCTTCTGCTGCGCCTGCTCGCGTGCCTCGTCCTCGATGCGCCGGACCTCAAGCGCCGCTGCCGCGCGCGCCGATTCGCGCACCTCGGCCTCCAGCGCTTTGCGTGCCTCGGCCTCGGTCATCCCTGCGACCTTTTCCAGACGGGCCCGCGCCTCGGCCACCTGGGCAGCGCCCGCGCGTGCCGCCGCCTCGGCGGCCTGCTCGCGCGCCTGAAGCTGCCGTTCCTTACGGTGCAGGTTCTCCTTCTCCGCCTTCATGTCGCGGTCACGCCGCTCCAGGGCCTCATGCTTGGCACCGGTCGCGGCCGCTTGCCGGTCGAGTTCCTGACGACGCACGCGCAGCTCGGCATCCACTTCGGCGCGCACCTTTTGCGCCGCCTCCTTGGCCTCCAGCGCAGCCTGCCTGCGGATGGCGTCGGCCTCGGCGTGCGCGGCAGCCAGGGCACGCTGGCGTTCCTCTTCCGTCTGGGGCACGGCGTCCGGCTTGGAGGCCCGTCCCAGGAAGAAGGCCATGCCCGCCGCGAGGAGGGCGACCAGGATGCCGACGATGATGACGACGGGGTTCATCGGGTGGCCTTACTCAGGAACGGCGCCACAACGAACCACGCGCGCGTCCGTGACAACGCAGTCGATGGGCACATCCCACTCACCCGTGGGACAACTCTCGGCAATCTGGAAATCGTAGCCAAACCCGACGAAGAAACCCGACGGCCCGTCGGGGTGAGCACGCACGTAGGCCATTAACTCGTCGTAGTACCCGCCGCCATATCCAACCCGTCCGCCACGTGCGTCGAAGGCGAGGCCCGGGACCATGAAGACGTCGATGTCATGCGGCGCCACCTCGGGACAGCCGGGCCCTGGCTCGAGCAAGCCGAAGATGCCAAACACCAGCTCCGAAGGGCCTTCCACCCGGTGAAAGCGCAGGCGCGGGGGGAGCAGTTCGGCGCTCACGCGTGGCAGAACCACAGCGATGCCGCGCCGTCGCAGCCCCTCGATGGCACGCGAGGTGTCGATCTCAGACCGGGTAGACACAAAGGCCGCGACCACGCGCGCCGCCGCCACTTCAGACAAGTCGAGCAGAAGATCAGTCGCGGCCTGGGCGAAGCTTGCACGCTGTTCCGCAGACAGCTCCTCACGCCGGCTGGCCATGACGCGCCGGAGCGCCCGCTTCTCGTCGCGCAGCCAGAGATCAGCCGGGGACATCGATACCGACGGCTCGTTCCCGACCACGCTGCCCAGCCCAACGCAGACTCCCCCTGCCACGGCAAAGCGTCGCAAGGGTGTGAAGAACGAGGCCATCGCCTCGGAAAAGTTGGGTTTCGGTTGTGTCCATCTATGGAGGCGTCCGCCACCGGGCGAACGATCATGTCAGCTGGGTGGGCCCACTATACCGCAAGAAGGCCTGCGCCAGTCTATGAACGGCTGGTCAGACGCGAGCCCGGCTCTCGACCAAATGAAGCAGCGCGCGACCCCTGTCCCGAATCCGCTTCTTCAGATCAGCAAGCGTGCGACGCTCCTTGAACAGTTCCTCAGTGATCTGCAGTGCCGCCAGGACCGCCAGCGACTGGGTGTCCGCAGTGCGCGTCTGTTTCTGCAACTCCTTCATGCGGCCGTCGAGGAAGGCTGCCATGTCGCGCATCGCGCGCTCATCTTCGTCGCCACGCAGCACAAAACGCTGCCCTGCAATCTGTACGGTTACTGGCGTCTTCATGTCGACGTTGAGATGACCCTCGTCGTGCGGGGCCCCGATGTCAAGGTGCGGAAGCGCCCTGCCCTGCTTCGGCCTGCCAGGCCAGGCCCAGCGACGACAGAACGACCCGGTCCTCGAAGCTGACATCCATGAACCGGATGCCCATGCCACCGATCCGCGCCGCCTCGCTCACCCAGCGAACCTCGCCACGCAGTTGCAGCGGCTGCGACCGCCAAGGGATGTCGATCGAGATACGCACCGGCTCGCCGGTGGGATCCAGATAGTCGGAACAGAAGAACACACCGTCGGGGCTCAGATCCGTCACCAACCCTTCGATGGTCAGGCGCTCACTGACATACCGAGCAGGGACCTCCACCTTCATGCGCACCGCGCGTCTCATCTCGCGCATCTCTCCACGGGAATCTGTCATCGTCATCTAGAACCCTTCGCTGTGAACTCGACAGTCAATCAGCATCGAGTCCATGTCAACTTCTTCCGCAGGGCCACGGTTCTTGAAAACTAGCAGATCAGATGCCATCCGGAAGACGCCAGATCCTTCGCGACATGCCCCAGCCCAACGCCGCGCTGCGCGGGTCACGCTCGTCCAGCCGCTTTTCCAGCCAACGTCGGCCCACAGCCATGCTACAACTTGCCGCCCGGTCGCCAGGACCGGAGAAAGGAATCTCATCGCATTCTCGTTCGGGCCCATAGCTCAATTGGTAGAGCTGCGGACTTTTAATCCGTAGGTCGCAGGTTCAATTCCTGCTGGGCCCACAGCCCTCTGCCTCGCCTCTTCCGGGCCACCCATCCCTGACCCCATCGTCTAGTCCGGCCTAGGACAATGGCCCTTCAAGCCATGAACGCGGGTTCGAATCCCGCTGGGGTCGCATACGGTATTTTCACTCGGAACGGCGCCGATATCGTCCGCCGAGCCGTCGTCGTAGTTCGGTTCGGTACTCCGAAGTCGGACCCGGTAGTCGACGTCGCCCACGTTCTCGACGGACGACGAGGGCAGCCACCACGGCCGCTTACTGCGCGGCCTTGGGCATGTCGTACTTCATCGCGGCAAGGCCCTTCATCGCCTCGCCCTTGGTCAGGAAAGCAATCTCTCCTCCGCGGCAGCGAATGTAGAGGGGCTGGTTTGGCTTGACGTTGAACTCGACCTGGAGGCCTTCGTGCGCTCCTCCGTAGTAGGAATCCCTGAATCTAACCTCACCCGCCTCGCTCTGCAGCCGGTAGATCCGGCTCGGCGCCGCGTAGTACGTCATGTCACCGACCTTGAAGCCGTCCGGAGTGGCCATACCGGCCTTCCCCTGCAGAAGCTCACCGGGGAAGTAGACTCTGTCTGCCTTGGTACCGTCGGTTGTTGAGGTGACGCCTGCCAACCAGAGACTCATGAACCCATCGCCCGGGGCCTTGATCGCGTGAAAACCCGGGGCCAAGTGGATGGCCATATAGGCGTCCTGCTTCAGGTCTCCAATAGCAAAATCATCGATTCTCACACTCCAAGTGTCTGAGGAGCCGACCGAATGCCTCTCTCGATAGAGGTACACGACGACGTCGTCTTCGCCGCGCATGCTCTCTTCAGAGAAGGCGATCTTGCTGTTGGTAATGCTGCTGCAGCCACCGGACAACAAGAACAGACTGGCGGCAGCGAGAACCCTGCCTGCAATCGTCCTCGCGCCTCTTCGTTCTTCGCGCGGCCCGTGACTACCGGCTGTCGACTGCTGATCACCTAGCGACATGCGAATTCTCCTGCGAAGGCCAGATGCGACGATAGCGCCTCGTTTGGCGCCGTTCAAGAGTCTCTGGATGAAGGGGCAGCGGGCTGGGCGCCAGACGCGCTCATCGGTTTGAGCCATGGACCGGGGGCTGCAGCCGCATCGGCGTTGTCGTCCTTGACCGCAGCGTGTAGTTGAGTGTGCAGACGCAAAAACACCGTGAGTCAGGGGGCGTTCCCCCTCACTCACGGTGCTTGTCAGATCATCCTTGAGCGGCTATTGCGTAGCGCCCGTCTCGTCGGTGACCTCTTCGTCGGTGACCGTTTCGATGATGATCACGTCTGCGGCCGCAGCGGTGTCCGTGCCGGTGCCGATGGCGGTGGCAGTTCTGGTACGGGTCCGCGTCCCGGTCCCTCCGCCGCCCGTGTTCGTCGCGGTCCCACCGCCGAACGTCCGCGTCCCGGTTCCTCCGCCGAACGTGTTCGTCGCGGTCCCACCGCCGAACGTCCGCGTCCCGGTCCCTCCGCCGCCCGTGTTCGTCGCGGTTCCTCCGCCGAACGTCCGCGTCCCGGTCCCTCCGCCGAACGTCCGCGTCCCGGTCCCTCCGCCGAACGTATCCGTCCCGGTCCCTCCGCCGAACGTCCGCGTCCCGGTCCCTCCACCGAACGTCCGCGTCCCAGTCCCACCACCGAACGTATCCGTCCCGGTCCCTCCGCCGAACGTCCGCGTCCCGGTCCCTCCACCGAACGTCCGCGTCCCAGTCCCACCACCGAACGTGTCCGTCCCGGTCCCACCGCCGAACGTCCGCGTCCCGGTCCCACCGCCGAACGTGAACGTGTTCGTGCTGGCAGGGCCGGTATACGTGTTGGTAGGCGTGGTGGTGGGGGGCACACTTGTGGTGCCGCCGGCAGGCGCGGTGTTACCACCCATGCTGCCAGTCTCCCCAGCCAGGCCGCCGGTGGTGCCGCCACTCGCGGCGCTATCCTTCTTTCCGCCGTCGGGGGTTGACAGGCCGCTGTCCGAAGAGCAGCCGCCGATTTCAAAACCAACTACCAGCGCGCCAACGGCGCAAATCGACAACCAGTACCTGGACTTCATTTGGAGCCTCCCCGTATTGGATCGTCTTGGAACATGCCGTGCTTGCCGGAAAGCCGGCTAGATGCGGCCCGATTGGTCTCGTTACTCTTTGGGGAGTGAGAGCAACACTCGGGGGCAGGCCATCAAAAAAAAGAGCTGCGGAAATCCTTTCAAGAACCCACATGACTGTTCACAGAAGAACATGTCGCCCCCGAAAAGGCGGGATCGGCTCCCTTGGCCGCAAGCCGTCCACCGGTGGCAAGGCCATCTCTCCATCCCAGCCTCGGGCTGCCAGGCGGTGCGTGCGAGAGCGCAGCCATTCGCGCAGGTCAGGCCGAGCCGTACGAGCCGGTCTGCAGGCGGCGACTGACATTGGCCACGTGGTCGCGCAGAACGTAGAGCTGATCGGCAAAGGCCACTGGCAGCTTGAGCTGGTTGACTGCGCGTTCGATGCCTTCGAGTCGGGTCCGGATCGCCGCGCGGCTTTCGGGCGTGGCGGCTGACAACATCTCGCGCTCGATGGCCATGAGCGCTCCGTACCAGCGGTAGATCTGCGAACGGATGCGCCAGCGGTAGAGCGCGGGCAGCGCCTTGCTCGCCGGCACGAGCAGCACCAGCAGCGGCACCAGCAGTACGATCAGACGATCCGCCAGGTTGGCCAGCCAGAAAGGCAGGTGGCGGTAGAAGAACCGGCTGCCCGTCTTGTAGTAGCGAAGGGCATCGGGGCTGACGCGGAACTCGCGCTCGTGCGGGGCGGGATACTCGCCGGCCTCGCGGTACATGCCGGGCCCGCTGTGAATCTCCTGCGCAGCCTTGACGAGCAGGTCGGACAGGACGGGATGCAGATCCTCGCGCGCCACCAATTCCACCGAAGGCCCGATGAGCTGACAGTTCTGCGGCGGAAGGTTCTTGGCAAAGTCGCTGGCCCCTTCGGGCAGCGTCAGCTTGATCAAGAAGTGGAAGCGGCGGCGATAGGCCTCGGCCTGCCGAAAATTCATCAAGGCGATCCCGGGCGTCTCGCGCAGGTGGCGCTGCAGCTTGGGTGTAGCCGAATCGCCGGCGAGAAAAGCCGCGTCCACTTCGCCGTCCACCAAAGCCTTGGCGGCCTCTTCGCCGGTCAGCTCCCGCAGGGTGGCGGACTTCTCGTCGATGTCATTGGCCTTGAGCAGCTTCATGGTCAAGGCGTGTGTGCCGCTGCCCTCGGGGCCCACCGCCAGTCGCTTGCCACGAAGCTGGGCAATGATCTCGATCGGCTCGCTGCCGCGGTAGTAGACCATGAGCGGCTGCACGAACACGGTGCCCAGTGAGACCAGGCCCGAGATGTCCACGCCGTCAGTCAACCCGCCTTGAACGAAAGCCACGTCCGCCTCGAAAGACGGGTTGGCAAGCAGGTGCAGATTGTCGTACGAGCCGTGCGACGGCAGGATCTCCACCTTCACGCCGAGCTTCTCGATGATCTTCTTGTACTTCTCGGCCGTGGTTTGATAGGTGCTGCCGTCGGGACCACTGATGAAACGGATGGAATGGGGCGGCGCCAGGCGGACGTAGCGAACGCCCGCCCATGCGATCAAACCCAGCACCAGCAGCGCGGGCACGGCCACCACCAGCAGGTCGCGCCACGAGCCTGACAGCAGCCTGGCCCCAAAGCCGAGTCGTCCCCTGAGAAGAGCGGCGTTCTTGTCCATGGTGCGGTCCTCGTGGCGCCGATTGTGTTCTGCGGGGTTGGCTCTTGGCCAGCGCTTTCTTGTTCGCGGCAGTGGCCTATCTGCGTGAGCGCGCCCTGGTCGGCCTGTTGGAACCGCGCCTGGTGTTGGCCGGCCACGCGCACTGGCCGCACCGTTCACGGCTGTCAGAGCGCACGCAGTTCATCGGCCTGGCCCACATCGAAAAGGGCCGCGACGCTTTCATGGTTTCGCCACGACGAAAACGGCGGGCTGAACCGAGATCACGGATTGACCCGGTCGCCCGCCGCTGCTCACTCCCGGTCAGCCACGGCGCCGGCGTGTCAGCCGAGCGACCAGCCCGGTCATGGCAAGGGCGAGCCAGAGGCTGATCGGGCTGGCCTCGCTGCCGCCGTAGGCACAGCCACTCGACTGGGTGGTGGCCGCACTGCCCCCGGCTGCGTTGCCGTTTCCGGTGTTTTGAGTGGGGGCCACCGGGCTCACCGAAGGCGGGGTCGCGCCACCGGGCCCGCTCACTACGGTGGTGGAAGTGCCGTTCTTGACGTCAGTGCCGGTGGGCGCGCCACCCACGGCGGCCATCGTCCCCCCGCGAGCCACGCATGAAGTCGCCGCGAACTGACCACCGTCCGAAGCGTGCCCTTGCGTCGCGAAAACAATACCGTCGGGCAGGCAGGACTTGTCAGGCGCGTTTGGACTCCAGTTCGGCCGGACCCCGCAGTTGTAGTTGGAGAAATCGAAGCAGCTCCAGCCCGCGGGGCAGGTCAGGCATGCTCCGCACATGGCGCCCGCCGGACATGGACCACATGCGCAGTTCATGGGCTTGGGCATGCAGTTCATGACCACCGTGGTCCCTGAGGTGGTCTCGGGCGCCGGGCAGGTCGTGCCCGGGGCGCAGGTTCCACCCGAGCTGGAACCCCACCCGTACTCGGCAACTTTCACACACTGGTAGAGCGGGTCCGCGCAGTCGGCGTCAGTCGTGCAGTTCACTGGGGCCCAGGTGCAGACTGATGGTCCAGGGGGGCAGGTATCGGGCATGGTCGTGATGGTCCCGTCGGGCCCCACGCTCGCGCCGCCCGAACAGGTCGCGCCTTCGGCCTGGCAGGTCAG
>Ga0302321_100001993_pt1 | contig 17448 bp, 16 predicted proteins | sample Fen_T0_1_FD_202505 | JGI IMG/M metagenome (GOLD analysis project Ga0302321, IMG submission 202505) | Peat permafrost microbial communities from Stordalen Mire near Abisko, Sweden - Fen_T0_1 | ecosystem: Environmental > Terrestrial > Soil > Wetlands > Permafrost | place: Sweden: Abisko...
CCATGACCAGCAGGCTCCCAATCGTCCAGCCCCGGTCGAAGACCTCATCCTTTTCGCCGAGGTGGCCCAGCATGATAAAGATGGCCGGGGCGCCCAGGATGTAGCGCTGCATGCCCTGGGCGGCGCCGCTGAAGAAGGAGATCAGGACCACTGTCAGGCTGAAGAGCGCGATCCCCGGATGGGTGCGCAGGGTGTAGGCGCAGGCAGCCAGGGCCAGGATGGTGGCCGAGAACTCGATCATGTAATATATGCTACGCTGCGGGTTGCCCGTGTGGCTGAGCCACAAAAATACCAGAACTGCCCCAAACGCCAGCAAGGCGATGTTGGCGATGGTCGATGCCATTTGCGGTATGCGGGTTCCCAACCAGCTCTGTAGCAGGATCTTTAACACCAGCAGGGCGGTCAGGATGACCAGGCCCCAACCGACCCAGCCTACGAAAGCCTGCCCGCGAGCGGTGAACAGATCTTTAAAGGCGCCTGTCCAGGCGTCCAGGCTTTGTTGGAAGACGAAGGCACCCCGACTGAAGAAGGCCGTTTCCACCGCGCGGAACTGTTTCCCAAGCAGCAAGTCCCAGATCTCGTAAGCGATGATGGGGCTCAGCCCCAGGATACCTTTCCAGACCAATTCCCAGGGAAATTTGGGCGGGCTGCCCTGATCGCGCTTGAGCAGTGACCGGCCAAATGGCAGCGCCAGTTCCAGCCAGGCGATCCCCAGTGGAATGACCAACGCCACCCCGACGGCACGGGTCACGGTTGCACAGCCTGCCAGCAGGGCCGCCAGCACCCATTGTTTGCGCTTGAGCAGGGCTAGGGCGCCGAAGGCCAGCCCAACGAACAGGCCCTCGGTGTGTACCATCGCCAGGAAGAACCCGCTGGGGAAGGCGATCAGGTAGAAGGCAGTCTTGAGCCTGCCGGATTCGTCCAGTTCGTTACGCATCAGGTCATAGAGCGCCAGCATCGCTCCCAGGGCTCCCAGGATCGAGACGAGCACCCCGGCCAGCGTTCCGGTCGCGATCGGGTCCAGCCCAAGGACCTTCAACGGAAAGCTAAAGGCCCGGATCATCAACGGATAGAAGGGGAAAAAGGCGTAATTCATCGAAATGCCGACGAAATTTGCCGGAACGTTGGATGGGCGCCCACCCGGAAAATCTTTTGCAATGCCATAAGGCGGAGGGTTCAGGCCCCAGATGGATTGCGGGTTCTTCGGGTCCACCCAGACGGCACGCAGGGTCGGGTCATCATATCCCCCATTGGCAATGGAGAGATAATATTCCGAGTCGTAGGCCACCTGCTGGTTCATGAACGGCTCCAGCAGATAGGGTTGTTTATCGTGCGCACCCGGCGTGGTTTCCCCGGCGGTCCATTCCAGGACAGTATCGGGCACTTTCGGCTGGAAGCGCATGCTGGCAAGGCCTTGAAAACCAATCACCAGCAAGGCCCAGGCCAGCCAGACCAGGATTACATGGACGCTGGGTTTCTTAAAGAAAGTCATGGATGGTTTCTCTCGGGCTTGAAAATAACACCCTAACCGAAGATTCAGAAACTGCCTGTACGCAATTCAAATTCGCCTAGCGCTTCCATGCAAAACAAGCTGGTCAGGGATATTTTTCGGATAGTGCGTAAAATCACGAGCCTAGTATATCAAAAAACAAGCACCCCACACCGGGACATCTCATAATCCCCCCGGTCATGGATGCCCGTAAGGGTATGAAATACCCGTAGGGCTACAAATTGCGCTTCCTTTGCTGTGCGTTTTTGAGCGTGACCGGGCACAATCTTGGGTGTCTTTTCGGCTGGCATGGCGCACAACAAAGCTATCAGGCCTCTGGCTCGTCTTCTTTCTTGACGTCGTCTTTTGCCTGGCGGCGGAAATCAACAAAACGATATCCCACGCCGCGCTCGGTCAGGATGTACTGAGGGTTGGCGGGGTCTTTTTCAAGTTTCTGGCGCAAGTAATTGATGTACAGGCGCACGTAGTGAGGCTCGTCACGATACTCGTAGCCCCAGACCTTCGCCAGCAACTGGTCATGTGAGACCACCCAGCCGGCATTTTGCACCAGGTGGAACAGCAGACGGTATTCGGTAGGGCGCAGCTTGACGGTCTTGCCTTCCAGCCAGACCTCGCGGCGGTCGAAATCGATCTTCAAACGCTCGTCCACTTCGATCAGGCCGTGCATCGAGCCGCTGGCGTTTTCGGTACGGCGCATGACGGCTCGCACGCGGCTGACCAACTCGCGGGGGCTGAAAGGCTTCGCCACGTAGTCATCCGCACCCAGCTCCAGGCCGCGGACACGGTCGTCTTCTTCGCCTTTTGCGGTCAGCATGATCACGGGCACGTTACTGATCTCGCGGATCATTTCCAGGACCTCGAAGCCGTCGAGGTCGGGCATCATGACGTCCAGCAGTATCAGGTCCGGGTTAACGTCGCGCAGCTTTTGGACGGCCTGTTTCCCATTGAAGGCTTCGCTGACCTGGAAACCGTCGTGCTCCAGGTTCAAACGGATGAAGCGCACCATACGCTCTTCGTCATCCACCACCAGGATGCGGCGGCGTTCAAGTTCCTCTGGCATGTTCTTCTACTCCCGCACGAAGCCGATGATCTGCTCTTCTTCCCCGCCGGGGACAATCTCGATAAAACCAACGCGGCTCAATGGCCAAATCACCTGGGTGACGTTGCTCATCAGGTTTGGCAGGTCTTTCCCATCCCGCCGGCGTGGGTTCTTGATCAGGACATTCGTATCGGTCGCAGCGGGCAATTGCTCCAACTCCCCCAGCACCGGGTCCTCGTTCGCGATGTGAACTAATACGGTTGGCATATTTCACCTGTTTTATGAAAGAACGATTTGCATTTTGAGTTTTCCAAGCGCGACAACGTCACCATGGTGGAGAGGTTGTTCGGTGTTCGGCAGCAAGCGAGTGCCGTTAACGTACGTGCCGTTGGACGATCCCAGGTCCATAATAATGACGTTACCGTTGTTGTGCCGGATGACGGCGTGTAGGCGCGAGACGCCGTTATCGTAGGCCTTGTAGGCCGAGAAATCGATGTCCGGCATGATCGGCTGGTTGTCGCTGATACGTCCCAGGGTGAACTCGGTCTGATCAGCGATAGGCAAGATCTGGCCGCTATCGAGCATGTGCAGCGAAATCCACGCGTTATTCGCAGCAGGGCGGTCATCGGCGATGGGGCCCGTGACGCGATCATCGCTCACCTCGGGTTGGATCATCTGGGTATGCACGTTTTCACCTTTTATCAGCTGTGACCCGCACTCGCTGCAAAAGATGGCCCCATCCACTTCTTCGTGTTTGCAATTTGGGCAGGTGATCATGGACGTTTCTCCTTGGGCAGCGAAAGCGCCCGAGTCCCATACTTGATTTGCTTTTCACCGCCCTGCGAGAACGATTTCTCTTTCTCGATATGCTCAGCTTCAAGCATGATCGTGGCAGCCAGGCCACGCTCGCCTTGTGCAAGCAGGCGTGTGGCCAGGTTTTGCAAGTGGTCACGGGCCTGATCGTACTCGCCGGCGGTCACCTCGGTGCGCGCTTTTTCCTGGATGCGGTAATACGTCAGCCTGGAGATGGCCTGGATGATCGATGCGGGCGGAGGTTCGGGGGTGGGATTATCCTTTACAGAAAGGGCCAGGATGAGAGGGTTCGGAGGGATTGGATGTTCAACAATGGCCGATGAAATTTCCAGCCGCCCATCAAGCAGGTTGAGTGCATCCTGGCGTTCGGGGAGCGGCTTAATCCGAAACTCGATCAGTACCGATAGCGGTTCATCATGCAGGATGGGGCCCAAACGAATGGGGCTCCCACTAGCCAGTGGCCCCGTCTCAGGCTGCAGGCGGAAGATGTAGTTGATCTCCACATTTTCTTGTGGGCGGTAATCCAGGGTAATGTTTTCGGCGTAGGCCCGCGAGAGGTTGGTAAACTTCTCGTTGAGCAGACGCTCGATGTCCTTCGGTTGGGTGACGAACATCGTTGTTCCGCCGGTAACATTAGCCAGATGGTCGAGGAAGATATCGTTCCAACCGCTGCCAATGCCAAATCCGCTAATGCCAATGCCCTCTTCTGCGGCGCGCTGGGCAAGCTCGTAACAAGCCTGTTCGTCGCCGTAGGTGCGCCCATCGGTCATGAGAAGGATGTGGTTGATGCTGCGCGGGCTGGCGTAGCGGCGTACTTCCTCGAACCCGGCCTGCAGGCCGCGCAAAATCTCGGTTCCCCCCGATGTTTGCAGGTTGCGGATCTTGCTCTCGGAACGCTGGATATTTACCTGGCGCGTGGCGGGCAAGACGACCTCGGCGCGGTCGCTGAACGAGACCATCGAGAAAAGGTCCTGGTTCTTCAGCCGCTGGACCAGGTGGATGGCGGTGCTCTTGGCGGTGTCGAACTTTTCGCCTTTCATCGACGTCGAGCAATCCAACACCAGACAGATGTTGAGCGGCGCGGCGCTGTTCTCTCTCTTTTGTTTTTCGTTCGGGAAAAGATCGAGCAGGACGTAGACGAGCTGCGCCTGTTTCATGCGAGAGATTTCTTTGCGGCTGAAGAGGATGCGCTGGTTGATAAAGGTGGGCGGCAGTTCTTCGTCGGGCCCGAGTTGGGCGTCGTAAGCCGAACGGCGCGACGAGTCCGACAGGACCTGATAAGCTTGTTGAATTCCAAGGAAGAGCTCCGTCTCACCGGGCGCAGTATTGGTATCGGGGTGCAAACGCTTAGCCGCCCTGAGATAAGCGCGGCGCACCTCTTCCTGGGTTGCTGAACGGAGCACGCCCAACAGAGCGTAAAGATTGGGCTTTTTTGCCATTCCTGCCTTGTCGATCAGCTCAGCAACTGAGCTATGATTACGCTGATATTATCCGGGCCGCCCGCGCCGTTAGCTGCAGCCACCAGGTTTTGGCAGGCGCGCTGCATGTTTGGCGCTTCGTAGACGATCCGCCTCATTTCATCTTCCGGCACGAGACCCCACAGGCCATCGCTGCACAACAACAGGTAACCGCCAACCGGGAAGGGCATGGTTACCACATCGGGTTCCAGGCTTTCCCCTTGTCCCAATGCGCGATAAAGGACATTGCGCTGCGGATGGACAGCGGCTTCGGCGGCCGTGATCTGACCAAGCTCTTCCAGCCGCCTGACAAGCGAATGATCCCGCGTGGCTGCTTCCATACGCTGTTCGTTGTACAGGATGTAGGCACGGCTGTCACCGACATGCGCAATGGTGAGTTGCTGCCCCAGCACCAGGCCGGCGGTCAGGGTGGTGCCGCTGCCCGGTGCTTCCCGCAGCACCGCGGCCTGCGCTTCCATCACCGCAGACTGGACGATCTCTTGCAGAGATTCGTCCATCGGCAGCGCCGGGATGCTGAACATCGAATTGTAGAACTTCTTCATGATGTAGCCCGAGATACTGCGAACAGCCGTATTGCTGGCAATCTCCCCGTATTGGTGACCGCCCATACCATCTGCAATGATGAACAGCCCGAACGGCGGATTGCTGCTATTGCCCGCAATCGTGCTGGTAAAGGTAAACAGGGTATCTTCGTTCAGTTCGCGCTGGCGGCCCACCGACTGGGCACTGGCCACCTGCAATTGCGGCGGTTCGATACGATTGGTCGCCATGGCTTTGATGGACTGGAGCTGTGTATCTGACAGCGGAGCCGTTACAACATTATCGGTTGCGGCTGGACCGCTTTTTTTTCCGAATAGTTTTTGCAAGAAATCTAACACAGGGCAGTCTCCTTATGGGTACCCCAATCTCTAAAGATTCAGGGTAAAGCATCCTTCTAACAAGGATAATAAGTATACACTTGCTTGCGGGCCGAACACCCTTACCCGAACATTTCAAACAGGTCGGGTCGACCAATTCTCAGGTGCCCAAACTCATACACATGGGCCGCCGGCCGGCTCATGCCAGAAGCGCGTACATAAAATGGTCTGTCGAGCCAATGTAGACGATGTCATCGTATACACAGGGGGTGCCGGTGATGGGCGCCTTGGTTTCGAATTTCCAGCGCAGGCGACCGGTGCGATACTCCAGACAGTAAAGATAGTTGTCCACGCCGCCAAAATAGATGGCATCTTTGAAGATCGTGGGCGAGCCGTTCACCTGGTGGCCCGTCTTGTAACGCCAAACTTCCTTGGCGTTTTTTGCGTCCACGGCATAGATGTTACCATCGGATGAGCCCATAAAGACCAGCCCATCGGTCACGTAGGGAGAAACGATCGAGGCCTTTTCCATGCGGAAGCGCCACAACAGCCAGCCGCTCTTGGCGTCCACTGCGTACAAGAAACCATCCATCGAGCTAAAAAAGGCGACGTTATCCTGCACCCACGGCGATGAGGTAATGTTGCGTTTGGCCTTGTAAGTCCATTTCACCTCACCGCGAAAATCCAGGCTGTACATCTCGCCGCCCTCGGTGCCAAAAAATATCTTCTCGTTGGACACGAAGGCGGTCGAACGGACGGGGTGCCCGGTATCGAACTTCCAGGCCAGGCGCCCGGTTGTCAAATTGATGGCGTGCAGATGGTTGTCGTCTGAGCCAATGAAGAGATGCCCTTCCGCGACACGCCCCGAGGAACGCACCTCGCCCTCTGTATAATAAGTCCACACCACTTTGCCCGAGCGGGCGCTGATAGCGTGCACGCGTTTGTCCTCAGAGCCGAAATAAATGTTGTCTTCGGCTGCGACCGGGCGGCTGACGATCCCGCCCTCGGTCGGATATTTCCACAGGAATTCTCCGGTCGCGCCGTTGAGCGCATACAGGTTGTTGTCGTAACAACCCGTATAGAGGCTGCCGTTATAAAAGAGCGCTGTGCCGCGGATCTCGTCCTCGCACTGAAAGGCCCACACCGGTTTGATGCCCGTGGAGTTCGAAACCGCCGCCGTGGCGGCGCTGCTGATGCGGTTTAGCAGGCCGGTCTTGCGCCCTGCTCCGATCAGCGCTTCCTTGAAATCCTCGATGGTTTTGAAGCGGTCTTCCGGGCTGTACTGTAAGGCGGTATTGATGACCGTTTCCAGTTCGACCGAGACACTCGTGTTGATCTTGCGCAAGGGCCGCTCAGGGAACGAAAAGGGCGGTTCCAGGCGGGGATCACGCCGTGACAGGATGTGATGCAGGGTAGCGCCTAGCGCATAAATATCGGCCGATGTCGAGGCTTCGCCGCGATACTGCTCGGGCGGAGAGTAACCTTCGGTGCCGATCATCGTCCCTTTTTGGCCGGCCTGGAATGATTTGGCGATGCCAAAGTCAACCAGGACGATGTGGTTGTGCTGGTTGACCATCACGTTCGATGGCTTCATATCACGGAAGATGATCGGGTCGGGTTTGTGGCTGTGCAGGAAGACCAACACGTCACACAATTCGATGCCCCATCCCAATACCTGCTCTTCGGGCATGAAACCGTCGGTCTGGCTCAAGATAACGTCCAGGTCCTTGCCGTTGACGAATTCGAGCACCAGGTACGAGCGATTGTCCAGGGTGAAGTAATCGTAAATGCGCGGGATGGCGGGATGGCTGAGCGTCGCCAGGATGTTGGCTTCACGTTCGAAGTTCTGCACGATCGTCTGGCGTACCAAGGGGTCCGGAGCCTGGTTGATCATCTCCTTCACGGCGACCAGCTTTACGACGTTCGGGAAGTGCAGGTCGCGCGCGCGGTAAACCGACCCCATGCCACCCACGCCGATCACTTCCTGGATGAGATAGCGGTTCATCAAGTTCGTCCCAGGCTGCAGCTGTCCCGTATTGTTACGGGACTCTGGTTCGATTGGCTGGTCGATTCTTTGAGTTTCCATACCCTCGCACGGACGTTATCAATATCAGGTTATGATAGAGAGGAACGCATTAGTTAATAAATTATAGCCGATCCTTATCTGGATTGGCAACGATTCGATAATTTCGTTTGTCTTACGGTTTTTCCCCTTGCATCCCGGCGTGTTTTAGTGCACAATTCAGCTACCTGGGATCTTTCCAGCTTGTGAACACCATGAAAATCCTCGCAGTCAGCGACCAAATCATCGACCGGTTGTATTCCAGTTCCATCACGGCCACGTATCCAGGGGTCAACATGATCATTGGCTGCGGTGACCTGCCTTATGCTTACCTGGAGTTCCTGCTGTCGGTGTTCAGCGTTCCCACTTTCTACGTGCCGGGCAACCACGACCCGGCTTACCGGATCGCCGAAGGTTTTTACGCCGAAGGCGGCGTCAACCTGGACGGTGAGGTGGTTTACCACAAGGGCTTGCTGATGGCCGGGCTGGGGGGCAGCGTGCTTTATCCGCCCGGCGGACCCAACCAGTACACACAGCGTGCCATGTTCCTGAAGGTCTATCGCCTGCTGACCAAGATCCTGATCGCCCAGCGCCGGCACAAGCGTCCACTGGATATCTTCGTAACGCATTCCCCGCCGGCCGGCATCCACGATGATGACGACCAGACCCACCGCGGTATGCAGGCCTTCAATTACCTGCTGGAGAAGGTCAAGCCGCGTTACATGCTGCACGGCCACACTATCTTTTACAGCCAGAATCTAAAGAGCCACATCTCCACCATCGGGCAGACGCAGGTCATGAACGTCTATCCCTACCGCGTCTTCGACGTGGACTGACCGCCTTACCCAAACCCTAATCCCCGTTCCTTCAACGATACCCAGCGCCCCTGGCCGATCACCAGGTGGTCTAGCACATTCACGTCCAGCAGCTTGCCGGCCTGGACGATGGCGCGCGTCACCGCCACGTCATCCGGGCTGGGAGTCGGGTCGCCGCTGGGGTGATTGTGCACCACGATGATGCCGCTGGCGTTGCGCCGCACCGCTACCTTGAAAAGCTCCCCCACGCGCACCTGTGACGAATTGACCGATCCCTTGTAGACCTCTACGATGTCAAGCACGTGGTTGCGCGTGTCGAGCAGCAGCACGCGCAGGTGTTCCTGTTCCAGGGCGGCCATTTCGTATTGCACCAGCGCGGCGGCGTCAGCAGGGGAGTTGATCGTCGGGCGCTGCTCCGGCGATTCGAGCGTCAGCCGCCGGCCTAGTTCGATGGCCGCCTTGATTTGGGCAGCCTTGGCCTCACCAATGCCGCGCTGCGCACATAACTCCTCGAACGGCGCGCGCTGCAGCCCGGCCAGGCCGTCGCAGGCCTGCAGCAGGCGCTGGCCCACCTGCACGGCATTCTCGCCCGGCACGCCCACGCGCAGCAGGATGGCGATCAGCTCCGCGTTCGAAAGCGCCTGCGGTCCCAGCGCCGCCAGTCGTTCGCGCGGTCGCTCGTCGGCGTGCAAGTCGGTAATACGGTATACGGGTACTGCACAGGTTTCGCTCATGGCTGTCTCCCCACATTTAAGGCAGAAATTGCTGAAGGAAACGATCTCGACAATATGATTTTACAATGAATTGCGTTTCTTGGCGTCGCTTGGGGCTTGGTTTGTCCAATGTTGGCTTGCGGTTACGGCTGCTCGCCGGTTTACATTTCAAGTTTGAATAACACCTAGTCTGGGTGTGCGTCATTTTTTTCGGGAGTGGGTCACCCGGCACCCCTTCGCTCGCGTTGAGTAGGGCGCTTCAGCGTCCTTTGCTGTTGAGCCCGGTGGTTCCCTGGCACCGCCCGCCACATCGTCCCCGAAGCGTAGCGGAGTGGGATATCATCCCGACACTTGCACCGCACTGCGTTTGGTGCAGTGCAGGTGTGTCCTTACGGGAGGGCAGCTGTACCGCCGGGCGGAAGCTTCCATACCGCGCCGCCGTGGATCAGGGGGAACGCTGCCTTTCATTGTGCCCCTTCATGGGAGATCTGGTTGATCTCGATGATACATCGATCATATCTCGAGTATTCATCGAACGGACAATGAACGGACGATGAACGGACGATGGGTATTCCTTATTGGGCCCCCAATAACATCCCGATGCCCTTACGGGATAACATCCCGTAGCGAAGCGGAGTGGAGAAACCCTTCTGCTTTCCCCGTTCGTCATTGGCCAGCTCGGAGATGTCCGGGAACCCGTCAGTATATTCTTATTGTTATTTAAATAATTTGTTAATAGTCGTAGTCTTAGGGCTTGTGGATATGTGGATAAGCCCGGCTGACCCCCAAAGACGCCCTGCCCGCGGCCTTCACCCCCACCCGTGGCGGGATTCTTGCCGGGGACGGCGCGGCCCGCCTGTGGATAAAGGGGCACAGAACGCCCGGCGCTTTTGGGCCCTTTTTGGCGTTTTCCAGAGATTGGGCCCGATACAAAAACACCCCCCATATATGGGGGTGCCTGTGGCGGGCATTTGTGGAACAAAAGAGCGAGTTCTCCACATCAAGATGGCTTTATCCACAGTTTTCCGCCAGTTATCCACAGAAAAGGGCCCTAAACCGGTCTGCCCGGCTGAATAGGGCATGCCCATATATGGTGCCTTTCATTACAACATAATTGCAGTTTTTTGAGGTCTTTGGTTTTCGCCCCTGCTGCCCTGATATTTAGCTGTGCGCCGCGATCTGCTCGAGGGTTTCTTCCAGGGTATCCAGGAAGTGATCCAGGGCCTCCAGGCGCGCGCTCATGCCGCCCGGGTCCATGCCCAACTGCTTGAGCGCCGCTGACCAGGCCTTGCCGTGCTCGGGGCCGAAGGCCTCACTCTCGGCCGCCAGCGCCCAGGTGCAAAGCATTGGCCAGATGGCGGCCAGCGGGAAGTCGCTCTGCAGCAGCACCTGGATGGCGTTCTTGTAATATCCCAGCCGGGCGATGTGGATGCTCGTGTCCGCGGGCCGGTGGCCGCAAGCGTTCAATGCGGCTTCCCAGGCGGGCAGCCACTCGTTCACGAAATCGACCGTCACCTGCCCGGCAAAGATATCCAGCAAGCCCCTGACCAGGTCGGGGTTTTCCAGTCTGGCGGCGCGTTCGGGGAATTCGGCCAGCAGTCGTCGCTCGGGCAATGGGGAGCCCGACAGCACCGCCACGGTATTGGCGGCATTGGCGGCCGCGTTCAGCAGCCTGACAGGCTGCGCGCGAGGCGCGTCGAGCTGCATTTCCGTCCAGGCGCTGCGCGCCGGCGCCGAGAAAGCATAGGCGCGCTTCAGGCGGTTGGCCGGGTCGTCGAATTGTGAACGCACGATTGACTGGGTATACTCGAAGAAGCGCCCCTTCTGGTGCAGCAGGTGCGGGTCCCACATGTTGTAGCCGCGCCACGGATCGCCGCGCAGTTCGCGCGGCTGGGCGTATGCCGCCGCCGGTTCATAGCGGATGTCCACGTGGATCTCGTTGGAGATCTTGAGCACTTCGCGCTCGCGTGGCGGCTCGCCTTTGTAAATGACCAGCAGGTCGATGTCTGTGGCATTGCCCATGAAGGGATTGTCGGAGAGCATCGAACCAACCAGAAACGCGGCGGTAACGTTGGGATTGGGCACGAAGGCCTTCTCGGCGGTGTCCTTGGCGATCTTGAGCAAAGCATCTTGCGTCGTGCGCATGTTATTTTCCTGCGGGCTGTTGTCGGTTCAAGGATACCATAAAGTTCGCCTTCCCGTCGCCTCTTGTGCTTCTGCAATCATGTCATAACGAGTAGGGGCGGTTCGCGACATCGTCCCTGTTTATGGCTGTAGCAAAGTCGATTGACAATTACAATCTGTCATGTTGAGGGCCGTTCTTCGGCCCGAAACATCTCGGTCTTGTAGGCAACCAAGACCCTTCGTCGCTGGAGAACGCTCCTCCAGGGTGACATCGGATGATGGTTGATAGACTTTGCAACAGCCATGCGCCCCTGTCAACCGCCCCTACTCTACAACCCTTCATTCGTGTTAGTATAATAGCCCTATGTCTTTCTATACCTTCCTGGTCTACGCACGCAGGTGGCCGCTTGTGGGCCGGCTGGCTTACCTGGCCCTCAAGGCCCTGGGCGCGGAAATCCCGCGCTCGGTGGTCATCGGCACGGGGTTTTTGCTGCACCACGGCGGGGTGGGCGTGGTCATCCACCCCAAGACGGTCATTGGCGACCGCGTAGGCATCTATCCCGGCGTGACGCTGGGCCGGGCGGACGTCCATCACCCAATCAGCGCTTCGCGTTTCGAGGGTCTGCGGATCGAGGACGATGTCATCCTGGGCGCGGGGGCCAAGGTGCTGTGCTCGCAGGGCATCCTGCGCGTCGGGCGCGGCACAATGGTGGGGGCCAACGCCGTGTTGTTGGAGAGCACCGGCGAGAACGAGATCTGGGCGGGCATCCCGGCCCACAAGATCGGCAATAGGGACTAGCGCGCATGTCAGAAAGAATTTGCGTCATCCCCAAGGTCCACGGCGTGGGCGGGATGGTTTCGTTCCTGCACAAGTTTTCCGCAGGCGCGCAGGCGCGCGGCGTGCAGCTCTCGAACGACCTGGCCGAGGGTCCCTGCCAGGCGGTGCTGGTCATTGGCGGCACGCGCCAACTGCCGGCGCTGTGGATGGCCAAACGGCGCGGCGTGCGGGTGGTCCAACGCCTGGACGGGATCAACTGGATCCATACCGTCCGGCCGGTTTCCTTGAAGCATTCCCTGCGGGCCGAATACGGGAATTCCGTGCTGGCCTTCATCCGCCGCTTCCTGGCGGAGCGCATCGTTTACCAGTCCGCGTTCTGCCAGGATTGGTGGGGACGGCGCTACGGCGTATTACGCGGTCCCTCCGCGGTGGTACACAACGGGGTGGACCTGCAAGTCTACGCGCCGGGCGGTGAGCGGCCGCAAGGCGTGTTCCGTTTGCTGGTGGTGGAAGGCAGCCTGGGCGGCGGCTACGAGAGCGGCTTGGAGAATGCCGTGCGCCTGGCAGAAGGCCTGGCGGCACGCGGCTGGCCGATGGAGTTGCAGGTGGTTGGGGAAGTCGCCCCGGCCTTGCAGGCGCACTGGCAGTCGCAGAGCCGTGTGCCGCTGCGTTGGGCTGGTTTGCTGGCACGTGAGGCTATCCCGGGCTTGATGCGCTCGGCGCACCTGCTCTTTTCGGCGGACGTGCACCCGGCCTGTCCCAACTCGGTCATCGAAGCCCTGGCCTGCGGTCTGCCGGTGGTCTCGTTCGACACCGGTTCGCTTGCCGAACTCGTGCCGCCGGACTGCGGTTTCATTGCCGCTTACGGCAGCGACCCGTGGAAGCTGCAGCCTCCCAACGTCGCCGGGCTGGCGGATGGGGCGCAGGCCGTCCTGCGGGACTGGCCTCGTTTCAGCGCCGCCGCCCGCCGCCACGCCGAAGTGGCCTTTGGCCTGACGGCGATGGTGGACAAATACCTGGATGTCTTGTTGGGATAACAAAGAAGATCGCAATTCGATCAGCCACCAATTTACCAATTTACCAATCTCCCTCATTACTCGACTACTTTCTTTCTCATGACCCGGTCTTGAACTTGAAAAAAACCTTCCTCTCCTTTGCTTCTTTCGTGGCCCGCATCCTGCCCTTGCCCGTCAAGCAGGCCCTGTACCGCTTCCCACCGCTGGCGCGCCTGATCCGAGGCGCCATCAACTCGTCGGTCGACGCGGGCCTGTCGGTCGTGGAGGTCTCTGCCGGAGAACTGAGCGGCTACCGTGTGCAGCTCAACCTCAAGGCCGAGAAGAGCCGCTGGTTGGGCACCTACGAGCCCGAGCTGCAGGCGGCCCTGCGTGCATACCTGCGTCCCGGCAGCACCGTTTACGACGTGGGCGCGAATATCGGCTACATCACCTTGATGATGGCCAAACATTGCGGGGCGCAGGGGCGGGTCTTCGCCTTCGAAGCCCTGCCGGTGAACGTCGAGCGCATCCGCACCAATCTGGGCCTGAACAAGCTGTCCAACGTGACGGTCGTGCCGGGCGCCGTCACCGATCGCTCTGCTCCGGTGACCTTCTACGTGCACGATTCCGTCGGCATGGGCAAGGCCGCCGGTTCGGCCGGCAGGCGCGATGAGCAGTACAAGGCTGAGATCCAGGTGGATGGCCTGTCCTTGGACGATTTTGTCTACGTCCGGGGTAACCCGGCCCCGCAGGCGGTCAAGATGGACATCGAGGGCGGCGAGGTGTTGGTCCTGCCCGGCATGCGCCGCATCCTGAACGAGGCCCAGCCCTTCCTTTTCCTGGAACTGCACGGCCCCGAGTCCGAAAGGGTAGCCTGGGAAGAGCTGACTGGCGCCGGCTACACCCTGCGCCAGATGGCGCCTGGCTACCCGCTGATCGGCTCCGCCGCGGAACTGGGCTGGAAGGCGTACGTCATCGCGGCGAAAGAAAGCTAGTTTCATCCTGAGCGGAGGCGCGTTCCTGCCTTTTGCGCCGTAGTCGAAGGATGTTTCCAACCGATTGTGAGTAAATCCGCATGCCCTACCCCGGTAAACTCGGCCTGGTCCAACGTGTGTTGCCCTCCTACCGCGCGCCCTTCTTCGATGCGCTGGCCGCAGCCTGCGTGGGAGGCCTATCGCTGTTTGCCGGTCTGCCGCGCGCGGACGAGTCGATTGCTGCCGCTGAGCCGCGCGTGGCTCGCCGCGGACTGGCCCGCAACCTGCATTTCGGCTCGCCCTCCTCCCCCTTCTATTTCTGTTACCAGCGCGGCCTGCCCGAATGGCTGGCAGGTTGGGACCCCGATGCCCTGATCATCGAAGCCAATTTCCGCTATCTTTCCACGCCCGCCGCCATGCGCTGGATGCGCGCCCGCAAACGTCCCGTGCTTGGCTGGGGGCTGGGTGCGCCTGCTGACCGCGGGCCGCTGGCCGCCTTGCGCCGGCGCTTCCTGCTGCAGTTCGACGGCCTGATCGCCTACTCCGCGCGCGGCGCCGAACAGTATGCTGCCTGTGGGTTTCCTGTGGAGAAGATCTTCGTTGCCCCGAATGCGGTTGCCCCGGCCCCGGCTCAGCCCCTACCGATCCGGCCGGAGCGCTTCGACCGGCGGCCCGTGGTGCTGTTCGTGGGGCGCTTGCAGCCCCGCAAACGCCTCCCGGCGCTGCTGGCGGCCTGTGCCGGCCTGCCCGAGCCGCTCAAGCCGCGCCTAATCATCGTCGGCGACGGCCCGCAGCTCGACAGCCTGCGTGCCCTGGCCGCAGGCCTCTACCCCTCCGCCGAATTCGCCGGTGCCAGGCACGGTGCGGAATTGGCGCCCTATTTTAGCGCCGCGGACCTGTTCGTCCTGCCCGGCACCGGTGGGCTGGCCGTGCAGGAAGCCATGTCTTACGGCCTGCCGGTGATTGTCGCCCAGGGGGACGGCACGCAAGACGACCTGGTCCGCCCGGCAAACGGCTGGCAGGTCCCGCCCGACGACGAGCCGGCGCTGGCGTCCGCCCTGCGCGAAGCGTTATCTGACGTGGCGCGCCTGCGCCTCATGGGAGCCGAATCCTATCGTATCGTTGCTGAAGAGATCAATCTGGAGAAAATGGTGGGGGTGTTTGTCCGGGCCGTCCAGAAGATAGAGGCCGGCCTCGTGACGGGACCGGGAGCATGAATGGATCCTTTCGGCCTGATATCATCCCCTTCCAAACAGCAACTGAAAGGCCCAGGAAGCGATAAAGAAAATCAGCATCCACCAGTCACGCCATTTGCTCTTCGAATCCATCAGGGCCACCTGGACGGTGACGTAAGAATACAGCGTCAGATAGGGTGAAAGGAAGGCGCTTGCCGCCAGGGCCAGGCTGGGTTTGTCCTTTCGCACTGCCTGCCATAAGAGAAACAAACCCAAGGGGATGGCGTATGGAAACAGGCTGCAATTCCAGTTATAGATCCTGATTTTGTCGGTGGCAGGCAGCCAGTCCGGATAAATGATCATGCACCCAATAAAAGCAATCAGAAAAGGAACGATGATCTTGATGAGCGTCCGTTCATGCCAACTCTTTACCCCTCGCCAGAGGGCATAGCCAAGCCCGATTTGTGGCTTGACCATTAACACGAAGAGACTCCACTCTGCGGGAACGTACAGCCCCAACAGGACCAGCGCATCCAGGTTCCCGGCATGGAAATTACCGAAGACCGTTCCGGAGAGCAGGAACAAGGCTGTTCCAGGCACGGACATCTTGTATTTCCAGCACAACCACGTTGAAGCAAGCAGGGTCAGAACGCCAACCAATCCACGAGAATAATCCATCGGAAAAAGCGAAATGGGGACCACAAACAGCATCGTCCAGATTGGATTGGCAAAACCGGTGTTGTATGGGGACTGGCCGTGCAGGAAGACCTGGGCCGCCGGGTAAAAATTCTCCCGCCAATCATAATCGGGGAATGCCGCCAACGGGATTGCGCAAACCAGCACGAAGATTGCCAACAGGGCATATTTCAAAAAACCGGCTTTTCGAATCTGTTGAACTTGTTGAACAAACATTTTGCTTGCCTCCCAAACGCCTGAGCAGGCTGCCCTGAACCGGGTAGTTTCTGCCCGGCGCATGACTGAACGCTGCTTCTAGCCTCCCCTGGTCACTATTCCACCGGCTCGCCACCTGTATCTGCCCCCAGCCCCATATCCGGTAGCGCCGCCTCGATTTCTGCGGCCGATTGGCCGGCTTCCAGCCGGTCCACCACGTCGTCGAATTCCGGCGGCATGTCTTCGCCCATCTCGGAACCCATCTGGCGCATCATACGCCCTAGCGTCACCGGGTCGTCATCCAGCGCGCCCAGCCGGGCCGGGTCGGCCAGCGTTTCCAGACGCGCCTGCTCCGACTTCATGATCCGCACCCGCGGCACGCGCCTGCGCACGTTGATGCTGCCGCAGTGCGCGCAGGCCACCGGCTTGACGCCGTATTCCTTGTAACTCAGAAAAATATCGAAACGCTTGTGACAGTCATCACAGATATAATCATAGGTCGGCATGCCCAAATTATACCTAGTTTGTCGGTACGATAGCATAAGACCTTTCCACTATTCACTATTCTCTTCTCTCTGCTCTAAAACATGCCAATCAATAAAAGCCCCACCTGGAACCACTTCAGCCTTTCCCACGTTCTTTTGTTACAATAGACCTATGACCGATCCCGATTTCAACATCTATAACCCGCGCCCGTTGCTGATCGTCCTTTCGGGACCTTCGGGCGTGGGCAAGGACAGCGTGCTCCAGCGTATGAAGGAGCGCGAACTCCCTTTTCATTTCGTCGTCACTGCCACCACGCGCGGCATTCGCCCCAACGAGATCAATGGCAAGGATTATTTCTTCGTCAGCAACGACGAGTTTGCGCGCATGATCGAAGCCGATGAGCTGTTGGAATACGCGCTAGTCTACGATGACTATAAGGGTATCCCCAAGCAGCAGGTACGCGATGCGCTTGCCAGCAGCAAGGACGTGGTCATGCGCATCGATGTGCAGGGTGCCGCCACCATCCGCAAGCTGGTGCCAGGGGCCCTGCTGATCTTCCTGAGCACCGAGAGCGAAGAGGCCATGGAAACCCGCCTGCAGGGGCGCAAGACCGAGACACACGAGGGGCTCAAGCTGCGTATCGCCACCGCCCGCCAGGAATTGAAGCGCGTGGCCGAGTTCGACTACGTGGTTGTCAACCGCGAATTCCACCTCGATGAAGCCGTTGACACCATCCAG
>Ga0302321_100001994_pt1 | contig 17439 bp, 5 predicted proteins | sample Fen_T0_1_FD_202505 | JGI IMG/M metagenome (GOLD analysis project Ga0302321, IMG submission 202505) | Peat permafrost microbial communities from Stordalen Mire near Abisko, Sweden - Fen_T0_1 | ecosystem: Environmental > Terrestrial > Soil > Wetlands > Permafrost | place: Sweden: Abisko...
GGCCTATCGAGCGCGATCGCCACCGCGCGCCGCGCCGCCCTTCGCCCGGCCAGAAACTCTGCCCGCCGGCGCGGGGATCGATACCGTTGGTAAAGCGACCGCTCCACGCCGAGCAGCTCGGTCGGCGCGATGCCCAACGCCTCCTGGGCCCCCGCTTCGCCGGAGACCGGCACACCGACCACCGCCACGTCCCCGAACGCCTGGACCAGCTCGCGGAGCACCTGCTCGATCTGGGCGACCGGAGAGGCCATTTACTGGCGGATCCTCCGGAAGGCGACGTTGTGGGCCAGGCAGCAGAGCTCCTGGTCGTCGCGCAGCATGGCGATGTCGAAGAGGAACTGGTCCTGAGATCGATCGCTCACCCGGGCGATCACCTCGTACTGCCCCTCCTCCCGAGGCGGCTGGAAGATCGCGAACTCCTCCGCGCCCACCGGCAGGTAGACCTGTCCGGTCTCGAGGATGCAGAAGACCGCGCCGGCCTGGTGGAGGGAGTCGAGGAACGCCGGGTTGATGAGGTAGCGGTCCAGCGGGTAGCGCGGCTCGGAGAGCTGGGCCCGGGGCAACGGCGCGCGGGCCCGGATGCCGGCCTTCCCGTACACCACCTCCAGCTCGGCGATCGCGTGGCCGCTCCGTCGCGCGTCGTTGAAGATCGGGCCGAAGAGCACGTTCTTCTCGAGCGTCGGGTCCGCCACCAGCAGCCTGGCCCAGTCGCTCCGCTCCTGACCGCTCAGCTCCCCCAGCCCCCATACCGAGGGCGACTGGACGGGCGGAGACATCGCCTCGCGCGAGACCACCGCGCTGCAGTAGAGCCGCTGCTCGGCCGCTCCGCCCGCGCGCGGCCGAAAAGGAGACCAGACCTCCATGCGCAGTCCCCGGCGCTCGCCGGAGTTGATCGCAGCCGGCGCGCTCCGCACCGTCACGTCCCGGGACTCGTCCCGGTAGAGCTTGAACGCGTCGCGGAAGGCGAGCTGCCGGAACACGGTCGGTCCCGCCTCCTCCTGGGTGATCAGCCGGTGGGCCTCGGCCATGAGCTCCATGAACCCGACGCCCGGCATGAGCGGCGTCCCCGCCAACCGATGCTGGTCGAGGATGGCGTCGCGCGCCGCCGAGAACCGCCGGTGAATGGCCGGCAGCGGTCCGGAGCCGCGGCTGACCCAGTCGACCATCGGGGAGGCGGCGAGGCTGGACGCGGCCAGCTCCGGATCGAGCAGCTCGCCCAGCCCGCGGTGGAGCACCACCTCCACGTCCCCGCTCGCGGACCAGATCTCCCGCGCTGCTGCCCGTCCCCCCTCGTCTGGAGGGATGAAGTTGAGCCCCGCGCGCTCGCCGTTCTCGCGAAGGAAGCCGTTCCTCCAGGCCATGCCGCGCTCTGCCCAGCCCGACCAGACCAGGCTCGTGCCCTGGATCCCGCGCGCACGGCGGCAGGCGCGCGCCCAGAGGTCGAGGAAGGCGTTGGCGGCCGAGTAATCGACCTGGGTGGCGCTCCCCAGCACCCCGGCGATGGACGAGACCGCCACCACCCGCCGCAGGGGGTCCTTCGCGCAGAGCGCACCGAGATGACACGCACCCAGCGTCTTGACGCGGTGGACGGACTGGAACTCCTCCAGGGACTTGCGCTCCAGCTTGCGGCTCACCTCCCGCCCGGCGCCGTGGATCAGGGTGGTGATCGGACCGTGAACCCGCCGCACCTCGTCCAGGGCCGCCGCGAGCTGGGCGCGATCCGCGACGTCGGCCGCGTGGTACGTGGCGCTGCATCCCGCCGACTGAAGCCGCGCGAGGGTCTCGAGGACCTCGGTGCCGCGCTGCAGCGCAGCCCAGGCCTCCTCGACCATCACCGGCGTGACCCGCTGGCCTGCCTGGCTCAGCCGCGCGCGGATCGCCTCCTTCTCCTGAAGGCGCGCCTCGGGAGCGAGCGCGTGGAACCGCTGAACCTCCGGCCCGAGCCGGGTCCGGCCGATCAGGGCCACGCGGCTCGGACGCCCCTGAACCAAGTGGTCGAGGATGGTCGCGGTGACTCCGGAGCCACCGCCGGTGGCCAGCACCACCTCGCCCACCTCGTCCGGTCCCGACGCAGGTTGGGCCGAGCGCTCAGGCGGCGGCGAATCCTCCAGGGCCACCCGCTGGCGCACCCCAGCCGCCCGGCAGATCTCGACGCCCGGGCCGCGTCCGGCCAGCTCGCCCAGCAGCGGCTCGAAGTCCGTGGCTGCGGGAGCGGTCAGCGATCTCGGCGCGAGATCCAGGATGGTCAGGTGCCGCTCGGGCCACTCTCGACGCAGCGCCTTATAGAACCCGACGTGAAGCCCGAAGACCGGGTCGAGCGGGCCGCCCGCGTCTGAGAGACCGTGCACGCCGTCGATGGCGGTCACGGCCAGGATCCGTCCCGGGAGCCGCTGCGCCTCGGCCAGCCGCTTCCAGGCGACGAAGCGGCAGTCCGCGGCCCGCGCCACGATCACCGCGGTCTCGTCCGCCGTAGCCTCGGCCAGCGAGCGCCTGGCGCCGCAGGCGGTGAGGTCCACCAGCAGATCGGGCGACTGCCCCTGCAGCAATGGGCTCAGCGCCGCCAGCGTCTCGTCGGGCGAGCCCGAGGCCGGGAAACACCAGGGATGGACCTCACCGGCCCGGCTCCCCACCGCTGCCGCGCAGGCCTGCACGTACCCGGGGTCATCCCCCCAGATCCAGACCCGCTTGCCCGCCAGCGACTCGGACCCTGCGTACAGAGGCGCCGGGACCAGCACGCGCACCTGCCGTGCCAGCTCCAGCGCCGGCTCTTCCGGCCCCGCCCCGTCGGCGCGCCCTGCACCGGCGATCTCCAGCGCCAGCGCGTCCAGCCGCGCGTCGGCCGGCAGCCGCCAGTCGGAGGGGAGGCCGAAGGTCTGGATGCACGCCGTGCGCAGCTTCTCCCGGGTCTCCGCGTCGAGGCCGAGGTCGGTCTCGAGCGTGAGATCGAGCTCCAGCATCTCGCGCGGATACGGGGTGTGCTCTGCCAGCAGCGCCAGGAGCCGGTGCGAGACGTCGATCCGGTCCGAACTCGCGCGGCCGGACGCGGCCATCGGCACTGGCGGCAGGTCCTGTCCCGGGGGCGCTGGCGCTGGCGCCGGTGCGGTCGGACCAGCGGCCGGTGCGCTGACTGGAACCGGCGCGTCGCGCGGGTAGACCGGAGCTGCGCCCTTCGCGCCTCGCTGGAAGTGCGCGATGAGGTGGTTCACGGTCGGGAATTCGCTGATCCGGAACTCGGCCTCCGGAGCGACGCCAAAGCGCTCTCCGAGCATCGCCAGGATGGTCGCCTGTTTGACGGTGTCCACCCCCAGGTCGGCCTCGAGCTCCATGTTCGGCTCGATCATCGAGGGCTGGTAGCCGGTCACCTGCGCCACCACCGCGCGGACCTGCTCGTCAATACCCGGCGCCGTCTCGGCGCGGCCCGGCGCCGGTTCGTCGCGAGATGCCGGAGGAGCCTCACTCGGCGCTTCTGCGACTGGCGCTGCGCCGGCATGCTTCCCGGTGAACAGCCCGACCAGGCCGCGGAGCGTCGGGTAGTCGAAGAGGCGCACCTCGCCCAGATCTCCGACGCCGAGCTCCTCGGCGAGGGTGGCCAGCACGGTGGCCTGCTTGACGGTGTCGATCCCCAGGTCGGCCTCCAGCTCCATGTCGAGGTCGAGCATGGACCGCTGGTAACCGGTGATCGCGGCGACGGCGTCGAGCACCCGCTCGCGCACCGAGGCCTCGCTGGCGTCTGCGCGCTCTCCTGTGGGAGGAGCGGCCAGGCTCGGCAGCTTCGGCGTGAGGGAGGCGGACGGGGCCTTCGGAAGTTCGATCAACGCCGGCGTGGGCGCGCTCGGCGGCGTCCCGGTGCGAGCCCTGTCGAGCGAAGGGCGATTGGCCAGGACGGCCCCGGGCTGCGCGTCTTCGATCACCAGCGTGCGGCCGTGATGGGCCAACACGGGCGCGGGGAGGCCGGAGACGCGCGACAGCCAGGCGCGGTAGGTGGCGGGATCCTGGATCCGATCCTCGCCGCGCGCCGCGCGCCGGAGTAACAGATAATTGCCCTGGGAGCCGAAGCCGGCGGCCATGCGCAGCGCGTGGCCTAGGTCTCGCCGGCCTCCGCGCGACAGCTTCAGCCCCGCCAGCGCCGGGTCCACCTCGCGGTGATTGACCACCGGTGGAACCCGCCCGTGCTGGAGCGCCTTGGCCGCGGCAGCGTCCTCCAGCGCCGCACCCATGGTGTGCCCCGTCATCCCCTTGGTGTTGGTGACCTCGATCTCGCCGCACCGGTCGCCGAAGACGTGGCGCAGCGCCGTGGCCTCCGCCTCGGAGCAACCGCCCCGCGGCGGGGTGTAGGGCTCGTGGGAGAAGTAGGCCAGGTCCGCAGCCAAGGTTGCCCGGGAGAGGCCGTGGCGCGCCTCCATCTGCCGGATGAAGAGCTCCAGCTCGTCGGCGTAGCGCGGCACGTCGAGCTGGCTCGGGTGGGCGGCGGCGTTGAAGGCGTGCGTGCCGAGCAGCTCGCAGACCGGCGCCACGCCGCGGCGGGCGCACTCCTCCGCGGCCTCCACCACGATGCCGACCGCACCGGCGCCCATGATCATGCCGTTGCGGCGACGGTCGAAGGGCACGGCCGCCTCGTAGACGTCGCCTTCGCTGCTGCACGCGCCGGTGCTCAGGAAGCCCGCCCCGACGTAGGGGAGCGAGGCCTCCGAGCTCGGGTCGTCCGCGCCCACCACGATCATCCGCTGCACCCGCCCGCTGCGGATCAGCTCCTCCGAGAGCAGGACGGCCGTGGGTGTCGAGGAGCAGGCGGCGTTGAGCTGGAAGTTGGGCCCGCGCGCGTTGACGCACCTGGCCAGCCGGTTGTTGGCCTGGCAGGAGAGCTGGGTCATGAACTGGTGGTTGAAGCGGTAGACCTCGGCCTCGTCCGGCGAGGCGCAGAGCCGGGCGTAGTTGAGGGCGAACCAGTCGGTGAGGAGCCGGCGGCTCTCGGCGTGGGAGACCCGCGGGATGAGCTCCTCGTAGAAGTCCCGGATCGCGTCGCGGGCACGGCTGCCGAGGGTCCGCGAGAGGTGGCGCGAGACCTCCGCGATGACCGGCTCCATCAGCGGGAAGCCGTTGGCGAAGATGACGCCGGTGCCGGCCTGCATCTCCTGCGGCAGCGCCCAGCGCTCCGGCAGCGTCCGCCCCGAGGCGGTGCGCACCCACTCCCGGACCAGTGGGATCTGAGCGTCGCGGAGCGCCTCGTACCCGGCGGCCACTGCGTGCGCGACGCTGCGGCTCATGGTGAGCAGTTCCTTCTCGTCCACCTGGTAGCCCGCGGCCAGGTCGAGGCGCCCGAGCTTCCCGGCGAGCTGGATCACCTCCTCGAGGCTCCGCAGCTCCACGATGCTGGCGCCCTGCTCCGACTTCACCACCTTTGAGACCCGGAGCTCGAGAAGCCTCCGGCGCTCGGCGTCGGTCAGGCGCTCGATCTGGTTCCGGCCCTCGAAGAGCTGGTCGAAGTTGTCGTCCCGGAAGGCGTCCTTGAACGAGCCCGGCAGGCCGACGGCCACGCCGCCGTAGACCACGCGCCGGCCCTCCCCTGCAGCCGACGCGGCCGTCACCATCACGCTTTGTGATTTGGGCTCGTGCGGCTCAACGACCTCAGCTCCGCTCGGATCGACGGGCAGGCCGGCCACGTGGAGCTGGCAGAGCAGCCGCAGGAAGGCCTCCGAGCTGTCGCCCTGCCTGCTGTCGGACGCCAGGATCAGGGCCGGGCGCCCAGCCAGGATCTCGCGGGCGAGCCTGGAGAGGATCGACCCCGGGCCAACCTCCACAAAGACCCGCGCACCGTCAGCGTAGAGCCGCTCCACGCTCCCCACGAAGTTGACGGGTCGGGTGATCTGGGTCGACATGGCCTGGATCACCTGCGCGGCCTCATCGGAGTAGTACTCGGCCGTGCTGGCCGCGAGCACGCGCGGCTGGGCGGGACGGACACGGACCCGCTGGAGCGCCGGCAGGAACGCGTCCTGCGCGCCGGCCACCAGCGGTGAGTGAAACGGGCAGGAGACGTTGACCGGGACGGGACGGAGGCCACGGGCCGTGGCCCGTTCGGCGAGCTCGGCCAGGGCCTCGCGCTCCCCGCTCACGATGGTCTGCTGCGGGCCGTTGACGTTGGCGATGGTGACGGAGCGTCGCAGCTCCGCGGTGAGCGCGCGCGCCCCAGCCTCAGCCACCGGCAAGGCCAGCATGCCGCCTCGATCTGGAGGGACCTGCGCCAGCGCGGCTCCCCGTGCCTGCATGAGGGCGAGACCGTCCGCCAGCGCGAGCCGGCCAGCCGCGACCAGCGCGGTGAACTCGCCCAGGCTGTGGCCGAGCAGGTACGCGGGGCGCAGCCCCATCTGCTCGAGCACCGCGTAGGCCTCCAGGCTGGCCGCCATCATGGCCGGGTGCGTATGTGCGGTCTCGCGCAGCCGCTGCTCAGCCGCCTCCTTGCCCTGCCCAGCGCTGTCGAGGAGCGCCGAGATCGACGTCCCGGCCAGCGTCCGCCAGAGCCGGTCGGCGCGGGCCTGCAGATTCCGGGCGGCACCGAAGCGGTCGCGCAGCTCGTGGAGCATGTCCGGGTACTGCGACCCCTGCCCCGGGAAGAGCGCCGCCACCTGCGAGAGCTCCCGGGGCGGAGCCGCGTCGAAGAACAGGCCGCGCGGTTGGAGCTGCGCCAACCCCTCTGGCGAGGGCCCGCAAGCCCGCACCAGCTCGAGCTTGGCCTCCAGATCTGCCCGAGAACGGACAGTGAAGGCCAGGCGCTGGTTCCAGGAGCGATCGGCTCTGGAGTTCCACTCCGCCAGCGCCTCCCGGACGTCGAAGCCCGGGAAGGCCGGCAGCGCCGGGTCGGCGAGCCGGGCCTGCAGCTCCGCAGCGTCCGCCAGGAGCTGCCGCGCGTCGTCGCCGCGGAAGAGGGCCACCTCCCAGAGCGGCTCGGACTGATCCGTGGACGGCGTGAAGCCTGGCGCGGCTGGGCGCGAGCGCGGACGGGGGCGGAGGTCGTGCGGGCGGTGCTCCGAGAGCGCCAGGTGGTAGTTGGCGCCGCCGAAGCCGAACGCGCTCACACCGGCGCGGCGCGGGTGGTCCTTGTCCGCCCAGGCCTTCCCTTCGGAGAGGACGTAGAAGGGCGAGTCGCCCAGGTCGATCCCCGGGGCCAGCCGCTCGAAGCCGGCCGAAGGCGGCAGCCACTTGTGGTGAATGGCGAGCACGGCCTTGAGCAGGCCGGCGATCCCGGCGGCCGACTTGAGGTGGCCGATGTTCGACTTGACCGAGCCGATCCCGCAGGAGGCGCGGCCCTGCCCGCCCATCGCGGAGAAGGCGCGCCGGAGCGCGTTCACCTCGCTCCGGTCGCCCACCTGGGTGGACGTCCCGTGCGCCTCGATCAGCTCGATGGTGTCGGCCGGGTGGCCGGCCATCTCGCAGGCCCGCTGGATGGTCAGCGCCTGGCCGAGCTCGTTGGGCGCGGCGATGGCCTTGCCCTTGCCGTCGCTGCTCTGCCCGTATCCGTTCACGACCGCGTAGACCGGATCGCCGGCCGCGATCGCGTCCTGGAGCCGCTTCAGCACCACCACCCCGGCGCCCTGGCCGATCACGAAGCCGTTGGCGCGGGCGTCGAAGGGGAAGGAACCGTCCGGCGAGAGCGCGCCGATGCCGGAGAAGTAGATGCGCCCCTCCTCGGCGTCGAGCATGTCAGCGGCGCCGCAGACCACCGCGTCGGCATCGCCGAGCCGGAGCTGCTGGATCCCGCAGGCGACCGCGGCCAGGCCCGAGGCGCAGGCGGCGTCGATCACGAAGGCGTGGCCGCGCAGGTCGAAGGCCGAGCAGATCCGGGAGGCGATGATGTTGGGGAGGATCCCGGGCGCGCTGTCCTCGGTGACCGGGAAGGTCCCGGCCAGCGCCTCCTCGCGGATCGCGGCCAGGATCGCCTCCCTCTTCTCCGGCGGGATCCAATCCTCCAGCGCCCGGCTCTGCGCCAGGTGGTACGCGAACCGGTCGAAGTTGAACCTCCGGCAGAACGCGTGGTGCAGCGGCCCGATCATGGTGTTGCCCATGAAGACCGAGACCCGCTCCTTCGAGACGGAGTCGAGCGCGCCGCCGGCGAGCGCCTGGCGCGCGACCAGCAGCGCGGCCTTCTGGTTGGCGTCCATGTGCTTCGCGACGGCCGGGGGGATCCGGAACTGCTCCGGCTCGAAGGCGAAGGAGTCGATGGGGGCGGTGAGGTCGGTGTAGGTCCGATCGCCCTTGTGCTGCTTGCCGTAGACCTCGGGCCGGTAGAACACGCGGCTCAGGACCGAGTCGGCCGGGAAGTGCCGGATCGAGACCCGCTTCTCGAGGATGTTCCGCCAGAACGCTTCGAGGTCCGGGGCGTCCGGGAAGAGGCCGCCCATCCCCACGATCGCGTAGCCGTAGTCGTGACCGTCCGTCATCGTCATCTGCCTCCCCGCGGATGAGCGCTCCGAGCGACGTTCACTGGGCAGAAAGCTTCTTCCGGTCGAGCTTCCCCATGTTGGTGAGCGGGAAGCTCTCGACGAACTGGATGGTCTTGGGGACCTGGAAGTTGATGAGCTGTTGGCCGGCGAACCGGATGAGGTCCCGCTCCGAGACGGACTGTCCCGGGCGGAGGCGCACGAAGGCCTTCACCACCTCGCCGTAGAGCGAATCGCGGGCCGCGACCACCGCCGACTGCAGCACGGCGGGGTGGGCATCGAGCACCGCCTCGACCTCGAACGGCGAGACCTTGATCCCGGCGATGTTGATGATGTCCTTGATGCGGCCGGTGAGGAAGAGATCGCCGTCAGCGGTGACGTGTCCTTCGTCGCCGGACTTAAACCATCCGTCAACCATGACGCGTGCGGTCGCCTCCGGGTCGTTCAGGTAGCCCTTCATGATGCTCGGGCCGCGGACAGCGATCTGCCCGGTGACGCCTGCCGGGACGGGCCGGTCATCCTGGTCGAGGATGGTGATCTCGACCAGGGAGCGATCCGGGCAGGGGCCCATGTCGCCGGTGCCGAGCGACGGGCGATCGACCCGCCAGACCGTGCCGCAGCAGGTCTCGATGAGCCCGTAGCCCTCGCAGAGGCGCGTACCGGTGGTGCGCTCCCAGTCGACCATGAGGCCGTGCTCCAGCTTGGCCGCCGCGCAGAAGGCCATGCGCAGTCCGCGCAGGCAGTCGGCCTTAGAGCCCATCCGGAGGAGCTGCTGGTAGTGGGAGGGGACGCCGTAGATGTGGGTGATCCCGTGCCGCTCCACCGCCTCCAGGACCTTGAGCGGGTGGAAGGCGCGCATGATGTAGAGCGTGGAGCCAGTGCGGAGCGCGAGCGGGACCAGGAAGACGGTCCCGAAGCCGTGGGAGAACGGGACGAAGCAGAGGTGCCGCGACTGCGCGTCGACCGGCTGCCAGTAGCGCTCGCAGATGCGGGTGAACGAGGCGTGGTTACCGGGAGTGAGCACGACGCCCTTGGGCAGGCTGGTGGTCCCGGAGGTGAAGTAGACATACGAGGGCTCGTCTGGAGCGAAGGGATGAGGCTCAGACGGGCAAGGGCTCGGCGGCGGCGCCTCCGAGAGCGGCCCGATCTGGGTGGCCGAGAGGAGCTCGGTAGCGGAGAGGACCGCCGGGTCGAGGGCCTCGGGCGCGCAGTGCGTGAGCAGCATGCGGCAGCCGGTCACGCTTACGTAGTGGGACAGGCTCCTGGGCTGCACCAGCGCGTCGACCCAGCACGACACCCCACCCAGGTACTGGACCGCGGCGTGCGCCACGATCGCATCGACGGAGTTGTGCAGGTGCAGGACGACCTTGCAGCCGGGCGAGACTCCGCGGGCGGCGAGCTGGCCTGCGAAGGCGCGCACCCGAGCGCTGAGCTGGCCGTACGTGAAGCTGCGCCCGGAATCGACCTCGACGAATAGCGTCTGTGTCTCACGATGCGGCTCGTGAGTCACCAGAGGTGACGCGTAGTTCATTGTGGGCCGCTTCTACCACACCTCCTACTTCTTGGGGGTCACGCTCGCGTGGCGGCTTTGAGATCAGCTTCGAGCGGATTCCGAAAGGCGGGAGGACTCCGGCCGCAATTTCGGGGATCTACACGGCCGGAGCGGTCGCTCTAGGAGCGGATGTGAAGATCATAAGCCGCGTGAGGGGAAGGCCGAGCCCGGGTCAATCTCGTCCCTCTTCCCGGGTCTGGGCGACCTCACCGAACTTGCACCGTGAGCTCGCCCCCTTGCGCACCTCGCGCGGGGGCCTTCCTCCGCGCGCGCCGGGAGACCTGCCGATCACTCCAGAGCGATCACTGACCGAGGACCGCCAGGATCGAAGTGACTGCTGGTTTAGGCTGATAGCTGGAGTCGAAGAGCAGGGCCTGCGCGCTGGAGCCCAACCAGGAGTGGGCGTCGTCCACGCCCCAGACCACGAAGGTGTTCTGTCCGTTGCGGAGCAAGATCGCAACGAGCTGCGAGAAGAAGTTGGCCTGCTGGGTGAACAGGGAGGCCGACGCGTTGCTGGAGAGCCGGTAATCGGCCTCGGTCACCTGCACCTCCAGGCCGAGGGCGATGAACCGCTGGAGGTTGCTCTCGATGGCGGCGTAGTTCGGCTCGGGGTTGGTGGAGCCGTCTCCGTTGACGCCGCTGAAGTGGAACTGGAAACCCACGCCGTCGATCGGGACGCCGCTGGCCTTCAGGTCCTTCACGAGGTTGAAGAGCCCGTCGGCCTTGGCGCCGGGGAGCTCGACGCCGTACTCGTTCAGGAAGAGGCGCGCGTCAGGGTCTGCTGCGTGGGCCCACTCGAAGGCCTTGGTGATGTAGTCGGAGCCGAGCTTGTTGTACCAATCGACGAAGGTGGCCTGCCTGCTGTCGCCGGTGACGGTGCCCGGGCCCTTGCTGCCGCGCAGGGTGCCGTCGGAGTCGAACGGCTCGTTGATCACGTCCCAGTCGCGGATCTTGCCGGCGTAGTGGGTCATCACCGTGGTGATGTGGCTTTGTAGAAGTGTCTGCCAGTCGCCGCTGTTGCTGCCGTAGGTCGCCATCCAGGACGGGTTGTACGACCACCAGAGGAGGTTATGGCCCCGGACCACCATCCCGTTCTGCTGTGCGAAGGCCAGCATCTGGTCGGGGACTGAGAACGAGTAGGCCCCGGAGGACGTCCCGGCGCTGGGGTGGACCGAGGCCCACTTGAGCTGGTTCTCGAAGGTGACGATGTTGAACTGCTGCTGGACCGTCTGGGCGTAGGAGGAGTTCCCGAGGAGATCGGGCGCGATGGCGGCGCCGATGAAGAAGGACTTGGGAGCCGCGGCGTCTTTTATCGGGGTGGTCGGGAGGTCGAGGTTGCTCTTGGAGCCACCACCGCAGGCGGTCGCGAGGACCAGGAGTGTAGCGAGCTGGGCGGTCCGGGACGTGGGGGGCATGGGGTCCTTGTGACCGCTGGGACGGCGATCGTTGTCACATCGTACCAGCCGCTGCGCTGAGGGCCCAAGTCGGGGGAACGTGGGATGGGGGGGCTCGCATCCGAGATGGAGCTGAGACCTGCAACGGAAGCGTTGTCCGCGGCGTGAGAGCCAGGGCAGAGGCCCGCACCGCCCACAGTAGCGGTGCGGGTCTGACACGTCCGATCAACATAGGACGCGAGTCACGCGAAACGGGCGACTTCACCCTACCGCTGATAAACGTGCACGTCGTCAAGGAAGAAGGTCTGGCCCGCCGCAGCTTGCGCCCCCAGGTTAAAAATCAGACCCACGTTCCCGTCTTCGTTTACCGTGACCTGGCCAGTGTCATAGATCGTCGGAGTCGTCGAAAGATCGAAACTGTCAGAATAGCGCCAGTTGTAGCTGTCGTCTTGCAAAGCTATCCCGATCTTTCCTGCCGTGCTGACGCTTGCCGTAAAAATGACCCGATAGCTCTTTGTGTGATCCACGGGCCAATGGACCGCCGAATAGTTACTGGTATAGCCCACCTGATAGTCCCATGGGTGTCCGCCGCTCCAGGCGCCGCCGGAGAGAGCCAGGCAGGCTCCGTCGAAACCCGAGCGACCAACAAAGTCTTCCCTCAGGCTTGACGTGCCCGTTCCCCAGAAGTCCCAAACCTTACTGGTAACGTTCTCCATGTCGCCACCAATCGTCACGAGGTCGGTGCCAGGGCTCTGGCAGGACACCTGTACGCCTGAGACGTCTGTGTTCGTTGGAGTTACAGCCCCGTTCGTGATCGAGCAGAACTGTGGCGGGTTGGTCGGTTGCTTGTGGACCGTCACGACGTAGGCAGAGCCACTGAGGGCCTTGGGGATCTGGAAGGATGTTGCGTTGGCCAGGATGGTCGAGTCCTGGTAGCTCTGGTCCTGCTGGTTGGTAGCGCGCAACACCATGCTTGAGCCCATATACCCACTGATGGTCCCGCTAATCAGGTAACTGTTTGTAGTGCAAGTTATCGCCGGGAAGCCTGCATTCGCGTCGTTGACGAAACCGGACTCGTTCGCGATCGCGCAGGTCTGCCAGGGGGCGGTTGGCAACGCAGTCATGGAGATCGTGTAGGAGGTCCCGGAGTCGATCTCCTTTGGAAACACGAAGGTGGTGGCTCCGGCGAGCGGCTTCGCGATCTGGCCTGCCGCTGACAGCGTTAGCCCGTTGCCGGCCAGTCCAGCAATGGTCCCACCTATGAAGTTGGAAATACATTTCACATATAGCGTAACGTCTGCGTCCTGGACGATTCCTGCAGCCCTCGTTCCATCAGCGCTGCCATCGCTAAATGAACAGCTCTGCCGAGGGTTGACTGGTTGACCGTTACTGGAAAACGCCAGAATGAAGGGGCTCTTGTAGGCGACAGTGGAGCGGATGACAGTGGTGGTGTCGTTAGCAGCAATCGTGACTGGAGCAGCGCAATTAGGGTCTACCTGCTCGTCGCAGATTGCCAAACCGCTGCCCAAGAGACCTTTCACGAGGACGGCGATACTGAAGGTCTTTTCCACGCAGGTGACCGACACCCCCGTGACGTCGCTGCCCGCGATCTTGCCTACTCCGGCGGAAACCGTGCACAATTCGGGTGGATTTGTCGGCAGACCTGTCACGGAGATCTCGTAGTCGGATCCGCTATCGACGTGCTTCGCGAACCCGAACGACTTCTCGCCAGCAAGCGGTGTAACGTCATCCTGCCCCGCCATCGACAGCTTGAGCCCGGTCCCAGTAAGTCCGGTGATTGTGCCCGCGATCGCATAGCTTCTTGTCGTACAGGCGACGGTGACCGTCACATCTGCCCCCTGAATGATACCCCCGGCCTTTGTCCCGTCGCTGCTACCACTTGTGAACGAGCAGGTCTGCCACGGGTTGGTCGGCTGCCCTCCGGCGAACACCAGCAGGTACGCGAAGCGGTCCGCCAAAGAGGATCGAATGACGATCGTATCGTTCTTGGTGATGGGGACGGCGGAGGCGCAAGTCCCGTCCGTGTAGTTCTCGCAGATGGCGAGCCCACTGCCCTCCAACCCGCTCACGGACACCGAGATGTTGAAGGTCTTCTCGGAGCAGGTGACCAGCACGTCCGTCACGTCGCTGGTGCCGATGGTTCCTTCCCCGTGCGAGATGGTGCAGGTCTCCGGAGGACTGGCCGGTGCCGTCTTGACCGTCACGTGGTACTTTCCGCCTGCCGGTGCATAGAGCAGGTCTACCGGGCCGTTCTGGCTGACCGTCGTCGGCTTGCTCCCGTCGGTCGCCTGCAGCGCCACGCTGTTGCCGTCGGTGAGGCCGGTGACCGTTGCCTGGATCTTGTACTTCGCCGTGGAGTCAGAACCGCTGCCGCAGGCCGCCAGGCCCACGACGACGAACGACGCGAGAAACGACCGAATCGCGCAAGAGCGCGGGATGAAACGGTGTGCCATGGTCCTCCCCTTTTCCTGGACGCAGGTGATTGTGGACATCTAATGACTCTGCCATCGCAGAATGGCATTCCCCGTGGAGATCCAGACGTCCTTCGGTCCGGTGCCCCAGACGGCCTGCACGTCCTTGGTCGTCACGGTCAGCGGACTCCACGTCCCATCCCAATGTAGAACCGTTCCACCCGATCCCACGGCCCACATGTCGCTCGGACCGGTACCCCAGACGCTGCGAAGCGGAGAGGTCCCGACGGTGGTCGGACTCCAGGTCGTTCCGCTCCGGTGAACGATCGTTCCTGAGTTCCCAACAGCCCACACGTCGCCGGAGCTGCTTCCCCAGACGGAAAGCAAATGGCTGTTGGTCCCACTCGTTTCGGGTCCCCAGGAGCCGCTGGTTCCATCCCAGTGAAGAATGGTTCCGTTGTTACCTACAACCCAAGCTTCGCTTCCGATACTCCACGCGGCGTTGAGCGCCGGAATGCTTCCGGTCACACTAACGGGGGACCACGACCACACACTTCCATCATAATGAGCGAGCTTGCCTAGCCCGCTGCCCAATTCCTCTCCGACTGCCCAGACATCTCCCGAGCCTTTACTCCACACACCATGCCAGTATGCCGACACGTTCGTCGTCTCCTTGTACGCCCAGGAGACTCCATTCCAATTCACGATCACCCCGCCGTAGCCCACCGTCCACGCGTTGGTCGCACTCGTTGCCGAGAATCCTTCTAGGCTCAGAGTGCTAACGGCGCACCTTCGGGTCGTCCAAGAGGTACCGTCCCATTGGGCGAAGTCCTTCCATGCGCTGTTAGAGCCAATCCCCGTCATGCCGACCCAGACGTTGTCCGGGCCACTGCCCGAGATGAAGCTGAGGAAACCAGACGTATCGTACGGAACCGACGTCATCTGGCACCATTTTCCGTCGCACGAAGACTGAATCGCGTTGAAGTTGAGCCCGGCGCCGTCCGTCCCATTCCACACCAGCGACGCGCCCAACTCGACCGGTGAGGTAACCCAGTTGGTCAGAGATGGGGTAACCTTATAGCTCCCATCAAGTACATCCGCGAAAACGTAGTTGCCCGACGCATCGACGGTCGTGGAGTTGGTCACACCGGACGCGTCGCTCTGCAGGCTGACTCCAAAGGGGAGCCCCTGCGCTCCGAAGACTCTACCCGACACCTGATGGTAGGTCTGGCAGACCACTGCCACGCTCATGTCGGCGCTTCCGACTACGCCAGTCCCCTGGGTCACGCTGCAGAGTTGCTTGGGACTGGCCGGCTGGGTCTTGATGGCGATCAGGTAGTTCGAACCACTCGGAAGCTTATTGGTGAACTGAAACGACGATGTTCCGCTGGAGAGGTTCAGGTCCTGGCTTGTGTGGTCGCTTTGATTTGCCAGGGTAAGCACCAGGTTCGACCTGAGCTGAGAGACCGTGCCGCTGATTGCGTACTTGTTGGTATTGCAAGTCACCACGGCACTCGTGTCCTGGCCCCCGACGAATCCAGACGCGGAGGTGACCGCACAGTCCTGCGAAGGATTGGTCGGGTACGCAGTCACGGAGATCGCATAGGAGGACCCACTATCGACTTTGTTCCCAAAAGCGAATGAAGTCTCTCCAGCGCCCGGCGTTACATCGTCCTGTCCAGCCAACGAGAGCCTGAGCCCGGTCCCGGCAAGTCCGACGATGGCGCCAGCGATGGAGTACTTGTTAGTCGTGCAAGTGACGGTGACCGTGATGTCCGCGCCTTGGACACTGCCTCCGGCGGTCGTGACATTGCCGCTCGTGCTGGCGAATGAGCACGTCTGCCAACGGTTGATCGGCTGTCCATCGGGAGCGAACGTGAGGAGATAGGGCGCGGCATCTGCGACCGCAGGCCGGATCGTCGTGATGCCGTCGCCGGTGATAGGGACGGAAGAGGCGCAGCTCATGTCGATCTGCCTGTCGCAGATCGCAAGCCCGCTGCCCGCGAGCCCGCTCACGGACACCGAGATGTTGAAGGTCTTCTCGGAGCAGGTGACCAGCACGTCCGTCACGTCGCTAGTGCCGACGGTCCCTTCCCCGTGGGAAATGGTGCAGGTCTCGGGTGGATTGGACGGCGGCGTCGTGACCGTCACGTGGTACTTGGCGCCCGTCTGCCCATACAGCAGGACTGCCACGCCGTTCTTGGATACCGTCGCCGGCGAACCCGCGTCGGTGACCTGCAACACCACGCTGTTATTAGCGGTGAGGCCCGTGACTGTCGCCTGAATCTTGAAGTCTGTAGGCTTGGGATCGGGGCCGCTGCCACAGGCCACCAGTCCCACAACGACGAACGACACTAGAAACGATCGAATCGCGCAAGAGCGCGGGCTGAAACGGCGTGCCATGGTCCTCCCCTTTTCCCGGACACAGGTTGATGTTGGACATTTATCGACCGTACGTGCCCCGGGGTCAAGCCGCCGATCACGGGACCAGGTCAGTCAACGGGGCAGGTGACCGCATCGACAGGCCTTTTCGGATCCACCCAGTCCCGGACCTCCAGCATCCACCGGACTGCGACACTGCAGGCTGCGTCGGGCGCACCCATGAATGAAGGCGCCGCTCGCGATCGGCGGGCGGCGCCTTTGGTCTCTTCGGCAGACTCTGCTCGGCTCACGGCCGAGCAGACGATTCACCCTCAACTCCGGCCCACTGCCGAAGGGGACGACCTACTTCTCGTAGACGTGAATGTCGTCGAGGTAGAAGGTCTGCCCCGCGGACGACTGCCCTCCGAAGAAGAGAAAGAGGCCAGCGTTTCCGTCTTCACTTATCGTCACCTCGCCGGTATCATACACGGTCGGTGTGGTAGTCACGTCGAAGGACTGGTAGTCGAGGAGCTTCTTGTAGGCATGAGGTTCGTCTTCTTGGAGTGCGACACCGATCTTACCGGTCGTGGTCACGCTTGCCTTGAACATGACCCGGTAAGTCTTGGTGTGATCCAAGGGCCAGTACTCCTCTGCATAGGCGCTGGTGTTGGTGTCGTGGAAAACTTGATAGTCCCAGTAGTTTCCACCGCTCCAGGTACCTCCAGAGACTGCAAAGCAGGTACCGTCGAAGCCCGCATGGGTAACGAAGGCTCCGGCGATCGGAGGTGGATAGGGGTTCCAGACTTTGCCATCCACGTTCTCCATGTCACTACCGATGCTGATTAGATCTCTCCCGTACTCGGTACTGCCACCCCCACCGCCGCCTCCTCCACCCCCGCCACCGCCCCCACCGCCCCCTCCTCCACCGCCCCCCCCACCACCAGCGCTGGCCAGCGCGAAGAGCTCAACGTCGCTGATCTTGACGTTCGCGCCGGCGTTGTCCACGCCGCCCACGCTCACTCGAATGGTTACGCGCTGGTGAGTCTTGTCGTCTTCAAAGGTTTTCGGCGAGATGTTGGTCGTGAAGCTGTCGCTGAAGTAGACGGTAGGCGTGGCGGTGAGCGTGACCGTCTTGGACGCGGTCTCGACGTAGGACTCGTCGATCACAGAGACCCGGATCGTCTTCCCCGCCACGCTCGAGCTCGCAGCGAACCCGAGGATGTAGAGCTGGTCCTTCGTTAGAGAAACGTACTTGGGCGCCTCAGCGC
>Ga0302321_100001995_pt1 | contig 17436 bp, 15 predicted proteins | sample Fen_T0_1_FD_202505 | JGI IMG/M metagenome (GOLD analysis project Ga0302321, IMG submission 202505) | Peat permafrost microbial communities from Stordalen Mire near Abisko, Sweden - Fen_T0_1 | ecosystem: Environmental > Terrestrial > Soil > Wetlands > Permafrost | place: Sweden: Abisko...
GCTCGTGAAAATCGGAGGCTGGCTGCATAACGACTGGTTGAGTTCATTCGCGGCCTACCCCTGGCTTTCGCAAGACAACCTTTATCGTGCACTGATTCCAATCTACATCTGGATGGCGTGTGGTTTCAACCTCGTGCTTTATCTAGCCGCGATGCAGGGCATCGATCCTGAGCTTTACGAGGCAGCAGAGATCGATGGTGCTCCAGCGTGGCGGCAATTTTTCACCATCACATTGCCGCTTATTTGGGACGTGCTGGCGATTTCAGCGGTATTCATTGTCGTGGCTGGCTTGAATACCTTTGAGATGATTTGGCTGCTTACTTCCCAAGACCCAATCAGCCAGTCGCACGTATTGAGCACGCTCATGGTCGCGACCATGTTTAAGGAATTCGAGGTCGGCCGGGCTACGGCTGTGGCTGTGATTATGTTTGTACTGGTGCTAATCGGTTCGGCCGTAGTACTGCGTGTGATGCGGCGCCGCGATATCGTGCGGGATTGAAAAGCGTGTAAACTACACCACGCGTGCTTGCGAACGGGGCATCGTTTGGCTCAACTCCCTTTTTATTTATGGCACAAACTAAACCCCAGGAACTCACTCCGCTAAACGCGCGGCCTGATTTTATTCCATCGGCGATCACCGGTTGGGTCGGTGTTGTTGGTTTCGTCATTGGTGTGGTTTGGCTCAATCGTTCGGGTCCACTGTATTTACTCTCCCGATACTGGGAAGCATTGATCCTAATGGGATTCACTTCTTTGCCGATGATCGCATGCGACGCGCTGCTGCTTTCCAGCCAAAGTCTAGGAGGGGCCATCGACGGAGTTACGAAGCAACGCGACTACTCGATCGAACGCACGGTGATAAAACTGTTCGGATTGTTAGCCACGATCGGGCTATTGGCGTTGCTCTATTGGGTATTTCCCGAGTACAATCCGAATCAAGACGTAGGAAAACCGCCAATCGAGAGTTTCTACTACAACTTTTTCATGCTCTGCTGGAAGGCGGGACCCTATGTGTTAGGCGTGTGCGCGATTTACTTCTTTTTTGTCGATGCGCGTTTGGACGACCCGCATGATGGTTATTGGAATTTTGGACGCGTAGTGATGCTTGATTTCAAAGGAGTTAATTGGGTGAAGGTCCGCAACCATCTGCGGACTTGGGCAGTGAAGGGTTTTTTCATGCCGCTCATGTTCACTTTTGTGTGCAGCAACCTTCCAGGTCTCCATTGGCATGACCAGGAATCACAAGCTTGGCAAAATCTTGTCCATACTGACGGCGAGACTGCAGCGCAGGGTTTCCTCACACTGCATCACTATCTGCACAATTTTTTGTTTTCCATCGACCTCGCTTTTGTGGCCTGCGGCTACGTTCTCACGCTACGTTGGGTGCAGTCGCACGTACGTTCAGCGGAGCCGACAGCACTCGGTTGGACCGCTGCGCTGATCTGCTACCAGCCATTCTGGACGCCGGTGGGGAATTTGTACCTAGGGTACTGGTCGGATGGTGATTGGGTGTCAAAATTGCTCCATTTCAACCAACCACTGTTTTATTTGTGTGGTTTCGGAATCTTGTTTTTCGAGACGCTCTTTGTCTGGGCTACGATCGCGTTTGGCCTACGTTTTTCCAACCTTACGCACCGCGGCATTGTGACTGGCGGCCCCTATTATTTTACCAAGCATCCGGCCTATATCACAAAAATCTGCGCTTTTTTTCTCATTTCGCTGCCTTTTGTCGACGGGCGCACCACTTTGCTAACAGAGCTCAACCTGGGGCTAACAAAGATCCCTATTTCGACGCAAGGGCTTCGAAATATGTTTATGTTAGCTGGTTTGGCATTCGTGTACTGGGTGCGGGCAAAAACTGAAGAGCGGCACCTTGCTAGCATCGATCCAGCATATTCGATTTATACCGAACAAGTCCGTGCACGCCATCGCCGCTGGTTGCGGCTAAAATTTACGCGCAAGGAATAACTTCGGCGGAAGAATCCGGTAGTTTGGAATCCGGCACGGCTGTCTCACCTTCAAGAAGGATGTTAACAACGTCCTTTGCTGTGTAAGAATCAGAATTTGGTTTGAGAAAACGAGCGACATTGGAGACCTCGTTGCCGGCGGTCATAATCGGTGGTTCGGTGGTGCCGTCAGACCGTACCTGGGCAAGGCCAGCTGTAGCCATTAATCCATTACAAATACATTTACGGCCCGCGGTTTCGTTGTCAGCGCCGCCTTTGTTCATGTAGTCAGCCTGTGGTTCGCTGGGGCATCGGTAACCCGCGCTGCCATCAGTCTTATGATAGAGATGGCGGAGGTAGCCCATGTCGCAGATGCGTGTACGACTTTCGTAAGTGTCTTTTTCCGAAAGAGTGGTGGGCACCTGTATGACCTTGAACGGAAAACCTGTGGGTGAGGCGAATGGATCGGTAAATACCCGGGCTTGTCCATTGCGACTGAGTTCTACTACGCGGCGTTTGAGAGTAGCGTCGATGCCGGACTCATGGCAGAAGGCAAACGCGGTCCCGGCTTGAATTCCGGCGGCACCAAGCGCGAGGGCTTCGGCCAATTTGCCTGGCGCGCCGAACGATCCTGCAAGCCAGAACGGCAGGCCGATCGCGCGAATTTTTTCCACGTCAGGTACATCACGTGGGCCGTAGAGTGGTTCACCTGCCGGAGTGAGTTGGAGTGGCCCGCGTGGTGGTGCATTGTGCCCACCGGCTGTGTCCATCTCGACAACGAAGCCATCGACTCGGCCGCTTGATTTTTTAGCTAACGTAAGCGCCAGCGTTGCGGAACCGACGATGGCGAAGAAATAGGGACGCTTGAGGACGATGTTGTTGCCCTTGAGAAAAGGCGCCGGGTCGAAATGTTGAATAAACGCTTCACCCGTAGCATCACTCACCGCGTCTATTTTGAGTTCAACAGGTTGTCTTTCAGCAAGTCGGTCGAGCACACCTGGAATCGCTCGGGGAATACCTGCGCCCATCAACACGTAATCTACACCGGCCAACATGGCGCCAAACAGGGAGGGAAGCGTCGTAACCTGGATTTTTTCCAGAAGATTTAGGCCGACCACGCCTGAATGACCTTCTTTCGCGAGGAAGATCTCCACAAAATTTGCTGCAACCGTAAGTTCTACAAACGCTTGGCTGGAACTGAGCGACGGCATGGCTATGCCCTTGAAGGGTGCATTCGACTTTTTACCTCCCGGAATAAAATAACTCTGGATAATACGGGCACCAACATCAGCAAATGGCAGATGCTCAAGGGCATGGCGCATCTTTCCGTCAGCGTCGCCAAGTTGAAGCCGACGCGCGAGAACATGGGCAAGCGCGGTGCCGGAGACGGTACCTAGTTGGTCTTGCTGAGAAACTGCGCGTGCAAGGGCCCAGCCGGAAACGGCTACGCCCATGCCGCCCTGGATGATCCGAGGATGTGCCATGGTTTGGGGACCCCTCAGAAAGGAGGGGGACTCGCGGCCGGATGCTCGGGAACTGCCAAACCAGATGGGCTTTAACCGCTGGCGAAGAAGGTCCGTCGGAAACCGACACGTCTCCAGAGTGATGGCGTAGCAGGCAGATGGGAAGAACTTTTACCGGGAATCTTTAGCATGAATGGATCACCCTACGAACAGGCGGTGGGACTCGCTGATGGCGGTGGACTTAGCGGCGAAATTACGAACGTCAGGCGGCCCTCGGGGCGGCCCTTTTTAATCCGGATCGATTTTGTATCTTTGACTGGTTGGGCAAATCGGCGGGAAAGATGGGCGGCGTGAGACCGTGATCCTCAAGAGTTTTGCGCGAAACTGTAGAGCCGACGGGATGTCGACCGACTGGTACGAGCAAATTATAGAGCTCAATCGGAGGCAGATGCTTAAAGCCGGGCTGAAGACCTAAATATACGGCAGGTGTGTTCATGATCTATTATCTATTGCTGGAAAAAGTGCAGATAAGTGCGCCCTAAGTTCCAGGCGCGTTTAGAAGGCGCGCCGTAATCGGCGCGCCTTTTTAGTTCACTCCGCAAACATCGATTGCAGGTCGGCGGTAGCCCTCGTTGGCTGGCTTGCTGCGATCAGCAATTTCTGAAGGAGCTCGTCTTTTAGCCGAAACGCCGGAGCGGGCTCTTTTTGAACCAACGCGGTGGTCGGAAACAAAGCGCGTGCGACGGCCTCAGGTGAGCGAGGGTCCTGAACACGAGCCACGGCTGCGTCTGCAAGAGTCGTATCGCTGATTTGCGAAATTTGCGCCAGCACGGATTTGCTTTCAGGAGTTGGCGAGAGATCTATTTTCCCGGTGAATACCGGCAGATAATTACGCTCAGCTGCGGTTAGGCAGAGTTGCGCGTGAGCAATATTCGCGACGCAAAATGCGATCGCGAGTGCGACGGGGTAGTTAGGGAATTTCCGTCGGATGATAGGCATGGTGATTAAAAACTGACAGAGCCTGTCATGCAGGCCTCGTGCCGGTTGCTATGAGACTAGTAAATGCGAACTCATGAAGCTCAACCGCAGGGGCTTAAAGTGAATGTTTTAACCTGTATTAGTAGAACTCAGCATTGCGCCTCAGGAGGTAAGAGCCTTCTATTCAAATGTGCGTAGTCAGCGTTTCACACTTTCTCGCAGCATCGTCTTCATGGTGCTCGCAGGTTACCTTCTGTGGGTCGTTTACCCGATGCTTTGGGTGGCTTACTCGTCGCTTAAGCCCGATGACGCGATTTTCCGCGACGCTTTTGCTCTGCCGGCGATGGACGCGCTGCAATGGGAAAACTATCGGCAGGCGTGGCGTGAAGCTCACTTTGGAGAATATTTTCTAAACAGCGTTTTAGTGACGAGCGTATCCGTAACCGCAATACTGCTGCTGGGTTCGATGACGGCTTATGCGTTAAGCCGTTTTTATCATCCGCTGGGCAGTCTGCTTTACGGACTTTTTCTGGCGGGCCTGATGATTCCGGTGCAGCTGAGCATCGTGCCTTTGTTTTTCGAGCTGCGTGCGGTTGGGCTCCTCAACTCTAAACTTGGGCTCATCCTGGTTTACACAGCCAACGGCCTGCCCTTCGCGATTTTCATTCTCGCAGGATTTTTCCGCGCCCTACCGCGTTCGCTTTACGAAGCGGCGGTGGTGGATGGTTGTGGAGAAGCTTCGGCGTTTTGGCGCGTGATGTTGCCGCTGGCTCGACCGGGCCTGATCACGGTGGCAATTTTCCAGTTCATCGGAATTTGGAAGGAGTATTTCTTTGCATTTATGTTCACCTCAGGCGCGCCCAACGAAAGCGTACGGACACTGCCGCTCGGGCTGGGCAATCTCTCGGTCGCTGCACAATATCACACCGACTATGGCATGCTTTTTGCCGGTATCGTAATGGTTACACTTCCGATTTTGCTCGTGTACCTGCTCCTGCAAAAACATCTCGTTAAGGGTATTACGGCGGGCGCATTGAAAGGCTGACGAGGAAGTTGCAAAAGACCGTGGTGAGGAATTCCGGACCACGCCACGTGGCTATCGCGCAGGGCCGTGCGGTTTAAGGAGCATCCGGTAAGTTTGCCGCGGGAGGAGACGTAGTATCAGGCGAATGGTTTGTATGTTGGCCACTAACGGTTTGCCACACGATGGCGAGAAGTAGGCCGGCCACCATGATCAGCATCGCGAAGAACGAAACGACTGATGAGGGTTTACGTGTTTTTCGCTGTCTACGCTTGCCTCGTCGTGAAGCAATATAGCCTTCGATTTTTTCGGTCAGTCGCTCGGGTCCATTTGCCCAAACGCTGTGGCTATCGCGGTCCCAGTTTACCACGACGCCATTTTCTAACCAGATTTGGACGCTGCGACTGGGATCGCTGATATCGCTTGTGACGTCGACGATTTGATAGCCGGCGCGCTTTATCTCGCTGGCGAGAGTTTGAGGTCCTCTATGAAATGTAATGGCCATAATCTCCTTTCTGTTTCGGAAGCGGCCTCGAAGGTCTATTCGTGCGAGCTGAGACGCTGGACGGGAAAACGATAGAGGTGCCTATCGCCTTGACCCGCGCGCCGGTTCTTTGAGCGTGGGACTTATTCCGGTAATGCCATAATAAATTTGTAGCGCGGTCGTCATTGGCTGCCCCAGTGCGAGCATTTCGCAGGCCAGTCTTCCCTGGGTGGCGAAAGCCACGGTGATCTAGCGACGCTTGTTTACTTCCCAACAATTCTCAGGGATAAGTAACGACGCACTCGGGGAAACGAACATTCCGAAGGCGAGTTAACCCTACCGAAAGGAAACCCTACCATGGGCGATAGATCTCCGAAATCCGTACAGAAAAACGCGTCGCAAAAGCAGTCAAAGAATGACGAGGTGAGTAAAAAGAAGCAGCAGCTGATCAACTCGCAACAGGCGACAAAAGCGAAAGCGGCTGCGAACAAAAAGAAGTGAGCCGCCACGAAGCGTGCGTGATACTACGCGTCGCGAATTTCCGCCATGTGATGTGCAGCATCCTTGGCGGTTTTTATTTGGGTGGGGTCCAAAACCGAAGGGCTCGTTCCAACTTGATTGGATGCAGGAGCCTGCTGGCGGGGAAGTGAACTCAAATCGCCTGCAAGCAGGCTCCTACTCGTCGGCGGAAAAGGGCATGTCGTCAGGTGGCCAATCTACTTTGCGAGCTCACGAGGGAGTTACCCGTGCTGAGAGCATAGGGCGAAAAGTGTGGCGATAGGATCAAGTTAGGTAAAGTTCAAAAGCCAGAAAAATACCCGCCATGATGAGGCCTGTGTGTTCGAGGAAGGCGTGAAACGCGATGCTGTTGACGATGAACGGCGCGAACAGCGCAAGCGCCAAAGGCACAAAGCGGTTAGCCAGCAAAAGCGTCCCGACGGTGAGCAGCGTAATAGCAATCAACTGCATCATATAGCCGGTATTGACGAGGGCACCGGCGAACGCCATCGCCCCGGCGGGCAACGGTGTCGATGGAGGTGGGATGAAGTTGAGAAAACCATTGAGGCCAAAGATGAATAGCGGCAGTCCCATTAACACACGGGCGATCGCGGGGAAAAAGCGCGTGAGCGGTTTTTTGTTGGTGGTATTATAAGTTTCGGTCTTGGCGGACGTATTCATAATTGTTGTGATTAGTTTTTTGTTACGAGAGCCACGAGCCGGTCGATGCTTTCGCCCCAACCTTGATGAAAGCCCATCTGTTCGTGTTTTAGGCGGTTTTCGACGGTCCAGTGAAGTGCGCGTGCGGTGTACTTCGTTTTGCCTCCAGAAAGTGGTTCGAAAGTGGTGATGGCCGTGAAAAATATGTCAGTCGTTGGCTCCCAACCCGCATCATAGGCGTCGGTAAAGACGATGCGCTCGGGTGCGACGACTTCGAGAAAGACGCCCTTTGTTGGATACTCGGTTCCATCGGGTGCGCGCATCACGGTGCGAAAAATGCCACCCGGGCGGAGATCCATCTCGCAAACAGGCGTGGTCATGCCGTGGGGGCCCCACCATTGTGACAGTTGCGTGGTCCAGGCTTTAAAAATGCGCTCGCGTGGTGCGTTGATAATGCGAGTGATAACGAGTTCGCGTTCTGACAATGCTGCAGGGCTGACGATTTCCGGTTTCATATTGGGTTCAGATTATAGGTGAGGTGTTGATCCATGTTTTGGCTTCAATCACTCAACGGATGACCCCTCTTGTTTCGGACAGGTTGAAATAGTCCCGAATACTGCGGACGAAAAAATCCCAAAAAGCCGCGGCGTTTTGTCTGTTTTGGGATATGCTTGTTCGTCGCTATCAGTAACTGCCATAGGGCACGCAAATCACCGATCTCAACTATGCAAACCGATAAAACTCCTTACATGCTGCTCTTTAGAAACACCGGGCCGGAAATTTATAACGGACTTTCGCCTGAACAGCGCCAGCAACTCGTCGCACGTTGGAACACGTGGTTCGACGGCTTGTTGGCACAGGGCAAAGCAGTTGAAGGCCAGCCTTTGGAAATCGAAACCCGCGTGGTTTCAGGTCCGGGCGGAGCACGCATCACCGACGGGCCGTTCCCCGAAGCGAAAGAAGCAGTGGGTGGCTACGTGAAGCTGATGGTCGAAAGTCTGGAAGAGGCCACGGAAATTGCCCAGCGGCACCCGGGACTCGCTTACGGTCTCATCGTGGAGATTCGAGAAATGACACCGCATTGCCATTTGGGCGTTAACACTCGGCCAGCCATAGCGGCCGAAACAGCGGTACGTTGATTTAAAGTGACCGTTAACGAACTACAGGATAAATCTAACGATCTCCAGCCATCGGGGTTGGTAGAGCATTTTTTTCGGCACGAGACCGGGCGTTTGCACGGAGCGCTGGTTCGTTTGCTTGGCGTGCACAATCTCGCATTGGCGGAAGACGTGGCGCAAGAAGCGATGTTGCGCGCGCTTCGCGTATGGTCGATGGGCGGCGTGCCAGCAAATCCGTCAGCTTGGATCACTCAGGTGGCCATGAATCTTGGCCGGGACGCGCTACGCCATCAGCGTATGTCTACGGCGAAAGAACCGGCAATTATCACACATTTGGATCAGATGCGTGCGACGCCCGCGGTGGCCTGGGAAGCGGCGCACGAGATTAGGGACGACGCGTTGCGGTTGATGTTTGTATGTTGCCATCCGTCGATCGCACCGGACGCGCAGGCCATTCTGGCGTTGAAGATCTTGTGCGGGTTTAGCACGGGGGAGATCGCCCAAGCGTTCCTCAGCAGCGAAGCCGCGATCGAAAAGCAGATCACACGAACTAAACAAAAGATTCAAGAGACGGAGATCGGTTTTGAAATTCCTGAAAACGAGGACCTGGCTCCGCGGCTTGATGGCGTGCTGGCGACGCTCTATCTTCTTTTCAACGAAGGTTACAAAGCATCTTCGGGTGATCGCTTGTTGAAAGAGGAACTATGCCAAGAAGCGATTCGACTGGCTTCACTCCTCATCAATCATTCAGTAGGGCGGACGCCACGCAGCCACGCGCTGCTCGCGCTTATGTTGATGACCTCCGCGCGGTTTCCCTCGCGGCTCGACAAACAGGGCGAGTTGATCCGCTTGCATGATCAAGATCGCTCGAAATGGGATCATGCGTTGATCGAACGCGGGCTTAACCACCTGGTCGAGGCCGCAGAAGGCAGCCAGCTCAGTGAATATCATCTGCAGGCAGGCATCGCGGCTTGCCACTGTGTCGCGCCAGATTACCGGTCGACTGATTGGGGAAGAATTTTACGGCATTACGATGAACTTAACCGGATCAAACCGTCGCCTATCGTGGCGCTTAATCGGGCGGTTGCGGTCGCGAATATTCACGGACCGCAGGCAGGTCTCGATGCTATCGCGGAGATCCCACAACGAGATCGGCTGGAATCGCGTCATCTGTTCCACGCGGTGGTGGGTGAGTTGCACTGGCGATTGAAAAACGATCGGGCTGCCGCCGAAAGTTTCCGCCGTGCGCTTGAGCTTGCGCAGGTCGGCCCCGAGCAGATGCACCTCATGCATATGCTCGAACGCTCGACTGAGGGTGCACGGGTTTTGGGCTAACGCACTATCCGTAGATTAGGCCAATTATTTGGTTTCTGTGATCCCAGCTGGGCAGCGTTGGAGCGCTCTGACGAGATCCTGCATGCGGGTTGGTTTGGTGATATAGTCGTTCATGCCGGCCTCCATACAAGTTTCGCGATCGCCGATCATGGCATTAGCGGTCATGGCGATAATCCATTGCGAAGCGAGACGCGAGTGTTGGCGGATGCGGCGTGTGGCTTCATAGCCGTCCATCTCGGGCATTTGGCAATCCATGAGGACGACGTCGAAGTCGTTTTTTTCGAGCGTGGATAACACTTCAAGGCCATTGGCGGCGACTTCAGTCTTGTGGCCGAGCTTGGATAACTGACGCGTAGTCACGCGTTGATTAACAATATTGTCTTCCGCGACGAGGATGCGGAGTTGGCGGCTAACGGGTTGTACAACTGAAGAGTTTGTGTCGATTGTGGCTGGATCTGGAGAAGCCGAAGCTTGACCGGGCTTCATAGCCTTAAGCATGGCGTGTTGTAGCTCGGATCGACGAATGGGTGTTGAAAGCGCGCACAGGATTCCCGCGGCAGCTAATTCCTCCTTGGAAAATTGTTGTTCGAGCGAAGTGAGCAGCACCATGAGCACGGCATGGTGAGTGGGTTGTTGACGTAGTTGTGGTGCAAGTTCGATTCCGTTTATTTCCTCTAGATGATGGTTAATGATCAGGATTTGAATGCGGTGGTGCGAGTCCTCAGCTTTGCGCAAGATCGAGAGCGCGGTGTCTTTACTAGAAGCGAAACGCACGTTCATTTGCCAGGCGCCGAGGTAATGCTGTAGGATCTTGCAATTGGTTTTGTTTTGATCGATCACGAGCACTGGAACCTCTTTCAGTTTATCGAGAGAGCTGTCGAGAGGAGCTGCCTCCTGGCCTTGCTGCTTGGCGAGAAGGACGGAAAACCAGAATGTAGAACCTTCGTTGAGCCTGCTTTCTACACCGATGTGGCCATCCATCAGTTCAACAATCTGTTTACTGATTGCTAGGCCGAGACCGGTGCCGCCGTATTTCCGGGTGGTGGTTTCATCGGCTTGGCTGAACGGCTTGAAGAGACGCGCTTTGACTTCGTCGGTAAGTCCGATGCCCGTGTCGGAAATTTTGAAGAGCACGCGCACACCCAAATCAGTTTCCTGTTCCAGCGAGAGCGAGAGGAACACTTCACCTTTTTCGGTGAATTTCAGAGCGTTGCTTAACAGGTTTAGCAATATTTGGCGCAGGCGGCCGGGGTCGCCGCGGACCTGGCAGGGCAGGTCGTGGGGAATGAGGGCGCCCAACTCGAGCTTCTTCTCCTGCGCACGAGCGGAGAGCAGATCGAGAGTGCCGTCGACCATCTCACGCAAATCAAAATCGATCGTGTCGAACTGCAGACGGCCGGCTTCGATTTTGGAAAAATCGAGGATATCGTTGAGAATGGTGAGCAGTGATTCAGCACTGTGTCTGACGGTTTCGGCCAAGTCTCGTTGTTCGGGATTTAGCTTTGTATCTAGTAAGAGGTTGCTCATGCCGATAACGCCGTTCATGGGCGTGCGTATCTCATGACTCATGTTGGCGAGGAAGGCGCTCTTGGCTCGTGTGGTGGTCTCGGCATTGTCGCGGGCTTGGCGCAGGGCTTCTTCAATCTGTTTGCGTTCGTTGATATCGCGAACCACGCCAAGCATGCCGATCGCGACGTCGGACTTGAAGATGAGCTGAATATTGGTTTCGGCCCAGGTTACGCCGCCGGTTCGGGTGCGGAAACGCCTTTGGAAGGTCACCGGCGCATCTTTTTTTTGCATTTGTTCGAGGAGAGGCAACGTCCCTTCGACATCCTCGGGCATGAGCAAATCGCGGAAGTTCATCTGTAAGGCCTGCTCGCGCGAATAGTCCGTCATTTTTTCTCCGGCGGTATTAAAGGAGGTGAAGCGGCCGCTCGGGTCGATCGTGAAGATGAAGTCATTGGCGGATTCAAAAATATCGCGGTACTGCGCCTCAAGGTGGGTCTCCTTTTCAAGCTGGATGCGGATTTGAACCATTTGTTTTTTAACCCGGCGGCGGAGAGCGACTGCCCATCCGATCGCGAGCAGAATGCAGCCAAAAGTCCCGCCAGCCACTAGAACGGCGTGGCGAGTGGTCCACCACGACGGTTTGGTGATAACGACCACATCGGCGGGTGAACGAAGGAGCAGATGGTAGGCATAAGGTTGCCGATCTTCGTCGACCTCGATTTCATAGACTCCGGTTACGCGAAGCTCGCTACCCGACAACCACTCGCCAGATATTTCAGAATTAGGCCGCCGCTCCAAGATGGCCTCAAAAACCCGGTCGCGAGTTTGAATGGTTAGGTGAATATTATTATCGCGGATGCTCTTGTCGACCAGGGTTCCTGTGATGGCCACGAGATGATCATGCAGCGTCGCATTAGCTTGCTCGGGATTCATCAGGTGCAGTGGCGTAGGCTCCTTGCCGGTGGAGGTCTTCCTGTAAATTGCTTCGCGCAACACGACGCGGGAGCTTTCACGACCAAGAAAGCCCACGACTTCGATACAATTACCGGGGGAGAGTGGTTCCATTGAACGGCTTAGCACAAGCAAGCCATCGGAGTCATCCTGGATTAGCACGTAGCGTCCCAAAACCTGGTGCAGCACGATACCGGCTAGACGCACTCGGCGGTTGGAGGCTTTAAGAGTGCTATATTGACGCAAGCTCGCGATCGTGCGCGCGGATACTTTGAAGGGGTCGGCCGGCGCGGGTTCGTCGACCTGCACGTAGTAGCCAGAAGGAACAAACAGATTAACACCTGTGAGTTGGTGTGCTTCGTTTGCCGTGGCAATACAAACGCCTTGGATCCGCACGACCGCGCCCAGAAGTTTTTTGACCTCGTCCGACGAAGGCAAACGAGCAGTAAATTCCCCTGCCGCGGTGACCAACGTGAGATAAGTCCAGGGACCTTCGTTTTTGATCTCGCGGAGATATCCCGTCATCTCGACCCATTGGTTTTCTTCGACGCCGGTTAGCGTCTGCTCAAGCGTCACGGGCTTTGCTTCGGGTAACGTGACATTGCCCGCCACATCGAGCCTCAAAAGTTGCACCGCTGGAGCAAATGCGCCGACTTTGGTGAAACCTTCGACGACCACATCATTGGCGAGGGAAGGCGTGGGGTTTTGCATGTTATCCCTTTGCACGCAGATACTGCCGCTGCTGTCTTGTAACACGAAGAACGGTGATTCAGGTGCAGACCAGAGCACGACACCGCGAATTTGTACCGGATATCCCTGAGCGGCTTGTTGCGGTGTCAGTTCGAGGATTTGTTCAATGACACGAAGCTTAGGAATGGCCGGCAGGACTTGGCTTCCGTTGGCGGACTCCATAATGCGAAACAAGCCTCGGCGGAGCGTCCATTCGGTGCCGTTAATCCAAGTATAACCAATTGCTTCAACTCTATCACCGACTTTCGCCGGGTGTACTTGGGCTGTCTTTAGCTCCAATTGACCGCTTTCGTCGCGAATCACCATCTCTCGTCCGGGAGTGAAGCGCGTAACTGTCCCCTCAACTCGGATTAACTGGCCACTGCGTACGCGTGGCAGTTTTTCAATGGGAGTCGCCTGCAGGCTGAAACGCGGATCTGTTTTGAGCGAACCCAAGACCTCCACTTTTTCAGGACTGCTGACCCAAAGATCTGCCGTATCGAGTGAACCCGTGGGATCAGCTTTGAAAAGGTAAACGCCTGTGGCTTGCACAAGTGCGTCCTCGGCGAACGGCACCACGCCTGGCTTGTCGTGCCAGACATTACACGTAACTAAGTTGCCTTCCCAAAGCAGCTCCAACCTCCAATGATGACCGGTGATACCTATAGCACGGTTGACATAGCCTTCTATGGTGACGAGGCGGCTGTTCAATGCAGGGTCATTGGGCTGGCCCTTGCTCGTCAGAATCGGAATGGTTTTTTCGGGTAACAGAGTGAAAGTGAGCAGATCGGCCGAAAGGCCCTTAGCGGGTAGGCAGTCGCCCTGAACAAGGTAACGCTGGCCCGCTTTTATCGGGAGCATCTTGGCTTCTACACGGAGGTAACACGGAGTACCGTCGCACTCGCCCCAGAGTAACTGCCATTCTGGATCATAGTAATAGACAATGAGTTCAAAACTTACTGGGTGAAGCTGGTTTTTCTCCGCGTCTGGCAAATCCCAAAGCTGACTCGCGCTGGTGATCGTACTTGGAACGGCAGCGTTCAAAAAGGCATGCCCGAGCAACAGATAAACGACTGCCGACAGGCGCAGCCATGTCCTCCGATTATGCGGGACGATTATTTTTGAAAAAAAATACATCAATGCCCCACCGCGAAATCTACGGTGGTATTGGGCATTAACAATAACGGCTCTTTACGGATTTAGTTGAGCCGGGGAAGACCCTATTTATCTGGTGGAATAGGATCTTGTACCGCGAAACGTTCGGCCGATTCGCATAAGAATTATCCTAGACTAACGCTCCTTTGAAGTTGGCCCTATAAATTGAAACCGCCGCCTTAGCGGTGAACTCGCGTATGGGCGGCGGGGTTGTCCGGCTGCGTTGGATCGCGCCGGTGTAAGTGTGGTGGCCGACAATAGATGCCGCGTTGCTTAACGACTGCGATAGGACGCGGGAAGTTCCATCGCCTTTATGACGGCAAGTGGTTTGAAGCGCCTGCCGCGGTCTGACCGCTGGAAGAGAATGTTGCAGCAGGCTGAGATGGCTGCACTGCAGCTACCTTTGTCGAGCGATTGGCAGGATCAAAAACAGCGAGCAAAGCGCCGGCAAAAACGGTAGCGAGCAAGAGGCGAAAGTACATTGAATCATTCATGGCAAATCAGGTTACATCAGCCCAGACGCAGCGATTTCGCCTTTGGTTTCGAAATTGCCGAAAACAAAAAATGAAAAATTTCGGTTACAGCTGTAACCAAATGGCCCCTGAATGCGTACCGCGCGCGGGGGGAATCGTGCCTTTCGCTATTTCGTCGTTTGGGAATTGCGCGGCAGTTCGGAGGATTTCGGGAGCTTCGCGCGCTTAGCACTGGCTTGTTGTTCGGCTTGAAGTTGGCGCAGAGCTTGCACCTGGGTCGGCGATAAAACTCGGGCAGTTTGTTCAATGAAAGCATCCGTGCCGCCGACGTAGCCGAAAACGCACAAATTTTTTTCCGATCCACAAAACCAGTCGGTCATCTCTAACCAAAAGAGTAGGTTAGCTTTTAATCGCCTCTTGAACCAGGGCGGCGACGGCCGGTGGCAGGGCGATAGTGAGGGCGAGCTCTTGAGCGCGTGGGCTCATCTTGCGCCACGTCTTGCGAATGATGTCGATGTACTTTTCCCGCGGATATTCAGCGTGTTGAGTGGCGAAGCCTGAGATCTCTGTGTCCAAGAATACGAGGCAAGCGGCGTCTTCGAGCGCCTGTGTGCCGGCGTTGGTTTTCAGTCCTGTCTTGGAAACCCATGTCGCGACCTCGTCGGCCTCGACTGTGGGTACGTTGGCTTGCAGCAGAAGTTCGCGTGCACGTTCCGCCTGTTTTTTGTAAAGCGATTTGCGCCACGCGTGGTAGCCAGGCTTGTCCAAAGGGAAACTCGTGCGCGGCACAGACCAGCGCTCGAGGTGTTGGCAACGTGCCGCGAGGCGCAGAACTGGCGTTGCGTCAGGAGCGACCCGTGCGACCCAGCGTTCCATGTTGTCGGCGTAGATAAGTTCGGCTGGGAGGCCATTATCGGACCGTTTCGGGTCAGCCGAGTGGGCTTGATCGATCAACTGGCGGGCGTTCTGGTAACAATCCATGACTCTATCTACACGCGGGCGGTCGGTGTGGAAAGCGCGGCGGTATCTTTTTTCGCATGATGATCGTAAAGTTCACGCAAGGCCTCGCGGATATTACCGTGGTGGCGACAATGCAACGAGGCGGCCTCGGTCGGAGAGAGTTCAACGCCGAGCGATCTCACCAGTTCACGCAGGAGTAGGGGAGTGGTCGAACAACGATGCAGCACGGGCAAACGGCCAGCGCGATGAGTGGTTACGACGACAATGCCTGCGCGGCGGCTTTTCCAGCGAAACACGAACCATTTTGCCAGCGAAAGTTGTTCGGCGCCGTCGATCAATACTGCGTCGTCGCGATCCAGTTTGGCGAAAAACGCGTCGTTAAAAACGCAGGGCAACCGGGGCGCATCCGCGCTCAGACGAATCAGGGTGATGCGTCGACCCGGTTGCGCGAGTTTTAGCATCAAATCTTCGAGCAGAGTTGTTTTACCTGAACCTTTCGGACCCGCCAAAGCACCGCGCCCGCAATGGTAGGTCAGTTTTTCCTGGAGGCATGACCAGTCGTGAGTGCTAAAACGGTAGCGCTGACGCAGCACACGATCGGTGGAGAAGGGGTTATCGCGAGCCGGAATCATGGCGACGATCTAGCACCATTGAACCGCCGCAAAAGCAGGTCAATAAACGAAAACGGGAAGCGCTTCGAGAGCGGGGCTTCATTGAGGCGGGTCAAATTGGTTAGTTGAAAAATCTGTAGAACGAGTGTGCTCGGAAATTCAGCCGCTCAGTTGAATTTCTTTTCCGGTAGGGCTGAGCGTGAATTCGCAACGGGTGGATCGCGCGCCCGGCTCGACGACAAGTTCGGCAGCCCAGAGCAGAGAGATCAACTTGCCCGAAAACGAATAAGGCGCTGCGGGTAAAGCGAAACGCGCCTTGCCCTCGCCGGCCGCGGCGATCGCCACGATGGATTCTGTTGCAACAACCTCGACATCTTCAGTGCCCTTGCCACGCGTGTACCAGAAGAGCCGCACCTCCAACGAGGTTGGCTTTTCCGGCAACGCCCAGAGCACGGAAAGCTCCAGTGTTTCGCCGGGCGTAAATGCCGTGCGGTCGTTTTCGATAAATATACCGAGTTCTTGGTTACTCATTTTGCAAAGGTTGTGGGGCGATTGTGAAAGGATACTCGTCGTTCACATCGGGCCAGCGCGGGATGTCTCCATGCACCTTGAGTGCCCAGATGATTTTATTGTTGGACGACTTGAACGAATGCATGGCGCCGGGTGGCACGTGAAGTTTGGCCGAACCGTTGCGCATGGTGATAAGTTCGGTTGTATCAACAAGCGGTATTCGGGTGAATACTTCCTTGTCGGTCGACGTATTAGTACCGCGGCGGTAGGTGGCCTCCTCGCGCCCCTCGAGTGTGATCTGCAGGCAACGCAGGCGATCGGCGCGGCCGGCGAATTCCCAGGCGATGTTGACTGTGTCCCCAGGCAACGCCACGCCCTTGCCGACTGTGATGCGTGGGCGTGGATTGAAGAGCGCCATGAATTGATAAAACACACCACCGATCAGAGCGAGCCCGACGCCCACAAACGGCGTCAAAAACAAAGCCAAAAACCAACTGAATCCTCCTCCGTGGCGCCATTCGGAAACCAGATTGAATAAAAAGACCGAGACGATACCGTTCCAGAAAAGTGCGGCGATCGTGACGCCGATCAATTTAATCTTAGGCGAAGCCGATGGTTCGAGAACGCGAGGACCGTCATCATGGGTGGGTGGCATTGCAGCCGTACCGCCGGCCGTCGGGCGAGCTGGTCCGGATACTGGAAATGAACCAGATTCACCGGATTTCGTTCTTAGAGAGAAAACAAGACCGCCTCCGCCCACGATCGCAAATACCAGTGGAATCAGCCCGAACCAGAGTGTCGAAGTAATGCCGCGCTCAAGCACCGCATCGAACGGATGAGAAGGGTCGATATAACAAATCGTGCGACTTCCAGCAGGAAGATGACGCACGATTTCCGCCTTGGCTTCATAACCGCTCGAAGAACCAGAGAAGAAATGGTAGCTGTTCGCGGTATAGGTGCGATCTTGGTAAGTGTAACGGTAGACCACATCTACACTGTAAGTGCTGCCGTCATCGCCGGAATGAGTTTTAACTC
>Ga0302321_100001996_pt1 | contig 17431 bp, 11 predicted proteins | sample Fen_T0_1_FD_202505 | JGI IMG/M metagenome (GOLD analysis project Ga0302321, IMG submission 202505) | Peat permafrost microbial communities from Stordalen Mire near Abisko, Sweden - Fen_T0_1 | ecosystem: Environmental > Terrestrial > Soil > Wetlands > Permafrost | place: Sweden: Abisko...
TCGCGGACGCCGGAGGCCGTCAGGGGAGTTCCTTGCGGAGCGCAACCGACTAGGCGTGATCGGCGAGTGCCTCCGATACACTCGCGTGCGATGCACTCGAATGTCGAGCCCGGAGGCGGGCCTGCGCTGGCGTGGTTCTGGGGTTCGAGCATGTTCCGGCTCCGGGTTCCTGTTCGACGCGATTCAGCCTGCAATGAATCCCTGAGCGCAGCCTCATGACGAAAGACCCGGCAACTCGCGCCGAGCGCCGCGTCCCGAAGCGGCAGGCCGACCATCCACTCACGCACGGAAGCGACGAGGGAGGAACCGCGTCCGACGACGCCCTTCGCCTCATCCACCTGAAGGCCTACGCTGAGGCCGCGCGCCGCAGCACCGGCCGGTCGGTCCTGGACATCGGATGCAATGACGGGTATGGGACCACGATCCTCGCCCGAACCGCCGGGCAGGTGACAGGCGTCGATGTATCGCCTCGGGCGATCGAGGCGGCGAAGGTTCGCCCGGACGCCGGGGAGGTGGACTTCCGCCTGATCGACGGTGCGAGTCTGCCGTTCCCGGACTCCTCCTTTGATCTCGTCACAGCGTTCCAGGTCATCGAGCACGTCGACGATGTGCGACCGTTCCTGGATGAGATTCGCCGCGTAACGGCCCCCGATGGCACTGTCCTGTTCACGACTCCGAACGCCTCGATCAGGCTGGACCCCGGAATGGCGCCGTGGAACCCATTCCACGTCCGCGAGTACACCGCCCCCGAGCTCGAAGCCGAGCTGACGTCCGTGTTCCCGTCAGTCGTGGTCCGTGGGCTCTTCGCTCCGGAGCCGCTCGCGGAGATTGAGCTGGCCCGCGCCGCGGCGGCACGGGAGCGCGCACGCCATCCGCGGCCAATGCCGCTGCGCCTGATCCTGAGGGTGTTGCCAGCATCACTCAAGGCGCCGCTTCGTCGGCTTCGGCGCGGGCCAGCGGGCACACATGCGACTCGCGTCGACTACTCGGTGGATGACCTGTGGCTGGCTGACGATGGCCTTGATCTGGCGCTGGACCTTCACGCTGTCTGCAGCCTTGACGCCACCGAGCTCAACGCTGGTGCAGGGGCTGCTGGTCCGTAGGGTCGATCGCCCCGTCCTGCTGCGTCCGGCCCGCGACCGCACGGCCCCCCGGCCTCGACTATCCTCAACCCATCCCACCCGTTGAGCAATCTCTCCTGATGCCCGATCTGCCCGCGCGCCCAGTCGTCCACATCGTCGGCGCCCGCCCCAACTTCATGAAGGCGGCTCCGGTGGTGGCCTCGTTGCGTCGCGCGGACGTGCCCCAGGTGATCGTGCACACCGGCCAGCACTACGATCCCCTCCTGTCGGACGTGTTCTTCGCGGACCTCGGGCTGCCGCAGCCGGACATCAACCTGGGCGTCGGGTCTGGCAGCCACGCGGAGCAGACGGCCGCCCTGCTGGTCGGCCTCGAGCGCGCCTTCACGGATCTGGCGCCACGGCTCGTCGTCGTCTACGGCGACGTCAACTCGACCGTCGCGGCCGCACTGGTTGCCGCCAAGCTGCTCGTCCCGCTGGCGCACGTGGAGGCGGGTCTCCGAAGCTTCGACAACACCATGCCGGAGGAGGTCAACCGGCGGGTCACGGACCTGCTGTCCGACCTTCTCTTCGTCACGAGCCCGGAGGCCGTGGACAACCTGGTGGCGATGGGCACGCCCCGGACGGCGATCCACTTCGTCGGCAACCCGATGATCGACACGCTCCTCGCGAACTTGCACCGGCTGGATCCGGGGCCGGTCCTTGCGCGGCTGGGGCAGGTCGCCCCGTATGGCGTCGCCACGATGCACCGGCCCAGCAACGTGGATGACCCGGCGCAGGCTCGGCGCATGGTCGACATGCTGCGGGCGGTCGCGGATCAGGCGCCGCTCGTGATCCCGCTCCACCCGCGCGGCCGGCCCCAGCTCGAGGCAGCAGGCCTGCACTCCGGCGAGCGGTTGCGGATCGTCGAGCCCATGGGCTACGTGGAGTTCCTCTCGCTCGTGCGCGGGGCGGCCTTCGTGGTCACCGATTCAGGTGGGATCCAGGAGGAGACGACCGTGCTGGGCGTCCCCTGCCTCACCGTGCGACCGAACACGGAACGCCCGATCACCATCACCCACGGGACCAACCGGCTCGTGGAACCGGAGGCCGTGGTCGGGGCGGTGGCGGAGGTGCTGGCGGCAGGGCCGGGCGGGGGTCCGCACTCGGTGCCGCCGCTGTGGGACGGCCGGGCGAGCGAGCGCATCGCCGCGATCGTCGTCGAGTGGCTGGCGACGCGGTAGCCGCGAGGTCGGGCATGGGATCGGCTGCCCGGGACCGTACTCCGCGATGATCGACCGGGGCCGCGCCGCCCGCCGGGTCCTCGCAGTGCTGCTCGCGATCGCCCTCCTGCCCCTGGCGCATGGAGATGCGGCCGCGTCGAGATGGCTGGCGCTCGCGGACACTCACCCTGCCCTCGCTGCCGATATCGACCGGGCCTTCCTGGCAGGCACAGACACTCTGCCCGCGCCGAGTCCCGGCGAGACCCCGCTCGCGTGGCTGCGAGCCGGGCTGACGTCGGCTGCGCGGGCGACGGCGGTCATGCCACCTGAGGCCACGCCGGATCCGGTCGCGGATCGCAGGCTCTGGGACGCGTCCCGGACGATCGCGCTGTACGGGCTGCCCGCCTGGACCGTCCCAGCCGCGCCGTCCTGGGCGGAGGACCCGTTCGCCAACCCGACGTGGGTGTTCCGCTACCAGTCGCTGACGTGGCTCGAGTCTCCAGCCATGGCGGATGCGTCGGCCGGGGTCGTGCCGGACTGGGGCACCGTGGTCACGCTCCTGGTCGGGTGGATCGGGGCCAGCGGCAACCCGTCCGACTTCCGGCGCGGGCCGTGGTACGACCACTCCGTCGCGCTCCGGGCCGACATGATCGTGGAGCTGTGGAGCCGCGGGCTCCCGGACCACCTGGACGACGCGCAGTACGGCGAGGTCATCCACTCGCTCGCACAGCACGGGCGGGTGCTGCGCCAGTTCCTGGACGACCCCCAGTGGAAAGGACACAACCACGGCCTCTATCACGCCGCGTCCCTGTACAACCTGGCCAGGGCCTTCCCGTTCCTCGCCGGAGCCGACGAGTGGCGGGCAACGGCGCGGGCCCGGATCCGCGACGAGCTCCGGGACATCGTGGACCCGGGGGAGGGCGGATCCCTCGAGCAGTCGTTCGAGTACCACCAGATCGTCCTCGACAAGGCGTGGCGGACGCTCCGCTGGCTCACGGGAACCGAGGATCCCCCCTCCGCCGAGGAGGAGCTCACGCTCTCACGGATGGCTGCCTTCGAGAGCGTGATCGTCGATCCATTGGGCGACCTGCCCGCGGTGGGCGACACGCGCTACGGCCTGGACGCGGACACGACGCCGCTCATGGACCCGGCGCTTTCCGGCGCCTGGACGACGTGGCTGCTCAGCCGCGGCACCAGGGGTTCACCGCCTCCCGAGGCACTGTTCCTCCCCGCCACCGGTTATGCGATCTTGAGGCCGCGCCACAGCCCTGGCGCGGCCTGGACGACCGACACCCAGGTGGTGGTGGATGCGGGGCCGAGCGTCAGCCACCACGGGCACCAGGACGCGCTCAACGTCACGTTCACGTCGGCGGGCATGCACGTCCTCGTGGACCCCGGCGGTCCCTACATCTACACCTACCCGGAACGCCAGGAGTTCCTCGAGTCCAAGGTGCACAACGGGATCGTGGTCGACGGCCTCAGCTACGACGACGCCAGCGGTCGGGGCAGCGTCACCTGGGAACAGGCCGAGGACACCGCCACGGCCTCGATCCTCACCGCGTTCCACGACAAGAACCCGGACGTGCGCGTTACTCGCTCCGTGATCCTCGTGAAGCCCGACCTCCTCGTGATCCTCGACCGGATGATCCCCTCCGACCACGCGCCGCATACATATCGCGCCACGTTCCAGCTGGCGCCGGGGATACGGCGCGTGGCCAAGGACGGACTGCTGTACGGGGGAGCCGGCACGACCCGGTTCGGGATGACCTTTGCGAGCGGGGACGCCGGGTTGACGAGCGACGGCGACGGCACAGGCCGGGTCACGACGGGACCCGCGCAGGCACTCCTCGCACCAGCAGTGACGGCCACCGTCCACGGAGGACTGGCGTGGCTGCTCACGACCGTGGCGCCGGGCTCGACGCCGGTCGTCTCCTGGACGGATCAGGGCGGTGCGACTGTCGCACGGGTGCGGGCGTCGGGTTTGGACGTGGACGTCGAGTTCACATCGGGCTCAGGGCCGGTGAGCGTGCGGGCGCACGTTCGCTAGGACGGACGCTGCCGGCACGCACCTGGACGGGCGGCGATCTTCCGCTCGGGTCGTGCCAGCGTGCCTCAGGGTCTTCCCCGTCCGAACGCCTCGGGCGCCTCGCGATCCAGGAGCCCGGCGACCAGCAGAGCCCCATCGAGAGAGAGATGGACTCCATCCACGCGGAGGTCCACACCATCGACCGTTTGCGGGCACGGTGCCCCGCCAGGGCACAACACGGGGTTCAGGTCGACGACGGTGACGTCGGGATGACCTGCGGCCCAGGTGCGGTACTCGGCCGCAAGCTGAGCGTCGGTGATCCGCGGGCCGGTGCAGCCGCTGGAACCGGCCGTACCCCCGTTGCACTCAGGATCGTTCCGTTCCTCGGTCGCGAGTGGCAGGAGGACGACGACATCCGCCCCGTGCGCCGTGAGGCGGGCGAGTGTCTGGTCCCAGTCACGGAACTGGGCCGTCCGCCAGCCGTCAGAGCCGGCGGTGAGGATGCCCTCCGGACCGGTGATGTCGAAGGCGTCCCGGCTGCTCAGCCATACGATGGACCGCGCGTGGTCCGCCTGCACGAGGTCACGCTGACCGGCGAGGACCGCCGGACTGCAGGTGGGGCTCCAGGAGAAAGGCTTGCCGTTGCGGTCCACTCGCTCGCTGGTGCCCGATGGACAGCCCGGAAAGGTGGCGGCAACTGCCGAGAGTCCGCGCTGCGAGGCCTCGTACGCGAGTCCGGGCCACAGGCTCATTGCCACGGAGTCGCCGACGAGGCCGACCGTTCCGTCAGCACCTGGAACCGCGCTGCGCAGCACGACGCGGTTGTTGGAGACGAACGCCGGGAGGGCCTCACCGCCGCGCGTCGTCACCATCCCGAGTCCTGCAAGGGCGATCCCGACTGCGAGGGCCCCGGCGAACACGGGCCGGGCGGTGAGGCGGTGGCCGCGGATGCTACCCCGACGGATCGGTTGTTCGACGAGGTAGAACGACGCGATGGTCGCAGCCGCAGTACCCGCCAACCGGATCAGGCCGAGCCCGAGGCCGTCCTGGCCTGTTGTCTCCGGCGTGAGCCAGACGACCATCGGCCAATGCCACAGGTAGGCGCCATACGAGACCGCACCGATCGCCACCAGGGGACGCATCCCCAGCAGTCGCGACCCGGGCTGACCCGAGGAAGCCGCCAGCACGACCACCGAGATGAGGCATGCCGCGATCAGGGAGAAGATCACCGAGCCACCGAAGTAGTACCCGGAGTCGGTGTCATGCAGCAGCGCTGCGATGATGACGACGACGACCGTCAACGCTCCGGCGAGAAGTGACGAGCGACCGGCAACGAGCCGGGAGAGACCGGGACGCGCGAACACGAGGGCCGCAGCGGCGGCGCCGATCAGGATCTCGTGGGCGCGTGTCAGCGTCCCGAAGTACGCGGCCGAGGGGTCCGCCTCGTTGTACATGGCGGCCATCAGGACGGCGGACAGCAGGATGGCGGTCGCGAGGAGCGCCAGCACAAGGCGGACAACCCAACGGCGGCCGGTTGCGATCGCCGACAGTGCGGCGAACACCAGCAGCGGCCACAGGATATAGAACTGCTCCTCGATCGCCAGCGACCACAGGTGGCGCATCGGTGACGGCGTGCCGAACTGCGCGAAGTAGCTCTGGCCAACGAGGATGAACCGCCAGTTGGCGACGTAGGCCAGGGAGGCGAGGATGTCCCCACGGAGGGTGTTTCGGTCGAACGGCGATGTCGTGCCCGCCCAAACGGCGATCACAAGCAGCAACACGAACAGGGCCGGCAGCAACCGGCGCGCCCGCCGGAGCCAGAAGCGGACGAGGCCAATCCGGTGGGAGGCCCCATGCTCGCGCAGCAGTAGGCTCGTGATGAGAAAGCCCGACAACACGAAGAACAGGTCCACGCCCAGGAATCCTCCAGGCAGGAATCCAAGGCCGAAGTGATACGCGATGACGAGCAGGACGGCGATACCGCGGATGCCATCAAGGCCCGGCATGTGCTGCATGCCGCCCGCCTCTCGCTCGACGACCACCGGTTCAGCCGCACCCTGGGCGGCCTCCGACGTCACCGGTCTGTCCCGGCGTCACCGCTGCCGGCTGACGGGCCGGACGTCCTGGCCCTCCAGCGCCGCACCGCGCCGACGAATGCCTTCGGGTTCCACCCGGAGACGACGGCCACGACATCACGGGACCCGGGCACGATCGCCCGCCAGGGCATGCCTGCGATCCGGTGCAGGTAGGCGAGCGCGAGCCCCGCCTGGGCTGAGTAGGAGACGAGCGACGCGATCGCCGCGCCGGTGGCCCCTAGGATCGGGATCAGGATCAGGTTCAGGCACAGGTTCGTCAGCATCGCGGCGACGGCCACCACGACGGTCGCTTCGAGGCGGTTGCGGCGAGTGAGCTCCGCGGCGGCGATCCGGCCGATGGCGAGCATGAGCACCGCGGGGAGGAGCAGCAGGAACGGCTGCACGGAAGCGGCGAACGCCTGCCCGTAGATGGCCGGCAGGATCAGCGGCGCCAGCAGGACGGCAACGACGCACAACCCGACGGCGAGCACGATCGTCTCTCGGATGAGGCGGGCGACGGCCGCGCTGCGATCGGCCGCATCCGACGAACCGCCGAAGGCGAGAATCGTCGCCTGCGCGGCCGACGCGATGACGAGGATCGGTTCCGCCGTCTGGTAGGCGACCACGTACATGCCCACCGTCGATGCGGGAGTGAGGATGCCGAGGAGGATCACGTCCAGGCGCAGGTGCAGCATGGCGGCCAGCTCGCCGGGGTAGAAACGCAGTCCCTCGTGAAGGGTCCGGCGGGCGAGCGGACGGTCGAACGAGCCGAGACTGACCGCCGAGAACGGCGGGCGGGCGAAGGACGCCACCGCAGCTGCCAGGTACGGAGCAGCGACGAGCATCCAGATCGCCGCCGGGAGCCCGCCGCCGAGCAGCAGCAGGAAGACGTACCCGACCGCCGCAATCGCATACGTGCCGAACGAGAGGAAGGCGCCCAGGAGGGCTCGTCCTCCCGCGAGGCTCAGCTGCAGCTGGTGGGCGTTGTAGGCGAACCCTGCGATTGCCAGGAAGATCGCGGCGGGCCAGGCGGGAACGGCCGTCAGCTCGGGCGGCAGGAACCCCAGGAGTGCCTCCGCCGCCCCGACCACCAGCGTGGAGACCGTCGCGGCCGCGACGGCCAGCCAGACTCCGTTGGCGGCGAGCGCACGCCTGGCAGCCCCCATGCGGGTCATCAGGATGTAGTCGCCCACGGGGAGGCTCAGCCCGGCCACGGCCACGAGGATGACCGTCACGGCCACGAAGAAGCCGTGCGCCCCGCGGCCGTCGGGCCCGAGGGCGCGTGCCAGCGCAACCGACCCGAGGAACGTCGCAACCAGTCCCACGACCCGTGCCAGCAGCACGACGCGCGCGGAGGCGGTCGCCCGGACCTCGAGCTCAGTCTCGGCGGTGCCCTCGTCGGCGGTGGGCGCCTGGTCGACGGGCAGGCCGGCGACGATGTCCTCCTCCGGGCTTGTCACGACCGGCGGGCAGCCGGATCCGGGGCATGGACGGGTAGCGGCATGCGCCGAGTATGCGGCAGGCCGCCTTCGCGTGGCCCGCGAGGGCGCCTACAGGGCGCCGAGCCGACCCCCGTCGGACGCCTTCGTGTACAGGGGGCTCTTCGCGCCGATGACGAGGAAGCCTGCCGTGGCAGGATCGGTCACGTACGCCGGATCCACGTACTGCACGCCGGTGCCCACCTTCACGGTGCCGAACGCGTGCTGGCTCGTCGAGGCGCAGAACGCCCCCTGGGGCATGCTCGTGCGGGGATCCTTGCGATAGCGGTAGGCGTCGGAGTACGAGAGGCTCACGGAGGTGCCCGACCGCGGGCAGATCGCCGGGCCGTTGGTGTCGTCGATGATCGAGTTGCGGATGGTGATCGACCCCGCCATCAGGTTGACCCCGCCGGTCTCCACGCTCGCCGCCGACGGGTTGGTCCGGAACCCGACATGCCGGATCGTCTCGTGGTCGAAGACCTTCCCGCTCGTCGTGCCGTTGCCGCCGATCGCCGTCTGGGTGTCGAAGTAGACGTTGTGCGAGAAGGTGCTGGCACCCGTTCCGAACGCCGTGCTGACCTTGTTGTCCCACAGGAACACGCCCGTCCCCAGGTGCTCCAGCCGGTTGTCGTGGAACGAGTTCGCGCTCAGGGGTCCCCCGTTGGCGTCGTACTGGTAGAGCTCGATGCCGGCGTCGACGCCGGTGATGAGGTTGCGCCAGAAGGCGTTGTTGCTCGCCCCGTTCGAGACCTGGATTCCCTCCGTGGCACCGCCGGCCGACTTCGCCGTGGACGGGATGCCGGTGCCGTTGATCGTGTTGCTGTAGCCCTGGTTGTAGCGGACCAGGGGCCCATAGAGCTTGATCCCGTGCCCGAGGCTCTGGTCCGAGACGGCGTCGTGGACGACGTTGTGCTGCGCGCCGTACGCGGTTCCGTCCGAGTACGTCCCGGAGTCCAGCTTCAGGAGCTGGATGGTGTTGCGGCTGCCCGTGATGCCGTCGAAGACGTTCGAGTCGCCGGCGGTCCAGAACCCCATCCGGTAGTTGTACGAGGCGTCGACATGGACGACGGTGTTGTGGTTGCCCTTCCCGACCGCCTTGTCGCTTGCCACGGAGATTCCGACGCCCATGACCGTGTGCTGGATCCGGAGGTCGCGAATGGTCACGGAGGAGGAGCCACCGGCGAGCACCACGCCCAGGTACCAGGGAACTGTGATCGTATGCGTCGCCGGGTTCTCGTCGATCGCCGCTCCGCTCCACAGGCCGAGGTGCACGCAGAGGTTGTTGGTGGACTTGGTCCGGTCCCAGTACTGCGAGTAGGGCTGCGCGTTCAGCTGGGCCATCGTGGTGACGCTGGCGGGCCGGTGGAGCGGCTGGGAGCCGTCCAGGAACAACCGGTCCTCGTGGGTCGCGTCGTATTGCGTGTCGTACCCGGGCGGCACCTTCTGGCCCGTGACCAGGTTGCCGGTGGGCGGGTTCCAGGTCTTGCACCACACGTGCGGGTACGAGGACGACGATGGGCGTGACCAGCCGGTCGTTCCGACGCTGATCCCGCCATCGATGAGCGGGCGGATGAACGGACCACCGGGGAGCTCCGCGGCCGTGTAGGAGCTGATCACGACGGGCGTCGTGGAGGTGCCGATGCGATAGCCCCGAGTGATCGACTCCACGTAGACATAGTCGTCGTAGCCCCTGATCCGGATCGCGGCCGGACTGCCGTGCTTCGTCTCCTCGAGAGCACGCTCCACCGTCTTGAACGGCTTCGCGGTCGAGCGCCCCCAGTCCGCGCTCCACGTGATGCCGACGGCGTTGTCGTAGCCGTGCTTGCCGTCGACGTACAGGATGGGGTTGCCGACGGCGGCGGACGCGCGGGGCGGGACCAGGCCCACGAGGACCACGGCGACGGCCAGGATGGCGAGGCGGGCGATCGAGCGCGCGTGCATCTCGGACTCCATAGCGGCAGCGGGCGCGGCTCGCCCAGCACGACTGTGCGGCCCATGCCCAGGACCGGCAATGAGCCGGAATGACTAGCGGGCGGTGGTCCCTTCGGTTCTGCCCGCCATCGCGGCCCGCAGAGCGGCCGCCAGGCGGATCCCGGGCGGCACGAGGAACGCAGCATAGACGAGCATGGCGCCCACGCTCGTCACGCGGACGGCGAACAGGTTGTTTGTCATTCCCTGCACCAGGAACCCCAGGACGCCGAGCGCGGCCGCCGCGACCAGGTCGCTCGTGCCGAATCCCTGGGGATGGGCCATGAGGCGCCGCCTTCGTGCGCCCGCGAGCAGGGCGGCGATGGCCGACGCAGCAACCGACACGTTGACCAGCAATGACCCGATCGCCCCCATGACGCCGGTCTCGGCTCCCGCGAGGAGGATCGTGTTGTGGGCGTTGTTGGTGGCCTCGCCGAAGTCCGTGTGCCGGTAGCGGTCCGGGTTCTCGGCCGCCTCGATGAGCATGCGCCCCGGGCCCACGCCGGTCAGCGGGTGGTCGATCATCATCCGCGTCGCGCCGGACCACAGGGCGGCCCGGTCGTTGGCATCGCCCAGCATCCGGGCCCCAAGCGGCGTGGCCAGGGCAACGACCAGCACGAGCGCGCCGAGGACAAGCAGGACGCGACCGTGGCCTCGCATCAGAAGGAGGACGACCAGGATCGCGATCCCGATCACGAGCGACGTCCGCGTGAAGGTCAGCGCGAGGGCGACCAGCTGGACACCGACGGCGGCCCACAGGGCCAGTCGCTGGCGGCGGTCGGTGGCCCTCAGGGCCAGGGCGGCAGTGAGCGGCAGCGACAGCACGAACAGTGCCCCGAGGAAGTTCGGCGACAGGCCGGTGGTGCCGGCGACGCGCCCGGGAACCCGTCCCAGCAGCGACGTCATCTGCCGGCTCGCCTCGAGGCCGACGGCCCATGGGAGCGGCACAAGCCACGCAACAAGCCCGAATAGGGCCTCCGCCGTCGCCACCGCCGCGACCGCCCAGGCCACGAACAGGTGGCGGCGCTCCGCCGGCAGCGAGAGGACCACCGCGACCCCGATCAGGGCGAGGAAGACCAGCTGGCCGGTGCTCTTGAGGGCCATCACGACGGCCTGCTGGGCTCCGTCGGCGTTCGCGACACTGGCGATCAGCCCGGCCGCGGCCATCAGGGCGGCACCGACCAGGAGAAGCCGAGGCCAGCCTGCGCGGCCGGCCGAGCGCCAGTCGACGACCATCAGGCCGAGAACGACGCCGATTGCGGGCAGCACGTCGTCCGTGCTGAGGCCGTACCCGATCGGGAGGCTCGGCACCAGCGGCGTCGCCGCGATGAGTGCCAGCGGGCCGGCGGGACCCCAGCCCGCGCGACGCGAGATCCACCGGGACACGACCACCGCGGCGACCGCGATCGCGACCAGCAGCACCAGGCGCAGCGGGGCGAGGTCCGGTCCGGCGAGCATCAGCGGCGCGACGCGATCAGGCGTCGATACCCCGCGATGGAGGCGTCTGCAATCACCTCGAGATCATGCTCTCGGGCGGCCGCCCGGGCGCGGCCCACGAGCGCCTCGCGCGCCGCGGGATCGTCCGAGATCGCCAACGCACGCTCGATCGCTCCGGTCAGACCGCGAACATCACCGGGCTCGCATGTGACTCCCGTCTCGCCCTCGACCACGGTCCCGCCGAGTCCTCCGGTCCGGGTCGCCACGACGATCGCACCAGCGGCCATGCCCTCGATTGCAACCAGGCCGAGCGGCTCGGCATAGGCAGATGGCATCACGAGCACGTCGCAGGCCCGCATCGCGGCGGCGACCGCGTCGGGTGGCTGCGCGCCGCGCAGGTCGATGACGGAATCGAAGGAGGCGGCCATGCCCGCCAGGCGCTCGCGTTCCGGGCCATCACCGATCATGGTCAGGGTGACGTCACGGCCGCTGGCGCGAAGCTCGCGCACCGCGGCGAGGAGCTCGTCAACGCCCTTGTCCCGGTTGAGACGGCCCACGAACAGGAGCCCGGAGCGCGCAGAGCGGGATTCCGTCGCAGGCTCACCGACAAGTCGCTGGACGTCGATGCCGGGACTTTGAACCACGACGCGTTCCGGCGGCAGCCGGACCACCTCCGCGAGCCGATCCGCCATGTACGGACTGTTGACGACGACGAGTCCGGCGCGGCGAAAAAGCGTCCGAGCCGCGAAGGCATGCAGCCGGCTGCGGCGCGAGATGTCCGCGACGTCGGCCCCGTGGACGAAGAGGACAAGAGGCGCCCGGTGCAGCACGGCCACCGGCCAGGCCAGCCAGCCCGTCGGGAACGCGATGTGCGCCTCCACGATGTCGTAGCGGCGCCTCCGCATGGCGCGACCGATCCCGAACCGGACGGCGTCGACGGCGAGACGCCCGTACTTCACGGCTACTCGATGATGAACGTCGGAATCCTGGATGGCGGCGACGTCCACGGTCGCGCCGGCCCGCCGGAGCGCCTCCACCCGCGCCGCGATGAACGTCCCGAATGCCGGGGAGGTGGGACTCGGATACAGGTTCGAGACGACGAGGATCCGGAGCGCCCGGGCCGGCCGCGGCGCCTGGTCACCGGCCCCGGGCTTCCGGGCCTCGGGCACTGCCACCTGATCGCCGGGCACTGCCCGGGCTGCCACCCCCCGTGTGCGACGCGAGTGCAGCCACTCCGACGCGACGATGGGGAGGAACTGCATGTCCTCGACCAGGTAGCGCCGCCACATGCGGCGCGGCTCCTGGACGAGCCGGTAGAGCCACTCCATGCCCAGGCGCTGCACCGGACGCGGTGCCCGCGGGATCGCCCCCGCGTAGACGTCGAACGAGCCGCCGACACCCATGACGAACCGGGCGCCGATGGTGTCCTTCCAGCGGTCGAGGAAGCGCTCCTTGGCCGGCGACGGGATCGCCAGGAACAGGATGTCCGGGCCCGCAGCCGCGACGGTGTGCGCGACATCCGGCTCCTCGTCGGGCGCCCAGTAGCCGTCTCGCCCTCCAGCGACGACGGCGGCCGGATGGTCGCGGCGGACCCGCTCCAGGACGAGGTCCACGATCTCGGCACGCGCCCCGAGGAAGTACACGCGCAGGCCGGTCACCGCGGCGTGCGCGATCAGGCGCTGCATCAGGTCGACGCCGGTCACGCGCTCCGGCAGCGGGCGGCCGAGCAACCGCGACGCCCACACGATCGGCTGGCCGTCTGCGTTCACGACATCGGACGTGTTGATGATGTCGCCCAGGCGGGGATCCGTGCGGGATTTGACCACCTTGTCGACGTTCACCGAGACCTGCTGGTGGACGCCGCCCTGCGCGATCAGCCAGTCGATGCGGGCGACGGTCTCGTCCATCGACAATGCGTCGATCGTGAGCCCGAACAGGTCCACCGTCCGTCGCGCGTCGCCGAGGGTGTCGGACCGGTTCGGGATGACGCGATCGGGCCCGGGAACGTCGCCGTTCACCTGCCCGTGAGCATCGCGGGCACCGTCCGCAGCATGATCTTGAGGTCGAGCCACAACGACCAGCGGTCGATGTAGCGCAGGTCCAGCTCCACCCAGCGGTCGAACTCGGCTTCCAGCCGCGCCGAGACCTGCCACAGCCCGGTGACACCCGGCTTCATCGACAGGCGGCGGCGGTGCCACAGGTCGTAGCCCGCGACCTCGGCGCGGATCGGCGGCCGTGGTCCGACCACGCTCATCTGGCCGAGCAGCACGTTCCAGAACTGGGGCAGTTCGTCCAGGGAGGTGCGGCGCAGCAGGCGACCGGTCCGGGTGGTCCGTGGGTCATCGACGAGCTTGAACGCCGGGCCGCTGATGACGTTCTCGGAGGCGAGCTCGGCGAGCTGCTCCTCTGCGTTCGGGACCATCGTCCGGAACTTGACCATCGTGAACAGCCGGCCGTGACGGCCGACGCGTTCCTGGCGGAACAGGACCGGGCCGCGGTCTTCCAGCCACACCGCCAACCCGATCGCGATCAGCACCGGCGACAGGACGATCAGGACCAGGGCGGCGATCACGATGTCCAGCAGGCGCTTGACGGCCATGCCCATCAGCCGGTCAGGTCCATTGGAGATGGTCAGGATCTCGTGGCGTCCGAGCGTCTCGACGCGGCCACCGCTCATCGCGGTCAGGCCGGGCTGCAGGACGACCCGGAGGCGCTTGCCCTCCTGGTGGCAGAGGGCTGCGACCGGCTCGAGGTACGCGAGCTCGTCCGGCCCGAAGGCGGCGACGACCTCGTCGACGACGCCCCGGTGGACGATGGACTCGACCTCGTCGAGCGGCGCCATCGCGACCGGGCACTCCTCGGAGGGCGCCCCCAGGTGTCCGATCACGCGATAGCCGAGGGCCACGTGACGCTCGAGCAGCTCGGCGACCGACACCGCCATCGGCCCTGTGCCGAGCACGATGAGGTTCCGCGTGCCGATGTCCAGGTTGCGTGCAACCACCAGCGACGAACGGAGCAGGCGCCGCTGAGCGATGGAGAACACGACCTGGGTCGTGAACAGGATGACGAGGAAGGTCCTGCTCACCTGCGGCGCGTGGACCAGGAAGAGGATGCTGAAGACCGACACCGCGAGCACCAGCGCGGCCCGCAGGATGTCCGTCACCTCCCCGCGGAACGACCATCGCGACCGGAGCTGGTCCAGCTCCTGGAGCCACTCCGTGCCGGCCCACAGGATCCCGTAGGCGACGGCCCACATCCACCACGGTCCGCCCGCGTTCTGCCACGCGTCCGTCCAGCCCTGCCCCAGCCGGAACCTCGAGACCAGGACGAACAGGACAGCCGCGGCGAAACCGTCGGCCAGCAGGAGCGCCAGGCGGAGGAGGCGCAGCCGGTGGTGGACCATCAGTTCCCGGCGTAGCGACTGTCGGAGCCGAAGAGCTTCTTGGACAGCTCGGCGACCTTGTCCATGTGGAGCTGCAGCGTCCAGACGCCCCCGGTGGACTCCGTGGGCGGATGGAACGCGATGGGGTACGTGAGCACGTACTTGGTGATCGCGCTGGTGTCAACAGAGCGGGCGAGCCCGATGAGCTCCTCGAGGCGGTCCGTCGGCACGTTCGTCCGAACCGTGTCGCCGGCGAACTTGATGATTTCGGGCAGCTTCGTGATCATGTCGGGCGACGCCAGCTTGGCCCGGAGCGCGACGAGGAGCTGCTGCTGGCGGGCCGCTCGCGTGAAGTCGCTGTCGCCGACGCCCTGGCGCGAGCGAGCGTATGCGAGGGCGTGGCGCCCGTCCAGCTTGACCTTGCCGGCACCGAGGTAGAAGCCGTGCGTGCCGTCGAGCCAGTCGTAGCGGGGATCGCTGATGGCCTTCGGGTTGTCCACGACGACCCCGCCGACGGCATCGACCATCTTCCGGAAGCCCTGGAGGTCGATCGCGGCGTAATAGTGGATCGGCACGCCGATGAGGTAGCCGACCTCCTTGATGAGCGTGGGGAACGGCCCGTCCGGGAAATCCTTCGGGTGGTTGCGCGCCCAGGTCATGAGCGAGTTGATCTTGCCCTTGAAGGTCCGCCCGTCGTACAGGGGGAACTGGGAGATGTCCCGCGGCAGGCTGAGCATCACGACCGATTTGTCGACCGGGTTGATGCTCACGACGAGGAGTGTGTCGGTCAGCGCGGTCGTGCGCTGCTCGGCTGAGTCGACACCCGTCAGCAGGATGTTGATCCGGGACTGGGCCGTGGCCGGCGTAGCGTCGGGCGTCGCCTGGAAGTCGTCCGTCGGCTCGGGAGACCCGGAGTCACCCGGCTGGGCGCTGCCGGCCTCGACGGTCCCCGACGGCGTCGTGCCCGTCTGGTCGTCCGGCCCCGCGGCCGTGAAGATCTTGCTCTCGGCGTCGTACGCGGTGTAGGCGACGTAGGCGCCGGCGGCGTGGGGGACGATGACCAGCACCAGCAGGAGGGCCGCGAAGATGACTGCGGGCGCCCGAAGCCCGCTGTCGCGCCGGACGATCAGCACGGCGTCCACCATGGCGACAACCCGCCAGCCACCCGCGAGGAGGATCAGGATCAGGACCGTCAGGGATCCCGACGGCGTGATCAGGTTGGCGAGGATGGAGTCGATTCCCGTCAGCAGCTCGAGGCCGATGGCAATCCCCACGACGATGGCGGGGAGCGCGAACACCAGCGCCTGGCGCCGCCGGCCCAGGTAGAGGTGCCCGAGACCGGGAAAGATGAACGAGAGGAGCGCGGCGATGGCCGCCGATTTGTTCTTCATGAGCCCCACTTGTGATTCGCTCCTCGTGGGAGCCTCACGTTCGTCCCCGGAAGGTAGGCGAGGGGGACCTCACCAGACACCACCCAAACGTACTGTTCTGTCATGCGCCCGAACGGTCTGCGGCACGGCCCGATCACTCGGACGTGCGCGTGCTCGTGCTGCACGCCGTCCCCGCGGCGTGGCCACCTAGGATAGCCCGCAACCCCGACCCCCGCACCCTCGGGCACCGGTCATCACCGGGGAAGCGGCGACTCCGCGAACGCCGGGTACCGGAACACCTCGGCCTCGGGCCGCGCCAGCCAGTCCGCCAGCGTGCCTGCGGCCGCGTCCTTGGGCGACAGCCGGGGCTCGTCCACCGGCCACCGGATCCCGACCGCCGGGTCGTCCCAGCGGATCCCGGTCTCGCAGGCCGGGTTGTACGTCGCCGTGCAGAAGTACTCGATCTCGGCCATGTCCGACAGGGCCGCGAACCCGCGCGCGAAGGAGGGTGGCGCCCAGAACAGCACGGGCTCGTCCGCGGACCCCTCCAGCGTGACCGCCTGTCCGAGCGTCGGGGAGCCGGGCCGGACGTCCACGGCGACCATGAACGCGCGCCCGGTCACCACCCGCATGAGCTTGCCCTGCGGCGGGTCCCACTGGAAGTGGAGGCCCCGGACCACGCCGCGTGTCGAGCGCGACTGGTTGACCTGCACGAAGCGCGCCGGCAGGCCCAGCCCGGCGAAGACGTCCGCCTGGAGCACCTCCGTGAACCAGCCGCGCTCGTCGGGGAAGACCCGGGGCCTGACGACCAGGACCTCCGGGATGGCCGTGGGCTCGACGGTGAACGGCATGCCTACATCATCACCAGGCCGCCGTCGACGGCGAGGACCTGTCCCGTGATGTAGCCCGCCTCGTCCGAGGCGAGGAAGGCGACGGCGTTGGCGATGTCGTCCACGGTCCCGAAGTGGCCCAGCGGCGTCTGCTTCCGGATCTGGTCCTGCAGCTCCTCGGGGAGGTCCTTGGTCAGCTCGGTGACGATGAACCCGGGGGCCACGGCGTTGGCGGTGATCCCGCGGCTGGCGACCTCCCGCGCGACGGCCTTGGTCAGGCCGATCAGCCCGGCCTTGGACGAGGAATAGTTGGCCTGCCCGGCCTGGCCGGCCTGTCCCGAGACGCTGGACATGTTGATGATCCGCCCGGCACGGGCCTTGAGCATCGGGCGGAGGACCGCCTTGGTGCAGTAGAACGCGCCGAACAGGTTGACCTCCAGGACCATCTTCCACTCGTCGATGCCCATCCGCATCACGAGGTCGTCGCGCGTGATCCCGGCGTTGTTGACGAGGATGTCGACCTTGCCGAACGCATCGATGGCCGCCTGGACGAAGGCCGCGCAGGCCGCCGGGTCCGTCACGTC
>Ga0302321_100001997_pt1 | contig 17422 bp, 12 predicted proteins | sample Fen_T0_1_FD_202505 | JGI IMG/M metagenome (GOLD analysis project Ga0302321, IMG submission 202505) | Peat permafrost microbial communities from Stordalen Mire near Abisko, Sweden - Fen_T0_1 | ecosystem: Environmental > Terrestrial > Soil > Wetlands > Permafrost | place: Sweden: Abisko...
GCCGCCGGCTCGGACCGCCGCCCGGCTCCACGCCGCCGGACTCGACCAGCCCGGCGCGCAGCAGCCGGGACAGGGTGGCGTACACCTGGCCGTAGTCCAGCGGCCGGTCGCGCCCGAAGTGGGCGTCGTAGGACTTCTTGAGGCTGTACCCGTACTGCGGCCCCGTCTCCAGCAGGCCCAGCAGGGTGGCACCGATGCTCACGGCGGCGACTATAGACATCATCTATAGAGTGCGTCCACACCGGTGGGCGGCCGTTCGGGCGGCCTCCCGTCTCGCCAGAGCGGGGCGGCCGCGGGCAGGATGGCCCGCATGCCAGCACCTGCCGAGGAGCTCGACGTCGCCGGGACACCCGTGCGGCTGTCCAGCCCCGACAAGATCTACTTTCCGGAGCTGGGCGCCGCGGGCGGCACCAAGCGGCACCTCGTCGAGTACTACCGGGACGTCGCGACGTCCGGTCCCGACGGCGTCGGGCCGCTCGTGACGGCCCTGCGGGAGCGCCCCACCTACCTGCAGCGCTTCCCGGACGGCATCGCGGGCGAGGAGGTGTACCAGAAGCGGCTGCCGCCCAAGGGGGTCCCCGAGCACGTGCAGTCGTGCCGGATCCGGTTCCCGTCGGGCCGCACGGCGGACGCCCTCAAGGTCACCGAGCCGGCGAACGTGGTCTGGGCCGCCAACCTCGGCACGATCACCTTCCACCCGTGGCACGCCCGCTGCGCCGACGTCGAGCACCCCGACGAGCTGCGCATCGACCTGGACCCGCAGCCGGGCACCGGCTTCGGCGAGGCCCGGACGGTCGCGCTGGACGTCGTCCGGCCGCTGCTGGGCGACCTCGGCCTGCTCGGGTTCCCCAAGGCCAGCGGCGGGCGCGGGATCCATGTGTACGTCCGGATCGAGCCGCGCTGGACGTTCACCGAGGTGCGGCGCGCCGCCATCGCGCTGGCCCGGGAGGTCGAGCGCCGGGCCGACGGCCGGGTGACGACGGCCTGGTGGAAGGAGCAGCGCGGCGAGCAGATCTTCGTCGACTACAACCAGAACGCCCGCGACCGGACCATCGCCTCCGCCTACTCGGCCCGCCGGACCCCCCGCGCCACCGTCTCCACGCCGCTCACCTGGGACGAGCTGGTGGACGCCGAGCCCGACGACCTGACGATCCACACCGTCCCGGCACTGCTGGCGAAGCGCGGCGACCCGATGGCGACCCTGGACGACGTCGCGCACACCCTCGACGGGCTGCTGGACCTCGCCGAGCGGGACGAGGCGGGCGGCCTCGGTGACCTGCCGTACCCGCCGAACTACCCCAAGATGCCGGGCGAGCCGAAGCGGGTGCAGCCCAGCAAGTCCCGCGCCGACACGGTCGGGAACGCGCCGCCCGTGGGCCAGGGGCTGCCCGACCTGACGTGATTCCGGCAGGTACGGCCATCTCCGCCGCCGGCCCGACGTCGGGCACGTAGGCTCCGGCTGGGGGGTCGCCCGCTCGGGCCTGGCACAGGGGGTGTCACGGCGCGCGGCGGCCCCAGGGGATCGGGGGAACGTCACGTGTACACGCTCGGCATCGACCTGGGCACCACTTACACCGCTGCCGCCGTCCATCGCGACGGCCGGGTCGAGATCTGCTCACTGGGGACCCGGACGCCGACGGTCCCGTCCGTTGTCCTGCAGCGCGACGACGGCGCGTTCCTGACCGGCGAGGCCGCGGTCCGGCGCGGCGCCGAGGAGCCGCTGCGGGTCGCGCGCGAGTTCAAGCGGCGCTTCGGCGACACCACCCCGGTCGTCCTCGGCGGCGTCCCGCACCCGCCGGAGGCGCTGGCCGCCGCCCTGCTCGGCGCCGTCGTCGAGAAGGTCACCGCGGACCAGGGCGGCCCGCCGGCCCGGGTCTGCCTCAGCCACCCGGCCAACTGGGGCGCCGCCCGGCGCGGCGTGCTGGCCAGGGCCGTGGCCGGGGCAGGGATCACCGCACCGGTCGAGTACGTGGCCGAGCCGGTGGCCGCCGCCGTCTTCTACGCCGGCACCGAGCGGCTCGCCGTCGGCGACGTCGTCGCCGTCTACGACCTGGGTGGCGGCACCTTCGACGTCGCCGTCCTGCGCCGCACCCCCGAGGGGTTCGAGGTGCTGGGCCAGCCGGACGGGATCGAGCGCCTCGGCGGCGTGGACGTCGACGCGGCGGTGTACGCGCACGTGCTGGGCGCCCTCGGCGACCGGCTCGGTGCGCTCGACGACGACGACCCGGCGACCGTCTCGGCGGTCGCCCGGCTGCGCGAGGAGTGCACCGCCGCCAAGGAGGCGCTCTCCGCCGACACGCAGGTGACGATCCCGGTGCTGCTCCCGGGCCTGGCGACCCAGGTCCGGCTGAACCGGTCCGAGCTGGAGGCCATGATCCGGCCGGCCCTCCACGACTCCGTCATCGTGACCGAGCGGGTGATCCGGTCCGCCGGCCTCGAGCCCGCGGACGTCGCCCGCGTCCTGCTGGTCGGCGGGTCGTCGCGCATCCCGGTCGTCGCCGAGATCCTCGGCGCGGAGCTCGGCCGCCCGGTGACCGTGGACGCCCACCCCAAGCACACCGTCGCCCTGGGGGCCGCCTGCCTCGCCCAGCGGGACGTCGCGGCACCCGCGGCGACGGCCGAACTCGCGGAGCCGGCCGAGCCGGTCCTCGTGGGTGCGGCTGCGCCCGCCCGCGCAGTGGCGGCGGCGGGTCCGGTTCCGGCCACCCGACCGGTGTCCCACGCCTCCCGGCCGGAACTCCCGCCGCCCGCGGTGGCCCCTGCCGGCATCCCGCGGCAGGCCGCCGCGACGTCCCCCACCACCGCCTCGACCGCGACGCCCCCGGCGAACGGACGGCGTCGCACCGCCGTGCTCGTCGCCGTCACCGCGACGGTCGTCGCGTCAGCCGTCCTCGGCGGCGGCCTGCTGGTGGACCGGCTCGGGTCGAACGGGACCGACGCCCTCCGCCACGGCGACGGCATCGCGGCCCCCCTCGTGCCGGCGACGAGCGGCGCCCCGCAGGCGCCGGCCGGGAGCGCGCCCGGCGCGGGGCCGACGTCCGCCGCCCCGCGGCCCGGCGTCGCGGGACCGACCCTGCGGGGCCCGGACGGGAAGGCCGTCAACGTCGGCGCGTCGTCCGCGTCCCCGCAGCCGACGTCCTCCCTCGCCGCCGGCCGGACGTCGGCCCCCGCGCCGACGTCGGCCGCCCCCGGCGCCGCAACGCCCACCGCGAGCGTCGAGGCCACGACCGGCGCCACGACCCCTCCCGAGCCGAGCACCACCCCCGCGACGACGGCGGCGCCGCCACCCTCCCCCGTTCCGGGCCAGATCCCCGTGGTCAGCCTCATGGCCCGCGCGTTGGGGACCACGCTCATGGCGAGCTGGAACCCGGTGTCCGGTGCGACGGCGTACCGGGTGGCCTGGACCGACGCGGGGACGGGCGCCGACCTCACCGGCGCGTCGAGCGCCGGCGTCACGTCGAGCGGCGTCACGATCCTCAGCGGGACGCACACCTACCTGGTGAAGGTGACGCCCTACAACGCCGCCGGGGACGGCCCCACCAGCTCGGCGACGACCACGGCGACCGGGCGCACCGCCTGACTCAGGCCCCGTCCCACCGGACGTCGACGCCGGGCACCGCGAGGTAGGCGCCGTACCGCTCGGCCGCCCGCTCGAAGCCGGCGCGGTCACCGGCCGGCAACCCGGCGAACGGCTCCAGCCGGACGACGACGCCGCCCGCCCGGCCCGGCAACCGGCGCCACGTCCCCACCACCCGCCCGCCGACCACCATCGTCGACCGGAAGACGCCGTTGCCACCGGGCACGATCGCCGGGGCGTGCCCGTGGTCCAGCACGAGGGAGCGGTCCTTGTAGCCCAGCAGGAACTCGTCGAACCCGGGCAGCAGCCACCTCCCGTCGGGCTCCAGGACGCCGTCCGCCTCCAGGGCCGGCCGCCAGGCCACCGCGTCGACGCCCTCGACCTGCACCGGGACGAGGACGTCCGGCTGCGCGGCCAGCGCCCGGTCGACGTCCCCGAGGGTGAGGCCGGTCCAGCCAGCCAGGTCGCGCCGGCCCACCGGCCCGTGGCTGCGGACGAACCGCAGCGCGATCTCGGCGAGCGCCTCCTCCGGGTCGAGGTCCCGGTGCCCGGGCACCCAGTCGTCGAGCAGGACGAACGTCTGCTCGCCGTCGACATCGGGGGCCAGGCACGCCACCGCCCGCCGGCAGGTGATCGCCAGCAGGTGGTACCCCGCCTGCCCCGCCACGGTGATCCCTGCCGCGACCAGCCGCTCGAGGCACTGCGCGCGGGTGAGCCGGACGCCGCCGGCCAGAGCCTGCCCGAGCACGTCGACGGCCCGGTCGGTCTCCGCCTCGGTCAGCCCGAGCTGGCCCCGCCGGGTCAGCTCGGCGCGGGCCGTCCGGTGCGCCATGAGCCGCAGCATCCAGCGGGCGTCCTGCGACGGGACCAGGTGCAGGGTCCCGCGCATCGGCCACGTCCGCAGCACCTCGCGCCGCTCCAGCGCCGCGCGCAGGGCCGGCTCCGTCGAGCCCGGCAGGCGCACGCCCAACGACCAGAGCAGGCCGCGCCCGTCCTGCCCCTGCATCGCGCCGACCCAGGTGACCAGGTCGCGGACGGCGTCGGCGAGGCCGGGGGCCGGCAGCGCCCCCCGGTCGGCATCGGTGTCGAGCCCGCCCCCGAGCCGCAGCGCGCGCAGCCGCAGGGCGCGCGCCCGCGCGGCCGACAGCTGCACGGGCCGTGCCACCGGCCGGGCCGGGTGCCCGCTCATCGGACCGGCTCCGAGACACGCAGGTCGAGCGTGCGGCCGAGGAAGCCGGCGCAGGCCTGCGCCTCGACCTCCAGCCCGGCGTGCTCGGCGGGCGTCAGCGGCCGGTCGGGCGTCACCTCCACCGTCACCGCCCGCGCGGTCGTCGCCCGGCGCCAGCAGCCGGTGACCTGGCCGTCGACGAGCAGGTGCTGGTTGAAGACCGCCGCTCCGCCCGGCCGCCCGCGCGCCAGCCCGGCGCGGTCGAGCAGGTACTTCGTCTCGCTGTACCCGACGACGTACTCGTCGTACGCCTGCACCAGCCGGACGGCGGGCCCGTCACCCGCGTCGACCACCTGCGGTGCGTCCGCCGCCGACCACACCGCGATCCCGTCCACCTCGTCGCGGCGCAGCCGTTCGCCGGCGAGCGCGAGCCCGCGCTCGAGGTTGGCCCGACGCAGGCTCGACCACCAGCCGAAGTCCTTGACGGACGCCGGTCCATGGCTGCTGAAGTACCGCCGGGTCAGGTCGGCCAGCGCCGCGTCGCGGTCGAGCGGGAGCGAATCCGCCACCCGGTCCGCCACCAGGGCGAACGTCTGCCGGCGCCCCTGCCGCACCCCGCTGCACACGATGCCCTCCAGCTCCGCGTGCATGACCATGAGGGTCGCCCGCAGGTCGCCGACGTCCAGCCCGGCCGCCACCAGCGCCGCCCGCAGTGCCTCGCGGGTCAGCTCCCCCGCCTCGCCGACGGCGGCCTCCACCACCCGGTCCGACCGGCGGAACGTCGCCTCGTCGAGCCCGTTGCGCCGGTAGTAGTGCGCGTTGAGGGCGTGCACGCGGTCCTTGGTGAGGTCCTGCAGCCGGAGCAGCTCCTCCGCCGGCACGAGGTGCCAGGTCGGGCGCAGCACGTGGGTGCGCAGCAGGGCACCGGCCCGCAGCGGCTGCTCGACCACGGCCTCCGGCAGCCCCGTGCGCCGGCCCAGCGACCACAGGGCGGGACCGTAGTCCTGGGCCTGGACGGCGCCGAGCCGCCGGACGACGTCCACCGGGTCGCCGAAGGCGCCGAACGCGCCGGCCCCGTCGATCACCCCTGGCGCCGACGCGAGCCCCAGCCCGGCCAGCCGCCGCCGCACGACCTCGTCCGTCTCCACGGCACGAGCCTAGAAGGACCGGCGGACAGGAACTGTCCGCCGATCGCCTCAGGACGTCCGGTCGACCACCGCGTGCGCGAACGCCTGCAGAGACTCCTTGGCCGGTCCGGCGGGCAGCGGGTCCAGGACGGCGGCCGCCTCCCGGCCCCAGCGCTCCGCCTCGGCCCGGGCCTGCTCCGTCGCGGGGTGCTCCCGCAGCGCGGCGACCACCTCGGCCAGCGCGGCGTCGTCCGTCAGGTCGCCGTCGAGCAGCTCGACCAGGTGCCGGGACGCGGCGTCGCCGTGCTCGTCGGCGTACCGGCGGGTGAGCAGCACGGGGAGCGTGGGCACGCCTTCGCGCAGGTCGGTGCCGGGGGTCTTGCCGGTGGTCGCGCCGTCCGAGGCCAGGTCGATGACGTCGTCCGCGAGCTGGAACGCCACCCCGACCCGCTCGCCGAACTGGATCAGCACGTCGAGGACTTCGGCCGAGCACCCGCCGAACATCGCCCCGAAGCGCGCGGACGTCGCGATGAGCGACCCGGTCTTGTCGCCCAGCACCTGCACGTAGTGCTCGACCGGGTCCTGCCCGTTCCGCGGCCCGACCGTCTCGTGCAGCTGCCCGAGGCACAGCCGCTCGAAGGTCGCCGCCTGGATCCGGACGGCCTCGGTCCCCAGGCCGGACACGATCGACGACGCCCGGGCGAACAGCAGGTCGCCGGTGAGGATGGCGACCGTGTTGCCCCACACCTCGTGCGCGGCCGGGGCGCCGCGGCGCATCGGCGCGGAGTCCATCACGTCGTCGTGGTACAGCGTCGCGAGGTGGGTCAGTTCGACCACCGCGGCCGCCTCGACGATCTCGGCGCGGTCGGGGTCGCCGAGGTGCGAGGCCAGCAGCGTGAGCAGCGGTCGGATCCGCTTGCCGCCGGCCGCCACCAGGTGCCGGGAGGCCTCGTCGGCGAGCGGGTCGGCCTGGTGGACGGCGTCCCGCAGCCGCTCCTCGACCCGCGCCAGCCCGAGCCGGACAGCGGTGTCGAGCGGGGAGTCGGCCAGCGACATCTCGAGCGCCGCCGTCGCCGGGGACGTCCCCCCGACGGGCGACGTCACCCCGGCGGCCGACGGCGACCCGTCCTGCGGCCGCTGCGTCACGGGGAGCACGGTCTGGAGCCCGGTCGCAGCCCCGGCCCGGTCACGGGAGGAACACCGACGACGCGGCCGCCTGGTTCAGCAGCACCGAGGGCACGACCCCGAGCAGCACGGTGATCGCCGCCGCCAGGATGATCGCGAACATCGTGCCGACGCCGGGCTGCGCGACGACGGCCTGCCCGCCCGCGGGCTCGCTGAAGTACATCAGCACGATGACCCGCACGTAGAAGAACGCCGCGACGGCGCTCGCCAGCACACCGATGAGCGCGAGCACCCAGCCGCCGTTGGCCACCGCCGCCGAGAAGACCGCGTACTTGCCCATGAACCCGCTGGTCAGCGGGATCCCGGCGAAGGCCAGCAGGAACAGCGTGAACAGCCCGGCGGTCACCGGGTGGCGGCGGCCCAGGCCCGCCCACTGCGACAGGTGGGTGGCCTCGCCGCCGACGACGCCCTCCTCGCCGTCCCCGGCGTCGCGCACCAGGCTGACGATCGCGAAGGCGCCGAGCGTGGTGAAGCCGTAGGCGGCCAGGTAGAAGAGGACGCCGGAGATCCCGGACTTGTCCATCGCCAGCACGCCGGTCAGCAGGAACCCGGCGTGCGCGATCGAGGAGTAGGCGAGCATCCGCTTGACGTCCGTCTGCACGATGGCGATCACCGAGCCCACGACCATCGTGAGGATCGCGACGCCCCACAGCGCCGGGGACCAGTCCCACCGGACGTCGGGCAGCGCGACGTAGAAGACCCGCAGCAGCGCACCGAACGCGGCGACCTTGGTGCAGGCCGCCATGAACCCGGTGACCGGGGTCGGCGCGCCCTGGTAGACGTCCGGCGTCCAGGTGTGGAACGGCGCCGCGCTCACCTTGAAGAGCAGGCCCACCGCGATCATCGCGACGCCGAGCAGCAGCAGGCCGTCCTTCTGCAGGACGACGGTCGCGCCGTCGCGACCGCTGATGGCCCCGGCGATGTCGGCCAGGCGCACCGAACCGGCGAAGCCGTAGAGCATCGCGGTGCCGTAGAGGAAGAACGCCGAGGAGAACGCCCCGAGCAGGAAGTACTTCATGCTCGCCTCCTGCGACAGCAGGCGGCGGCGCCGGGCGAGCCCGCACATCAGGTACAGGGGCAGCGAGAAGACCTCGAGCGCCACGAACATCGTCAGCAGGTCGTTGGACGCCGGGAAGAGCAGCATCCCGCCGACGGAGAACAGCAGCAGCGGGAACACCTCCGACTGCACCATCCCGGCCCGGCGGGCCGCCGCCTCGGCGCTCGAGCCCGGGACGGCGGAGGCCTGCGGCGCGAACGGGCCGCCCTCCTCCACCGAGCGCTCGGCCATGGTCAGGGCCGCCACCAGGGCGAGCGCGAGGATCGTGCCCTGCAGGAACAGCGCCGGCCGGTCGACGACGACCGAGCCGAGCACCGCCGTCCCGGTACGGGCGATCCCGGCGGTCTCGACCGGGTGGCCCGAGACGGCCTGGACGATGACGGCGACGAGACCGCCGGCGATCGACAGCACCCCGACGACGGCCTGGACGCCGAGCCGGCGGGCGCGCGGCACGAACGCCTCGACGAGGACGGCGACGAGCGCGCCGCCGAACACCACGAGCATCGGTGCGACGGCCCGGTAGTCGATCGACGGGGCCTGGAACTCCAGGGCCGCGGGGACGGCGGCGAGCGCGGTCACGGGTTCGTCCCTTCGGCGGCCGGGACGCCGGCCACGGTCGGCGCGGGATCGGAGGAGTGCACCTGCTGCATCGTGCGGCCCACCGCGGGGTTCACGGCGTCCAGGATCGGCTTGGGGAAGAAGCCGAGCGCCACGATGACGGCGACCAGGGGCGCCACCACCCAGGCCTCGCGGGCCCCCAGGTCCTTCCAGCCTGCGGCGTACTCCTTAGCCGGCCCGGTGAACATGCGCTGGTACGTCAGCAGGATGTACAGCGCCGCCAGCACCATGCCGAGCGTCGCGACGACCGCGGCCACCGGGTAGCGGGTGAAGGTGCCGACGAGCACGAGGAACTCGCTGACGAACGTCGACAGGCCCGGCAGTGCCAGGCTCGACAGGCCCGCCACCAGGAACGATCCCGCCAGCAGCGGCGTGCTGCGCTGCAGGCCGCCGTAGTCGTCGATGCGGGTCGACCCGCGGCGGGCGGCGAGCATCCCGGCGATGAGGAAGAGCGCCGCCGTGGAGAAGCCGTGGTTGACCATGTACAGCGTGGAGCCCGACTGGCCCGACGACGTCATCGCGAAGATGCCGAGCACGATGAACCCGAAGTGCGAGATCGAGGTGTAGGCGATCAGGCGCTTGAGGTCGCTCTGCCCGATGGCCAGCAGCGCGCCGTAGAGCACCGAGACAACCGCCAGGGCCAGCACCACGGGCGCCGCCCAGCGGGAGGCGTTCGGGAACAGCGGCAGGCAGAGCGTGATCATGCCGAAGGTGCCGACCTTGTCCAGCACCCCGACGAGCAGGACGGCGACGCCCGCGGGCGCCTCCGCCGCGGCGTCCGGCAGCCAGGTGTGGACCGGCCACATCGGCGCCTTCACCGCGAACGCGAAGAAGAAGCCGAGGAACAGCAGCCGCTCGACGACCGTGCTGGAGAAGTGCAGCCCGGTGAGGCTGCTGGTGAGGAAGCCGTCCTCCGTGCGCGGGCCCTGGGTGTAGAGGCCGATGACGGCCACGAGCATGATCAGGCCACCGAGCAGCGAGTACAGCAGGAACTTCACCGCCGCGTACCGGCGCTGCGCGCCGCCGAACTGCCCGATCAGGAAGTAGACCGGGATGAGCATCGCCTCGAAGAAGACGTAGAAGAGGAAGACGTCACGCGCGGCGAAGACGCCGATCATGAACGTCTCCAGCACGAGCACCAGCCCGTAGAAGGTGCCGGCCCGGTCGTCGTCGACGTCGTTCCAGGCGGCCAGCAGGCACACCGGGACGAGCACGACCGACAGCGCCACCATCACCAGCGCGATGCCGTCCACGCCGAGGGCGTAGTTGACCCCGAGCTGGCGGATCCAGTGCGTCTTCTCGGCGAACTGGTACTGCCCGGCGCGACCGACGTCGAACCGCAGGGCCATCGCGACGGTCAGCCCGAGGGCGACGAGCGAGACCCCGAGCGCCACCGGGCGCACCAGCCGGGGGGCGAATCGGGACAGCACCCAGACGGCGACGGCGCCGAACAGGGGCAGGACGCCGATCGTGGTCAGCCAGGGCATCGAAACGGTCCCTCTCAGGAGATGCGGACGGCGAGCACGCCGAGGGCGAGCACGAGGACGCCGCCCAGCATGGACATGGCGTAGGAGCGGACGAGACCGGTCTGCCAGCGGCGGAGACGGCCACCGAGCCCGCCGACGGCGGCGGCCAGGCCGCGCACGACGCCGTCCACGCCCTTGATGTCGACGAACACCAGGGACCGGGTGAGGTACTGCCCGGGGCGCATGAACACTGCCTCGTTGACGTCGTCCTGGAACAGGTCGCGACGTGCGGCCTGGGTGACCAGGGAACCGGTCGGCGCCTGCTCCGGCACCGGCGCCGCCCAGTACTGGCGCCAGGCCAGCCCGGCGCCGACAAGCACCAGCGCGATGGTGACGCCCATGAGCACGTACTTGTCGACGACCGGGTCGCCCTCGGTCAGCTCGCCGGTGACCGGCCGCAGCCAGCCCTCGAACCGGCTGCCGGCGACCAGCAGGCCGCCCAGGCCGAGCGAGCCGACGCTCAGGATGATCATCGGAGCGGTCATCAGGGCGGGCGACTCGTGCGGGTGGGCCTGCGCCGGCCAGCGCTTGCGCCCGTGGAAGGTCATGAAGAAGAGCCGCGACATGTAGAACGCGGTGACGCCCGCGCCCAGCAGGGCCGCGCCGCCGAACACCCACGGCCGCCAGCCCTCGCCGGTCGCGAAGGCCACCTCGATGATGCCGTCCTTGCTCCAGAAGCCGGAGAACGGCGGGATCCCGAGGATCGCGAGCCAGCCGCAGCCGAACGTCACCCAGGTGATCTTGAGCGCGCCGGACAGGTTGCCGAAGCGACGCATGTCGACCGAGTCGTTCATGCCGTGCATGACCGAGCCCGCCCCGAGGAACATCCCGGCCTTGAAGAAGCCGTGGGTGAGCAGGTGCAGGATCGCGAAGACGTACCCGACGCCACCCAGGCCCGCGGCGAGCATCATGTAGCCGATCTGGGACATCGTGGAGGCGGCCAGCGCCTTCTTGATGTCGTCCTTCGCGCAGCCGACGACCGCCCCGAAGACGAGGGTCACCGCGCCGACGATCGTGACGGCGAGCTGCGCGTTGGGCGCGGCGGAGAAGATCGGCCCGCTGCGGACGACGAGGTAGACGCCGGCGGTGACCATCGTCGCCGCGTGGATCAGGGCGGACACCGGCGTCGGGCCGGCCATCGCGTCCCCGAGCCAGGACTGCAGCGGGAACTGCGCCGACTTGCCGCACGCGCCGAGCAGGAGCAGCAGGCCGATCGCCGTCAAGAGGCCGGTCGACGCCTTGCCCGTCTGCGACAGCACCCCGGCGAAGGACACCGACCCGAACGCGGCGAACATCGTCATGATCGCGATGGACAGGCCGAGGTCGCCGACGCGGTTGACGACGAACGCCTTCTTCGCCGCCGTCGCGTAGGCCGGGTTCTGGTTCCAGAAGCCGATGAGCAGGTACGACGCCAGGCCCACGCCCTCCCAGCCGACGAACAGCAGGAGGTAGGAGTCGGCCAGGACCAGCAGCAGCATCGAGGCGACGAACAGGTTGAGGTAGGCGAAGAAGCGCCGGCGGTCCGGGTCGTGCTCCATGTAGGCCACGGAGTAGACGAGGATCAGCGACCCGACGAACGTCACCAGGAGCACGAACGCCAGCGACAGCGGGTCCACCAGGAAGCCGGCGTCGAGGCGGAAGTTGCCGGCCTGGATCCAGGTGAACAGCTTCAGGTCACGGGCGCGCTGCTCGGGCGCCAGCCCGCGCACGTCCAGGAAGAGCAGCGCGCCGTAGACGAACGCCGCCCACGACAGCGCCAGCCCGAGCCAGTGCCCCCAGCGGTCGGTCCGCCGACCGCCGAGCAGCAGGACGGCGGCCCCGGCCAGCGGCAGCGCGACGAGGAGCCACGCCCCCGTCTGCACGGTGCCCGACGCCGCCTCGTAGGCCGCCCGGCCGTCCGGGGCAGCCGCCGCGACGCCCCGGGCGAGGAGGAGGGAGTTCACTTTTCCCCTCTCAGTACTTCAGCAGGTTGGCGTCGTCGACCGAGGCCGAGCGGCGGGTCCGGAAGATGGTCATGATGATCGCCAGCCCGACGACGACCTCCGCCGCCGCGACGAGCATCACGAACAGGGCGATGACCTGGCCGTCGATGTTCCCCTGCTGGCGGGCGAAGGTGACGAACGCCAGGTTCGTCGCGTTGAGCATGAGCTCGACGCCCATGAAGACGATGATCGCGTTGCGCCGTACGAGCACCGTCGTCGCCCCGATGGAGAAGAGGGTCGCGGACAGGTACAGCCAGTAGGCCAGGTTCACGGGTGCTCGTCCTCCGCTTCGGCCGTGGTGGCCGTGCCGTTGGCGCCGACGGGCGCGTTCTGCAGCCCGGACGCGTCCTCCAGGCCGAGCGGCGAGCGCACCTCGGCGTCGATGACCCGGGTCTCGGCGAGCCGGTCCGTCGCCGACAGGTTCTGCCCGCGGGCCACGAGCACCCGGGACACCGACAGCTCGCTCGGGGTGCCGTCGGGCAGCAGCGCCGGGGTGTCCACCGCGTTGTGCCGGGCGAAGACGCCGGGCGCGGGCAGCGGTGCCTTGATCGCGCCCTCCCGGATCCGGCGCACCGACAGCTCGCGCTGCGTCGCCCGCGGCACCAGCCGCTCCCGGTGGGCCAGGACCATGGCGCCCAGCGCCGCCGTGATAAGCAGCGCGCCGGTCACCTCGAAGGCCCAGACGTAGCTGCCGAAGATGCCCGCGGCCAGCGCCCCGACGTTGCCGTCGCCGTTCGCGCGCGCCATCCCGGCGGGCGCCCCATAGGACACGTGACCGAGGACGCCGAGCAGCAGCGCGACGGTGCCGAGCCCGAAGGCGGTGGCCGCCAGCCGCTGGCCCTTGATCGTCTCGACGAGCGAGTCGGCGGAGTCGACGCCGACCAGCATGAGCACGAAGACGAAGAGCATCATGACGGCGCCGGTGTAGACGAAGATCTGCACGCCGCCGAGGAAGGGCGCGTCCTGCGCGAAGTAGACGAGGCCCAGGCTCACCATGACGAGCGCCATGCAGAGCGCGGCGTGCACCGCCTTCTTCGCGAAGAGCAGCCCCAGCGCCCCGAGCACCATGATCGGTGCGAGCACCCAGAACAGTGCCGTCTCGCCGCCGCTCATCTCCGCACCCCCGTCCCGGAGCCGGCGGCCGCGGCGGCGTCCGCCGTCGCACCGTCGACCGGCTCCGCGGCCGCGCCCGCCCCGGCGTCCGGGTGGACGGTGCGGGTGGCCGCCCACGCCTTCTGCTCCGGCACCGCCTCGGTGACCCGGCCGCTGTAGTAGTCCTTCTCCGTGGTGCCGGGCACCATCGGGTGCGGGGCCTCGAGCATCCCGGACTGGACAGGCGCGAGGAGGTCCTGCTTCTCGTAGATCAGGCCGCGGCGGCTGGGCCCGGCGAGCTCGTAGAAGTTCGTCATCGTCAGCGCCCGGGTGGGGCAGGCCTCGATGCAGAGCCCGCACAGGATGCAGCGCAGGTAGTTGATCTGGTAGACGCGGCCGTACCGCTCCCCCGGGGAGTAGCGCTCCTCGTCGGTGTTGTCGGCGCCCTCGACGTAGATCGCGTCGGCCGGGCAGGCCCAGGCGCACAGCTCGCACCCGATGCACTTCTCCAGCCCGTCGGGGTGCCGGTTGAGCTGGTGCCGACCGTGGAACCGCGGCTGCGTGGGGAGCTTCTGCTCCGGGTACTCCTCGGTGACGACCGGGCGGAACATCTCCTTGAACGTCACGCCGAAACCGGCGACCGAGGAGAACAACCCCGGCTGCTGGGTGGGTTCAGCCACCGCGCACCTCCTCGTCCTCGTCGTCGGTGGGCTCGACCATGAGCTGGGTTCCGGCCGGGGCGACCCGGTCGGCGCGGCCCGCCGCGGTGGCCCGGGCCGTCAGGACCGGGCCGGCGCTGCGCCGGATCGTCTGACCGGGCATCGGCGGCACAGGGTAGCCCCCTTCGAAGGGGTCGATCTCCGGCGGGACGGCGACACGCCTCGCCGCCGCCGCGTCCTCGTCCCGTTTCGTACTGGCCAGGAAGGCCCAGAGCACGAACAGCACGATCATGACCAGCCCCGCGAGCAGCAGCAGACGCGGGACGCCCGTGGGCTGCTGCACCCGCATCGCCCGGATCAGCGACACCGCGACGATCCAGAGCAGGCCGCCGGGGATGAGAAACTTCCAGCCGAAGCGCATGAACTGGTCGTAGCGCAGCCGGGGCAGCGTGCCGCGCAGCCAGATGAACACGAAGATGAACGCCAGCAGCTTGAGCACGAACCACAGCAGCGGCCACCAGTCGCGGTTCAGCATCCCGCCACCGATCGCCGACAGCGGCCAAGGGGCGCGCCAGCCGCCGAGGAACAGCGTGGTGGCGATGGCCGAGACGGTGATCAGGTTGACGTACTCGGCGAGGAAGAACAGCGCGAACTTCAGCGACGAGTACTCGGTGTGGAACCCGCCGACCAGCTCGCCCTCGGCCTCGGGGAGGTCGAACGGGGCCCGGTTCGTCTCGCCGACCATGGCGATGCAGTAGATCACGAAGGCCACCGGCAGCTGGAGCGCGAACCAGGAGGGCATCGCGATCTCGTGCCCGGCGATCCCGATCGAGCTCCCGGCGGCCTGCGCCTGCACGATCTGCGACGTCGACATCGAGCCGGAGTAGAGGAACACGCTGATCAGCGCCAGGCCCATCGCGATCTCGTACGAGATGACCTGCGCCGACGAGCGCAGCGCGCCGAGCAGCGGGTAGGTCGAGCCCGACGACCAGCCGGCGAGCACGATGCCGTAGACGCCGACCGCGGCCGCCGCGAGCACGAAGAGCACCGCGATCGGCAGGTCGGTGAGCTGCAGCGGCGTCCGGATGCTCGTGAACGGGATCCGCGCGTCCGGGCCGAACGGGATGACCGCGAACGCCAGGAAGCACGTCGTGCAGGAGATGATCGGCGCGAGCACGAACACGACCCGGTCGACGGCCCGGGGGACGATGTCCTCCTTGAGGGCCAGCTTCACGCCGTCGGCGAGGCCCTGCAGGAGCCCGAACGGTCCGGTCCGGTTGGGGCCGGGCCGGGACTGCATCCGGGCCACGACGCGGCGCTCGCCCCAGATCGTCAGCAGGGTGAGGACCACCAGGAAGGCGAAGATGAACAGCGCCTTCCCGAAGACCACCCAGCCGTTGTCGTGGCTGAAGTCGACCGTGGGGTTCTCGGCGGAGAGCACGTCAGGCCTCCTTCGTGGCGGTAGCGGGAGCGATCCGGACGACGGTGCCCGCGTCGGTGCCGAGCGTGGCCCGGGTCGCGCTGGCCGTCGAGTTCGTCGGGATCCAGACCACCCGGTCGGGGATCGCCGTGATCACCGTCGGCAGGGTCACCGTGCCCCGCGCCGTCGAGACCGCCAGCGGCGCGCCGGGCACCAGCCCGATCTCCGCGGCGGTGACGGCCGAGATCCGGGCGACCGCGCGGTGGGCCGTCCCGGCGAGGTACGGCTCACCGTCCTGCAGCCGGCCGTTGTCCAGGAGCAGGTGCCAGGTCGACAGGACCGCCTCGCCGGGCTGCGGCCGGGGCGGTTCCCCGGCCGGGATGGCGGGGGCGGCGATGCGTAGGCCCTCCCACGCGTCCAGCTCGGCGATCTCGCCGCGCACCTGCTCGATCCCGCGCAGGCCGAGGGTGACGTCGAGCGCGTCCGCGAGCATGTCCAGCACCCGGAAGTCCGGCAGCGCGCTCGTCGCCAGCGCCGTCGGGAACGACCGCCAGCGGCCCTCCCAGTCGACGAAGGTGCCCGCCTTCTCCTGCGTCGGCGCGACCGGCAGGACGACGTCCGCCCGCTCGGTGACCGCGCTCGAGCGCAGCTCCAGGCTCACGACGAAGTCGGCCGCGTCCAGGGCGGCTAGCGCGGAGGCCGGGTCGGGCAGGTCGGCCGGGTCCACCCCGCCGACGACCAGCCCGGCCACCCGGCCCGCGTGCACGCCGGAGAGGATGCCGGCCGTGTCCCGGCCGGGCCGCGTCGGCAGGTGGTCGACGCCCCACGCGGCGGCGACGTCCACCCGGGCCGCGGCGTCCGACACCGGACGGCCGCCCGGCAGCAGCGTCGGCATCGCGCCGGCCTCGACGGCCCCGCGCTCCCCCGCCCGCCGCGGCACCCAGGCCAGCCGGACGCCGGTCGCCTCGCGCAGCTTGAGCAGCGCCGTCAGCGCGCCCGGCACGGTCGCGACCCGCTCGCCCACCAGGACGACCGCCCCCGGCAGCCGGACGGCGGCGGCCGCACCGGCCACCTCGTCCCGGGCGTCGACGATGGCCTGCACGACCTCCGCCTCGGTGCCCGGCGCCGCCGGCACCAGCTGGGCGGCCAGCTTGGTCAGCCCGCGCCCGGCCCACGGCGTCACCGCGTGAACGGCGAGCCCGCGGCTCGCGGCCTTGCGCAGCCGCAGGAAGACGATCGGCGACTCCTCCTCGGGCTCCAGCCCGACGAGCAGCACGCTCGGCGCCGCCTCCAGGTCGCCGTAGGTCACACCCATGCCGGCACCCGCGACGGCGTGCCCGAGGAACTCCTCCTCCTCGACCGAGTGCGGCCGGGCCCGGAAGTCCACGTCGTTCGTGCCCAGCGCGAGCCGGGCGAACTTGGCGTACGCGTAGGCGTCCTCGACGGTCACCCGGCCGCCCACCAGGACGCCGACCCCGGACGTCGCGCGCGCGGCGGCGAGCCCGGTCGCGGCGGCCTCCAGGGCCTCCGGCCAGCTCGCCGTCCGCAGCTCGCCCGTTTCGGCGTCCCGCACCAGGGGGTGCGTGAGCCGGTCGGAGGAGGTGGCGTAGGTGAAGGCCCAGCGGCCCTTGTCGCAGTTCCAGTCCTCGTTGACCACCGGGTCCTCGAGGGCCAGGCGCCGGGTCACCGAGCCCCGGCGGTGGTCGACCCGCAGCGCGCAGCCCGAGGCGCAGTGCTCGCACACACCCGGCGTCGACACCAGGTCGAACGGGCGCGCCCGGAACCGGTACGCCGCCCCGGTCAGCGCGCCGACCGGGCAGATCTGCACCGTGTTGCCGGAGAAATAGCTGGCGAAGGGCTGGCCGCTCTCGTCGAGCAGCGCCGTCCCGTGCGTCGGGGTGTCGACGTGGAACCCGAGGACGTCGGGCGAGAAGGTACCGATCTGCTGCTGCGCCCCGCGCATCTGCAGGTCGATGAACGGGTCACCGGCGATCTCGGAGGAGAACCGGGT
>Ga0302321_100001999_pt1 | contig 17412 bp, 18 predicted proteins | sample Fen_T0_1_FD_202505 | JGI IMG/M metagenome (GOLD analysis project Ga0302321, IMG submission 202505) | Peat permafrost microbial communities from Stordalen Mire near Abisko, Sweden - Fen_T0_1 | ecosystem: Environmental > Terrestrial > Soil > Wetlands > Permafrost | place: Sweden: Abisko...
CCGAGTCAATTCAGCTCGGTCCGTCAGGTTTAAGACCGTTTTTTGCGCTGGCGAGGATTGTTCAGGGCTTCGTTCGGCCCTTGCCCAACGTCCCGCCGCACTTAAGGGAATACCCAGGCTATTTGCCCGCTTGTCGATGGCTGTAGCCTTTTTCATTGACTGACCTGGCGGCATCTTGTTTAAACTCAAGGGTATATTCGGGCCTTTTTTGTTTGCTTTTGGCACTCATTTTTCACCTCTTATGACATTGTAAATCTGCCTTAAGAAGTGTCCTGTTTAATTAAACCATTACATGGGTGGTTGCGACTGGTACTTAGCGATTTCCACTAAGGTTTCAAGTCGGACTAGACGCTTGTCCATATCAATGGACTTGTCGGAAAGCTTTTCGGTCAACCCATTCAATTTTTGGACTTCATCGGTGAGCTTCAGGGTGTTCAATAATATGTCTGTCCAGTTCGCCATGACGTTAGACTTTTTGTTCCAGTTTTTTCAAGGTATTGGCCACAACCGAGTTGGCTTTCTGGGTGGACTGGATGGCATTTTTAAGGCGGCTGTCCAACAATTCCAATAACTCAGGAATTGAGCCTGTGCCAATCGCCTCCGGGTCATAGGCATCAATCGCCAACCGGACAATTTCGGCCTCCGACTTGCCCTTGGCGGCGGACAAGGCCAACAATTTCTCTATTTGGCTGTAAGACATTAAAAATTGCTTCCTCACCAGGTTTCCGGTTAGATTCGCTTTTGCTGTTGACATGTTGTCACCTCACTTAGATTGACTTGAACCAATTATACGCATACACAACAACATGCACAATATCACCAAACGTAATTGGACAGGCCAAAAAATTTCCTCCACCTCGCTTGGCAGTTGGACGTTTCGAAGGTGTTTCGACGCGACTGTTGCGGCCGGAGCGCATCCACGGGGTCTAAGAGCTTAGGCAAAAAGTCCAAATAGTGGAACGTATAAAGTCGATAGAGACGCTTTTAATAATCCTGGGGGAATAATGAAAATTACGACATTTCCAAACCCCAACATTCACCAGCCAGTTACTTAAAATTCCAAAAACGAAATCAAAAGCGTTAGCTCGGTAATTTTTCACAGAAATCAATAGCTCATTGGTGTAGCATCTTTATACAGACAGGCTGAATTCTTTCTAAATATAAATTAGTACAATTGTTTTTTATCCTTAATCCAGTGGAGATTTATCATGAACATTCGCTTGAACCAGAATGATCCATCATTTGATTGGGCTAGTTTTATAGATGCTATTGACAAGATGCACGGCATGAATATCCCAGCGCCGCGATACCGTGATTTCGTTAAGGTTCATGTTAAGGCAATGAGCGGTGCTGGAATGTCTTGGCTAGTTCACACTATGAATATGGGTGGAAATATCATGAATGGCATAAATTTTCTATCATGGCATCGCTGGTTTTTATTTCAGTTTGAGCGCCGCCTTCAACTTGTCCACCCCGAAATTACTTTACCTTACTGGGACACCATCACTGACAGAAGTCTCCCTGTGCCACTTCAAGACAAAGCTTTGTTAAAGCGTTGGGGAGTAATCCGTAGATGGGATCCAGAGCTACTACCTACCAGCGCGGATTTGCAAGCAGCAAACGGGATTGATAGCTTCCAATTTTTTCAAAAGACCTTGGAAGGGGCGTTTCATGGTAGTGTGCATAATGCTGTTGGTGGCGATATGGCTGGCCCTTCTTCGCCCACTGACCCGCTTTTTTGGCTTCACCATGCTAATATCGACCGGATTTGGTCAAACTGGCAACAAACCCACAAGAATCAAAAGCCGCAAAATCTCAATGAAAAATTGAAACCAAATTCGCTCTTCGGTGTAACTGTTGAAAGCGTCCAAGACATCTTAACGCTCGGCTATAAATACGATTAGGAGAGTTCCAAGAATAATACTGTTGCTATAGGCATATATTCATTCTCTTAATTATGAAAACAACATCTTTTGCGCTGATCTTAGGGATTGCTTTGAGCTTTCCCGTCTTGGCTGCGGCTTCTCATACCGTTGACTCTGGGCACACCTTTCCCAGTTTTGAGATCAGCCATCTTGGCTTTTCAATCCAGCGTGGGCGTTTTGACCGGACTAGCGGCAAAGTGCTGCTTAACCAGGAGTCGGGAACGGGAAGCATAAATATAGCTATCGAAACAGCTTCAATCAGCACTGGTCTTGCTGAACTGGGAAAGCATTTGCGCGGCGAGGATTTTCTGAACGCTGCCCGTTACCCAAAGATTACCTTTGTGTCGGACAAGCTCACCTACCTTTAACAAAGACCAACTGGTTGCCGCAGATGGCATGCTGACGTTGCACGGAATTTCTAAACTGGTGCATCTGACTGTCAATCATTTTTATTGCGGCATGAACCTGATCGCCATGAAAAACACCTGCGGCGCGAATGCAACGACCAAAATCAAGCGTTCTGATTATGGCGTAGACAAATATGTGCCGAAAGTGGGTGATGAAGTCAAGCTTGCTATCCAGGTCGAGGCAACCTAAAGATTGACCAGGACAATCAGCATCTAATGCCAATTATTTAAGATACTTTTGCACAATGTAACAGAAATTAAATAAATTCAATCTGTTATAAACAAATTATTGCAACAATCACGACTTCTCTAAAGCTGACCTTGGCTCATATCAACCAACGCGGGGAAGACCGGCCAAAAGCGGGCGTTGGCCCTTGCCAAAACCGAACAATCGTATTGGTTTTTCCTATCAATTTAGTTAGCAGGATTTTGTATTGCTAGGGTTTTGAAGACTTTGGTCGACCAGTTTGGACTTTTTCAACTTGTTCGACAGCTTGTATTAGTTCGGTCAAGTTTAATTTTGTAAGCAAATGCAATCCGGCACGAAGAATCTCGCCCTTCTTGACATGAATTCCAGCGGCCAAGCAAGTTTTCTTGAGTTCTGAAATTTTCACGTAATCTTGTTCCGGAAACGAAAAACTGTCCCTGATAACTTTGGCTTTGGCCGTTTTTCTTTTTTTGTTGGAAGCAGTTGCCTCGTTTTCAACGAACTTGACGGCTTCTTTTGAATCAATGGGTTCGCCCGCTATAGCGGTTGCTGGCTTTTTAGGGCTTTTTTTATTAACCGTCCTCTTGATTGATGGTTCAACTGCAAGTGGATTAGTGGCTGTTTTTTTTGGTTTTGGTGTTGTTGTGCCCATTATGGTTTTCCTTAATACGTAATTCAGAACAGTATATACTGTTTATATCGTTTTCCTCTGTGTCTTGTCAAATACAACCTACCATACACAATTGGTTGATCGACATTAAACATCCTATAGTTATGGAGAATCCAAAATGGCTAATGCAAAAATAATAAAGACAAAATGGCTTCCTGATGTGGAGGAGCACGACTACCCAGCCGCTGGATCCTATCTCACCCTTCTTTATACCGAGGAAAAGGTCGCCGAAATGATGGCTAGATTTAGGGATGCGACTGTTGTGCAATTCAAAGCCAAGGACATTTTCAGGGCTTCCCATCTTTCCTTATTGGGCGTAAGCAACTCACACGTCGAGAAGGACAGGGAAAAGATCAAGAAAGGGAAAAGCCTTTCGCCTCTGCTTCTATTACGGGATCAACAACTCGGAAAAGTAGTCATTGCGGATGGCTATCACCGGCTTTGTGCGATATACGAGATCAATGAAGATGCGTTAATCCAGTGCAAGATCATCTGAACATTTGCTGCCCGTTTAGGGCTTTTGTGTATCTTTGTATCTATGCCTAAGCTTGTTTCTACCTTTGCGTGAATGTTTATCGCTTAGCTTTTATCGCTCTAATTAAGAAAGGGCTATGCTGAGGAATCGCAACTACGAAACATCAATCCGTAACTGTAGAAAGTATTGGAAAAATGAACCTTAGCTCACTGCCGTTAAAAACTACGAGTTGTGTTCCTCGTAGATGGTTAATGCTTGCCGATGTTGCTGCCGGTTTATCCGTCGCCAGTATTTTGTTGCCGGAAGCAGTCGCCTATGCAGCCATTGCCCATCTGACCATCCAACATGCGCTAACTGCTGTGTTAGTGGGGTTGATATGTTATGCCTGTTTAGGAGGAAGCCAGTTTGCCATCGTTGCGCCGACCTCATCTGCTGCGGCGCTCATGGCTGCGGTGGTGCTGTCCTTGCATCCGGTTGACGGTGAAACTGCCGCAAGTTTAGGGTTTGCACTGGTCATATTAACAGGCATTGGCTTATTGACTTTTGCAAAAGCAGGCCTCGGACGACTGTCGTCATTTGTGTCACGGCCCGTCCTGCACGGCTTTTCGTTTGCCTTGGCGTTGACCATCATCGTCAAGCAATTGCCCATACTGTTCGGCGTTCAAGTACATGCACCTGATCTTTTTCGGATTGTCTTTGAGTTATTCAATCACATCCATGAATGGTCGCTTTGGAGCGCAGCCGTTGGTTGCGGTGCCTTGGCCTTATTGCGAATGCTGAAACATTGGCCCACTGTACCTAATGCTTTTGTGGTCTTGGTTCTCGGTATCGGTTTAAGTGGCGTGGTCAACCTTGCCGACTTCCATGTGGCTATTGTCGGCGCTTTGCAGATTATGCCGCCGGGTTTGAGCTTACCGAAGTTGCCAATGGAAAAATGGCTACAATTGGCGGAACTGGCTTGTGGATTGCTGGTTATCATTGTTGCTGAATCCTGGGGCAGCATTCGCAGTCTTTCACTCAATCATCGTAATGTTATCGAACCTAACCGCGAATTGTTTGCGTTGGGGACGGCTAACCTAATTTCAGGTTTATTTCAGGGAATGCCGGTCGGTGCAGGCTTTTCTGCCAGCACGGCGAATGAGCAGGCGGGAGCGCAAAGCAAATGGGCAGGAATCATTGCTGCATGCATATTGTTGTTAACAGTGGTTTTTGGGCGTAAGTGGATTGAGCTTATTCCTGAACCTATAGTTGCGGCGGCGGTCATCAACGCCCTTAGCCATGCCCTAAACCCAAAAGCGCTGGCACACCTTTGGCGCATGGATCGAGACCAATATCTGGCCCTGGCTGCGGTTGGGGCAGTTTTAGCGTTTGGAGTGTTACATGGCATGTTGATTGGTGTAGGCTTATCATTGGCAGCCGCGATCCGATCTTTCAGTCAGCCGTTGGTCAGGGAGCTGGCTGAATTGGATAATACCCGCGATTATGTGGATAAAGAAAACCATCCTAATGCAATCACTTATCCCCACCTGTTAATCCTGCGGCCGGAAGGGCCATTGTTTTTTGCCAGCGTCGAAGGCATTCTTGCAGAAGTCCAGCAGCGATTAAAAGCCAGAGACACAGTGCAGACACTCATTATTAGCCTTGAAGAAAGCGCCAACCTGGACAGTACCGCCGCAGAATGTTTAATTGAATTTGCCAATGCACTTAAACGACAGGATAAAATGCTGTTATTGGCACGCGTCAAAGATCCGATAAGGCAACTATTGCTAAAATTGGCAAACGAACAGTTCCAAGACAAGCTGTTTTGGAGCGTAGCCGACGCGGTGATTATGGCTCAAAAGGAATTCCTTTGAGTTCAGGAATAATTGAAATAATTGGGGTCAGACTTAAATAAAATTTCTCTGTTAGATTTGAGTGTAATAATTAGCAGTAGGGATTTTAAATGAATGGGCAGATTAACTCGTGTTGCCCCTGTTGGAATACCCCAACATATTGTCCAAAGAGGTAATAACAGGCAGGTTTGTTTAGGTCTTGATGAAGATATGGTTGCCTATATTAGCTGGTTAAAAGAATATGCCAACAAATATCAGGTTGCTACTCATGCTTGGGTATTAATGATAAACCATATCCACCTACTTGCTACGCCTTATTCGGAAGGTGGTATTAGTAAAATGTTGCAATCATTAGGTCGCCGTTATGTGCGCTATTTTAATTACACTTACCAGCGTAGTGGCACTTTATGGGAAGGGGGCGAGTTTGGCTCAGACCGAGCAGATTACGGTTGGTCTAGTTATCAATGTAATGCGTTAGGCAAGAAAAGTGAATTACTGGCACCACATGAAAGATATAGCCTTGGGCGATAGCGACCAAGTCAGACAGATAAATTATAAAAGTTTGTTTAAGGCGTATGTTGATAATGAGGTGGCTGAAGACATTCGACGTTGTGTGCGATGGTCTAGCCATTGGAAATTCACGGTTTAAAGAACAAATCGAGCAACTTACTGGTTTACGGGTATCTGCCAGAAAAAGAGGAAGGCCAAAAAGTGATAAGTAATTTTACTCTGACCCCAATGATTCCTGACCCAATGGCCCGGTTCTTTTATATTATTAGGGATATTTCCATTGATCGCTAAAAAAGTGATTGCCTCTATTCAAGCGGCAAAGGTTTATAAAGGCTGGACGAAACCGCAACATTTTGACAACAATCTGGTGGTGATTGGTGCAGGCTCAGGCGGATTGGTTGCATCGTATATCGCTGCCGCTGTTAAGGCCAAAGTAACGTTAGTTGAAAAACATCTGATGGGCGGTGATTGTTTAAACACAGGTTGCGTGCCGTCAAAAGCGTTAATTCGCTCCGCTAAGTTTTTGTCACATGTCAGCCGTTCTGCCGAATTTGGTATCAAAACCGCAAGCGTTGACTTTGATTTTGCCAAAGTGATGGAGCGCGTACAAACGATAGTCCAAACCGTTGCGCCGCATGATTCCATCGAGCGCTATACCGAGCTGGGGGTAGACATTATTGTCGGCACGGCAAAAATCATTTCGCCTTGGGAAGTGGAGGTTAAAACTGGCGACCAAACACGCACACTAACGACGCGCAGCATTGTTATTGCCGCAGGCGCCAAGCCATTTGTGCCGCCTATTCCAGGTCTGGCTGAAGTGGGCTATCTGACTTCTGATACTATCTGGAATCTGCGTGAAAAACCCAAGCGTTTATTGGTATTAGGTGGTGGCCCAATTGGCTGTGAACTCGCGCAGGCTTTTGCACGCTTAGGTTGCCATGTCACCCAGGTTGAAATGTTACCCAGGCTAATGATCCGTGAAGATGCAGACGTTTCAGCGGTAGTGCTAGCCAAATTTCAACAGGAAGGTATCTCCGTTTTGCTGGCACATAAAGCCCAACAATTTTTTATTGAAAACAGCGAAAAATACTTACTTGCCGAGTACCAAGGCCAAGAAATACGTATCGGCTTTGATCAAGTACTGTTGGCTATTGGTCGTGCCGCCAATGTGACGGGTTATGGTATAGAAGAAATGGGCATCAGCTTATCGCCCCACAAAACCATTGCTATCAATGATTTTCAGGAAACCAATTACCCGAACATTTATGCCTGTGGCGATGTGGCAGGGCCTTATCAGTTCACCCATACTGCCGCGCATCAAGCCTGGTATGCAGCGGTGAATGCCTTGTTTGGGCAGTTCAAAAAATTTCGTACCGATTATTCGGTGATTCCCTGGTCAACCTTTGTTGATCCTGAAGTGGCGCGGGTGGGTTTGAATGAACAGGAGGCGAAAGAGCAGGGGATTGCTTACGAAATCAGTACCTATCACCTGGATAATTTAGATCGGGCGATTGCCGACAGTGAAGCACACGGCTTTGTTAAGGTATTGACCCAGCCGGGGAAAGATAAAATTTTAGGGGTAACCATCGTCGGGGAACATGCCGGTGATTTGATTGCTGAATTTGTGTTAGCGATGAAACATAACCTGGGCTTGAATAAAGTGCTGGGGACGATTCATATTTATCCGACGATGGCGGAAGCCAACAAATATGTCGCGGGAGTTTGGAAGCGTAATCATGCGCCGCAAAAATTGTTGGTATGGGTTGAACGTTATCATGCTTGGCGTAGGCATTAATTAAAAGGGAATCTCTATTAATCGCAATATAACCGCCCCTACTGCGAAGGGGCTGAATTTTTTTGGGTTTGTCCCAGAGTTCTAGTATTTTGAAGTCGATCCTTGCTGCAATACCCGCCTTACTGAAGGGTTTCCGCCTTTTCATACCACTCCAGGCGCAACTTCCCTGTCCTTTTTATGCACCAGAACCAATTCAAGCCGAACGCCTCCCGGTCTGTCCGCGCCTTTAAGCCCACCAAGAGGCCGTCTATGTTGCTCAGTTGCGCGGCGCGTTCTTCAATGTCGAATAATCCAGGTTGGCGAAGGTGTTTTATGGGCTGAATAGGGTTTGGTGGAGTTGCCGTTATTATCTCATTTCGTTGTTATTCCGGGATATGCAAAATCACGGGAAATTGGGGGGAATTATTAGAGATGCCCATAATCCGGCGCACCGCAAGTGATATGGGCGGGCTCATTGGTGACGAGAATACCCGGCAGCAGGGTTTCCAGCGGCATCTGCAAGTCGTCACGGTAGCTGTGTTCGCGGGAAATGCCTGTCTTATAACGCTGGTTTATTTTGCTGAGATAATTTTGGACTTCATTCATGGTTTCGTCCTTGGGATTTTTTTGTGGGAACTATAGCATTTTATTGGGGTGGGGGTGCGTGTGGGCGTCGCTAAAATACCCTCTCCCTCTGGGAGAGGGTTAGGGTGAGGGGATAATAAGCACTGCCATAGAATAATCTTGCTTCGCGCAACGCTACGCTATACACTTATCTCGTGATTAAATCATTCCAGCACAAAGGTTTGAAAGCTTTTTTCGAGACAGGCAGCAAGGCTTGCATTCAAGCCCAACACACCACCCGGCTTAACTCACAGCTTGCAAAGCTCGATACAGCCATTAGCGCTGATGACATGGATTTAGCTAATTGGCGGTTGCACCCACCCAAAGGTCAGTTGCAAAATCATTGGGCGGTCTGGGTAGACAAAAACTGGCGGATTACTTTCAAATTTGCCGTGCTGGTAGATTATCAAGACTATCATTAGGAACCTAACTATGAGCCAACAACACAACCCACCACATCCCGGCGAAGTACTGAAAGACGGCGTTTTTACCGGAGGCGACCTAACCATCAAACAATTTGCCGAGCGGATAGGTGTAACCCGTGCGGCATTGTCCAGGGTATTGAATAGCCGGGCAGCCATATCGCCAGACATGGCGTTAAGGCTTTCCGATGCGTTAGGCGGCAGTGCGGAGAGCTGGCTGCACATGCAAGCAAACTACGATCTTTGGCAAGCACGGCAAAAACCCAGGCAAGCCATAGCACGGTTGGAAATGCGTACATGAGCTTAAATAACAAGGCAATACTTGTAGAACCTCTGAAGCAAGTTGATTCTGTTCATGGTTCGACAGGCTCGCCACGAACGGAATCAACCCATCACCGTTCGTTCTGAGCCCTTCGATAAACTCAGGAGAGCCCTGTCGAAGGACTTATTCAGAAGTTTCCTGTATGTAATATAAAAAACAATAAGTTATGAGAATTCTCAATCTATATTTCAAAAATATCAACTCCCTGGAAGGCGAAAACCGGATCAATTTTGAGCAAGCTCCGTTTACCGACACGGGGGTTTTTGCGATTACCGGCCCTAACGGATCAGGTAAGTCCAGCATCCTGGATGCCATTACATTGGCGTTGTATGGAGAGACGTTCCGGCTTGATAAGCCTGCCCAACATATCATCACTCAACACACCAACGAGAGCTTTTCCCAAATTGAGTTTGCCTTGGGCGCGGATAAGTACCGTTCTAGCTGGCACGTAAAGCGCGAGGGCGGCAATCTGCGGGGTGATGTGCTGCCATCGGAAATGCAACTTATCCACTTGAATAATGGCCGCCTGAATAATGGCGAAGAAACCGTAGCCACTACGCCGCAACAGGTTTGCGCTCGAATGGCAGAGATCACCGGCATGAATTTCCGTAGTTTTACCCGATCTATAATGCTTGCCCAAGGCGATTTTACTGCGTTTCTTAACGCTCTGGACAACGAGCGCATGGATATTCTAGAAAAAATCATCAGTACGGATATTTATGCCGAACATAAAAAAGAAGTTACCGATAAGTTAGCCGATGCACAAAAAAATCTGACATATTTACAACAAGACTTAGCGGCTGTCCCGTTAATAGAGCCTGAATCTCTGGAAGCCTGTGAATTGGATTTAGCTGATTTTAGTGAGCAAACTGCGGATTTCCAGGAAGAAATTAACAGCTTACGGCAGCAACAAACCGTATTGGCTGAAACATCAACCATTAGAAACCAGATTGAATTCCAGGAAACTAGGTTACAAGAGGCCATCACCCAACGCTTGGCTGTACAAAAGAAGCTGGATCAGTTAACCGCTGCTAAAAATGCACTGGATTTTAAAGATGATATCGAAGTCATCAAACAAAAAAAGCAGCTTATCGAGCAGGAGCATACCGCACTTACGGCTTTGCGTAATGAACTCAAACAAATAGAGGGTACGCTGGCTTTGCCCGAGTTTGATACGAATCCCTTAGCCCAGGAGGGTTTAGCGGACAGGCCGGAATCGTTCACCGAGCAAAAACAAACGATTGACAGCATCAGGAATCAGGTCGTCTTGTTTAATGCTAATTGGCAGTCCGAAGTTATCTTGTTGAAATCTCTGGCCGATCAGATTTCCGAGAAGCAAACTGCATTGAATGAGGTGTCGGCGTGGTTAGAAGAACATGCTATTGACAAACCTTTGTTGGAAAATTTTCCTGAACTTGATCGGTTAAAAAATCTGCGGATTGCACTGGACGAATTTGACGAAAAAAAGAAAGCGTTAGGCAAGTGGTCAAAATCCACCAGTGCTGCATTGCAGAAAAATAAAGACAATATAAACAAGAAAAATAATAAGCTGACACAGCTAAAAAAAGAATTGGCGACTGAAGAAAAAGAGTTGGAGGAGCTTGCCCAAGGCAACACCTTGGAGCAACTTGAAGAATTGCAAACAGAGCAGAAAGAGCGGGTAAAAGCCTTTCAGGAATTAGTTGGTCTAGCCGTTGCCAACGAAAAATTGACACCCAACTCATCGTTTTTCTTCGGCTTATTTGGCAAGCGGGATGCGCCAAACCGTGATGCTGACGAATTGGAAGTCGAATTTGAAACCTTAAAACAGCAACAAAAACGCGATGAAAATATAAGGTTATCCCTGGAAAGATCGATTTTTAATGATGCGCTGTTGGCAAGAATGTCCCAAGACCGCGCCCATCTTGTTGATGGCAAGCCCTGTCCCTTGTGCGGCGCTACCGAACATCCTTACGCCAAACATCCACCTGCTCCTGCGAATTCCCAACAAGCGTTGTTAGATCAACGCATAAAGCTCAAGCGTTTAAACGTACAACTTGGCGAGCTTGAGCAGCACATTAAATTGGCGCGAAAACGGGGGGAAAGGAGTCATGCCAATCATAAGCAACTGCAACAGATTAATGCCCAGTGGCTTACGCTGTGTAACCGGCTGAATACGGCCAGCTCGGATTTAGACATCAAGAAAACAGGGATGATGAGACGGTTGCTAAAAATCGAATCTACCGAGTCGAAGAATATAGCAGTTTTACTGACCAAGTATAAAGGTACCGAAAAAAAGATAGCCAAACTTAAAGCATCTATCGAAAAAAATACGGCTGATATTCGGCAAATACAGGCATCCATACATACAATCGAAGCCGAATGGCAGACAGAGCCGCGTAGAGTGGCGGAAACTGAGACCGGGAGTACCAAGGTTCAACAGGAAGAACAGGAGCTAATAGTAAAGCTGACAGGGCAATTATCACAATTAGGCGAACAAATACCTGCAAAAGGCAAAGAGGATGAGCTGGTTGGACATCTTAATATTCGTCGTCAAGATTACGAAAGTTATGCCTTCCGCAGCAAAAGCCTGACGGAAGAGCTGGAAATATTGGTATCGCAACAGGTAGCTAGCCAAACCCAAATCGATTCGTATAAAGAAAGGCTGGATTACACCAATAACCAGTTACATACAGAAGAAGTGGTCGGTTTGCACTTGGCACTGGTAGAAAAGCAGAAATTAATTGCGGATAAAGCGCAGTACATCAGTCAATCAAAAGACGGGGTAGAAGCCTTGGATAAGGCCATTGCCAATAAAATGCAGGGAACCCAATTTAGCAGTTTGGATGAAATCGTCCAAATTTTGGAATTGATGACAAGCCAGCCTGAATTTGCACAGCAAAAAGAGCAGTTGGATAATAACGTTACCCAATGGGGGACTGAGCTGGAAACGCTTTATGGCCGATTGGAAAGCCATGAAGGTACAGGTAAGCCTGAGTTAGCGCCAGAAGAAATCGAACTTAAATTAAAGACCGCCAAAGAGAAAATGGAACTGGCGGGGCTTGAAGCTGAACGCTTGGAAACCATAGTTCGCGAACAAAAACAATACAAGGAAAAACACGCAGCCATCTTGGCACAAGTGGAAGGTCAGCAGGCGTTAGTGCAACAGGCAAACGCCGAAATTGCGGAAATGTCGGCAGAAAATGGCATGGTATTTCGCCGCCGTGTACAGGAACGAATGGTTGAGCGGTTATTATCGCAGACTAATGCGACACTGGAAAAAATCAGCGGGCGTTACTACATCCGGCAAAAGCCTAGTGACAGGGGCTTAGCCCTGGAAATTGAAGATACCTATCAAGGTAATGTCCGGCGCTTGCCCAAGACCTTATCAGGCGGTGAGAGTTTTATCGTCAGTCTGGCGCTGGCATTAGGACTTTCGGAATTGGCTAATAACGGCAGGTCGGTGGATTCCTTATTTTTAGATGAAGGTTTCGGCAACCTGGATGCAGAAACCCTATATACCGTCATCAACACCCTGGAAGGTTTGCGGGCGCATGGCAAAACCGTGGGCGTTATCTCGCATGTAGAAGCCGTGCAAAAACGCTTTAAGGCGCAATTGCAATTGGTCAAAAAGCCGAATGGTTTGGGTGAGTTGAGGAAGGTGTCTTGAAATTAGTAAATATAAGAGAGTAGCCTGGATAGAGAGTAGCGGAATCCGGGAATTTGTGACTCCGATTTCCCGTATTTCGTTTCACTTTATACGGGCTACTTCCTAAGTTACCCTAATGCGAGGCTTAGATTCTTATGAAACAACCATCTTCCCGCCTTGTTTCAATTGATATGATGCGCGGCTTGGTCATGGTTTTAATGGCACTGGATCATACCCGAGATTATTTCTCGAATGCGATGTTCAGCCCGACCTATCTTAGCCAAACCAACGCCGCCTATTTTCTTACCCGCTGGATTACCCACTTATGTGCACCTACCTTTGTATTTTTGGCAGGTACCAGTGCGTTCTTATCATCCACCCGGTACAATTTTTCCACTAAGCAATTATCGAACTATTTAATCCGCCGGGGATTAATGCTGATCGTTCTGGAATTCACATTAGTCCGCTTCGGATGGACTTTCAAGTGGGATTATCGTTATGCCATTGCCCAAGTGATTTGGGCGCTGGGCTGGTCGATGATCGTATTGGCGGGCTTGGTTTACTTACCACGTAAGTTAATAGCGGCATTCGCTTTGGCACTCATCGCGGGACATAATGTATTTGATGGGATTCAACCGGAACACTTTGGCAGTGTAGGCTGGCTATGGTCGGTTTTGCATGTTCCCGGAGCCATTGAATACATGCCGGGGCATTCTCTATTTGTGTTGTACCCGCTCATTCCTTGGATAGCCGTGATGGCGGCAGGGTATTGTATATAGGGCCGATGTTCTTGCAAGCAGTTGAAACCCGGTAAATAAGGCTAGCATTGATGGGAATAGCTGCGATCATGGTTTTTCTCGTATTGCGTATGACTAATACTTACGGTGATCCGCAACCGTGGTTGCCTCAAAAAAATGGAATGTTGACAGTATTCTCGGTACTAAATTGCGAAAAATATCCACCCTCCTTACTTTATTTGCTAATGACGTTGGGGCTGATGTTTCTTGCTACGGCACTGTTTGAATGTAAAAAAACACATCGCTTCGGTTTTCTATTAATTGGCTTCGGTAAAGCCCCACTCCTGTTTTATCTCGTCCACATATTGCTCATTCATGGTGCGGCTTATGTGATTGCCTTGAGCAGGGGCTTACCCGGCGACTGGTTGGTGCGAGGTTCTCCCAAAATGCCGTTTCCGATGATACCTGCGATACCTGCGCCAGAATACGGATTTGAATTAACGACGGTATACGCAATTTGGCTGGTGTTGCTCGTAGCTCTTTATCCTATTTGTTCTGCGTATAACAGCAGAAACAGCAAATAGCAGATGTCCTAGCTGTAGTGTAAAGGAACAGAGTGCTCTATTATTGATTCGGCCTTATGAAGATTTAACTTCCGTTCGCCTTGAGCCTGTCGAAAGGCTTATGTGCTCCGACTTATTCAGCACGAACGGTTCAAACATTAACAGGCCGAATCAATAACATCCAAGAGAATCAGGTTAAGTGTATGGGTGCACATTATCAATGCAGATAATTAAAATTTATCAAAACATGATAGAATCACGCGCGGTACACAGAAATTGTACCAAAACAACGCTATACAACACACAAGAGGATTAGTCCAAAATATGAAAACCTTAAAAATAATCGTACTTTCTTCCCTGGTTGCACTGACAATGGGTGCATTTTCATCAGTCGCTCTGGCAGAAGCTGGTGAGGGCAGAGTTTCGTATTCACCAGCCGATGCTATTGATATGGTCTTGGGTGAAATTAAGAAAGCCCAAGCAGCTGTCGCTGCAGGTGCTAGTGGTGATGATGTATACAAAATCATCAAACAAGGGATGGATTACAGCAAAGAAGTTAACGCCAACGATGTCGTTGACAGAGAACGTGCACGCGCTAATGAGATATTGAAAAAAGCCAGAACGATGGCAAAAACTAACTCTATGCAAGGAATTGAAGAACCCTTGGAAAAAGCAGCCAAAGCGTTCACCGATTTGAAACCATTGATTTAATCTAGCAAACCAGACCATACCAGTGTTTTTTGCGAGCCTGGTATGGTTGTTTTTGGTTGCAGTCACATCATTAGTTGCGTTCTTTATCTATAGCGTCCCTAAAAACAATGTTACTAGAAACCGACATTGTGTCGCGATCAAATTATTGATTATTATCAATAATTCTGCATTGACCAATGAATGGCATTAAAATAATTTATCCAACAACCTCGCCACTGTCTCCAGTAAACTCTCTTCCACCGTACCGCTAAAGCCGCCGTTGGAGTTAAAAGAATAATCTGACGCTGCCCCGGGTAAGGCATTCTGTTGTTGCTGTCTCTGTTTTTCTAAATCTGCGGCTTGTTCTTGCTGCAATAGTTGTCCACCGGCTTTTTTCCATTCCAGCAGATGTGTCAACTCACCGCTATCGAGCCAGATGCCGTGTATGATGCACTGGTCTATGACTACGCCGCTGCGCTGGCCGAAATTTACCCGGTTCATATGCTTTCGACAATCCGGGCATTTGAGATAGCGTATTTTTTGTTGCTTGGGGTAACGGTCTTTATTGATGTTATCGATGTGTTCGCGATTGATATCAAAGACGTTGGAAACCGAGCTTTGCAAAACCGTCTCTATTTCGCCTCTATCGAAAAACAGGCCGAAGCAGGTATGACAGCGTTCAATAGCTAACGGATCTGCCATTTTTAAGCGGATGGTTTGCAGAGGTTTGTCGCAGTTTGGACAGATACGATGCGTAGCCGATTTCTCTACTCGATACGGATGTTTGGCATGTAAATCGACATCGCTGCGCGAATTGCAGTAATTACAGCAGTTGGTATTGGCAGGCAACGGAGCCGAGCAGGAAGTGCATCTAGCCATGATTCATCTGCACCGGGTTACAACGCGTCCAAAATCGCTTGTCTTTTGTCGGCGTATTCCTGGTCGGAAATCAAACCTTCTTTATTGAGTTCTTTGAGTTGCGCCAATTTACCCGCCACGTCGTTATCAGATTGGGCTGTTGGGGCAATAGGCGGATTCTGCATCCCTTGCGCCATCGCTTGACCTAAGCCGATACCTGCACCCAAACCCACACCGGCTCCGGCAGCGCCGCTTTCGTTCCGTGCCGCTTCACGCATAGCTTCAAGTTGTTGAAGTTTGGTATAATCAACACCTGCGGCCTGTGCTGCTTGTGCTTCGGCGGTTACATTGGCTATGCGGTTGATGCGGGTTAAGGTTTCTTCATCGAAATTCGTGCCTTCGATACGGAAGTCCGTCATCTCAAAGCCAAGCTTGCCGAATTCGGCATTTAATTTTGCCGTTACGCCGTCGGAAATTTCATTGCGGCTGGCATCAATGTCCGCAAAGGAATATTTACTTTCGGCGAGAAAATCGCTAAACGGATGGATAATCCGTTCGGACATAACCCTGCGGAAATCCTCAGCCAGAAAATCGCCGTGGCTGCCGACCACATTGACGAAAAAGCCGCGTCCGTCGGAAATTCGGTAGCTGTAGTTGCCGTAAGCCTTTAAACCGACGGGAAATTTATATTTGGGATCTTCGTATTTAATGCTGGAGGTAGTGCCCCATTTTTGGTTGAGAATCTCAGTCCGCCTGAAAAAATAAATGCCGACTTTGTGATAACTTTCAAAAAACTGCATGAAATTTTTGATCGTCGTCCAAAACGGGATGTTGGCTGTTTCCAGTGTGATAAGACATTGCTCCTCGATCACTGCTTGTACTTTGCCTTCGTAAACGAAAATACAGCCTTGGCCTGGGCCGACGATAAGTTTAGAGGCATTTTTGATTTCGTCGCCGTTGTCACTCCATTCATAAAACAAGGCATCGGGATTCGGATCGTCCCATTCGATAACCGAACGCAACTGCCGTCTAATACCATCGAAAATTGACATAATAGGTCTCCATTGTGCTAAACAAGTGGTGTTATGTTAGTTGAAAAGTATCAAATAGCAACAAACGGTGTCTAGGGATGTGATGTGGTGCTGATTTTTTTCAGGGTGTGTGGAGGGTTCTAAGTCGTATAATGCCCATAGTGGTGTTGATAATCCGCCATAGCCCTCTTAATCACCTCATGGGCTTCTTCCCTGCCGTAAACATGGGTTATTTCACAGATGCATTGATCGCTAGGTAAATGTTTATAGGTCAGGAAATAATGTTTTAAGCGGTCGATATAGGATGGCGGACAATCCGAAACATCATTCCACTGCCGGTAAAACTCGTCGCCCTTCATCACGGCGATGATCTTGTCATCCGCCTCACCACTGTCTAGCAAACGGAATCCTCCGATGGGTACTGCCTGTAAAATAATATCGCCGTGGGTCACGCTACGTTCGCTGAGTACGCAAATATCCAGCGGGTCACCGTCACCTTTTATGACTTTTCTGCCGGATTTTTGCTCCGCATACTCGGCCACTTCTTCTGCACAGTAAGTTTGCGGAATGAATCCATACAGCGTTGGGATCATGTTGGAAAATTTTTGCGGGCGGTCAATCCTGAGATAACCGCTAGCTTTGTCGATTTCATATTTGATGGTATCGGAAGGGACGATTTCGATAAACGCCGTGACTATTATTGGGGCGCTATCGCCGGGTTCTATGCCGTGCCAGG
>Ga0302321_100002000_pt1 | contig 17407 bp, 13 predicted proteins | sample Fen_T0_1_FD_202505 | JGI IMG/M metagenome (GOLD analysis project Ga0302321, IMG submission 202505) | Peat permafrost microbial communities from Stordalen Mire near Abisko, Sweden - Fen_T0_1 | ecosystem: Environmental > Terrestrial > Soil > Wetlands > Permafrost | place: Sweden: Abisko...
CTGGTCGTAAGCCAGGCCGCCGCGGAACTTCCACTGGTTGTTCATGATGTAGCTCGCGCCCAACGAGAAGCGCCAGGCATCCTTGAAATTCTCGGGGGTTGCCGGCAGCGGCGCGCCGGGCCCGGTGCGCACGAACGCCAGCTCCTGGATTGACGACCACTGCGTCCACTGCACGTCGGCCATCACCTCCCACTGCGGGTTGATCCTGCTGAAGATCGACACGTTGGAAATCGCCGGCAACTCGATCGCCGCCGTCACGCCGCCGTTGGTCAGCTGCGCGTTGACGCCCGCGGATACCGCAGCGCCGATCGGCGCGAGCGCCCCCAGCGGCGGCAGCGTCGGGTTGTTGAACGTCACCGTGCCACCCACGTTGTACTTGAGCGACGAGCGATAGTGGGCGCCGACGCGCGTATTGGGAGTGATGTCCCACAGCGCACCGATGTCCCAGCCCCATGCGCTGTCGTCGCCGTTGATGTTGACGTTCGAGTCCAGCCCCGCCGTGGCCCCGACGAATGGCGCGACGGACGACGGCGGGATGAGCCCGCCGGCCGCAGCCGCGGCTGCGCCCTGCGCCAGTGCCGCCGAGTAGTTGGCGTTGCTGGTGAACGTCGCCTTGATCTGCTGGTAGTCGGCGCCCACGCCGACGGTGAACTCGGGGACGATCTTCCACGAAATCGCCGGATTGACGTTCATCGTCTTCACGTCGGACTTGATCGCCTGGTAGCGGCCGATCCAGCCGTTGTCCCATTCGGTCACGAGGCCGAACGGCGCGCCGATGCCCAGACCGAACGCGAATTGCTGGTTGATCGGCACGACAAGGTACAAATTGGGCACGTAGTTGGTGCTGCCGGCGTCGCCGCCGTTGCCGCCGAGCGGCTGGTTAAACGCGTGCACCGAGCCGCTGTCGCTGAACTTGATATTGGGCGTGATGATGTTGAGGCCCATGACGACCTGCGGCGACGTGATTTTCGACATGCCGGCCGGGTTGGACCATACCGTGCTGGCGTCCTCCGCGGCGGCGGCGCCGCCGGCGTAGGCGTTGCCCAGACCGCTGACGCTTTGCTCCTGCAGCGCGAACGCCGCGCCGAAGGCCTGTCCCGCACCCAATGCGAGTACCACGCCTGCGATGGCCGCGGCCACGCGGGTGCGATGGAATTGGTTCGAATGCATAAAAACTCCTCTCTCCTCAGGGGAAACGCTCGGGATCAGGCTTTGCGCCTGAAAGTTTCTTTCTTCTTATCGTCAGGTGGCGACACGCAAACTGCCCCACGCTGGCTAACAGCGAAAACTATACACCCGGACGCCCTTGGGACCCGCCCGGGGCGTCCCCCTTTTGTTGACTTGCGGCAAACGGGTGTCTCATTCCGGCGAGACCGGCCGCGGTCGCCGGTCCGCACCCACCGCCACATAGGTAAGGCTGGCCTCGGTGACCTTCACCGTGACCACGTCGCCCGGGTTGCGCTGCGCAAAGACTTCGACTGCCACCGTGACCGAGGTTCGCCCCACTTTGGTGATTTCGGCGAAAAAAGACACGAGATCGCCCACCAGCACCGGCTGCTTGAACGTGAACGAATTCACCGCGACCGTCGCCACCCGCCCGCGCGCCTGCCGTGCCGCGACGACCCCGCCGGCGATGTCGACCTGCGCCATGATCCAGCCGCCGAAAATGTCACCATGCTGATTGACGTCGGCCGGCATCGGCACGACGCGCAGGACAGGTTCCCTTTCGGGCAGCTGGGTGGGCGAGTCGGTCATGGCCGTGGCATGAGCGCCATTTACGTCGCCTGCTTCTTCGCTTCGTCGCGCAATTCGCGGCGCAGGATCTTGCCGACGTTGGACTTGGGCAGTTCGGCGCGAAATTCGACGTCGCGGGGGATCTTGTAGCCCGTCATGTGTTCGCGGCAGAAAGTGAGGACGCCTTCGGCCGTCAGGGCCGCGTCCCCCTTCACGATGAACAGCTTGACCGCCTCGCCCGATTTGGGGTCGGGGACGCCGATCGCTGCGCATTCGAGCACGCCCGGGTGCATCGCCACCACCGCCTCGATCTCGTTCGGATATACGTTGAAGCCGGACACCAGGATCATGTCCTTCTTGCGGTCCACGATCCTCACGTAGCCGCGCTCGTCCATGATGCCGATGTCGCCGGTGGCGAACCAGCCGTCGCGGTCGATGACCTTGTCGGTCTCGTCCTGCCGCTGCCAGTAGCCGGCCATGACCTGCGGCCCGCGAATGCAGATTTCACCCGGCTGGCCCAGCGACACCGCATGGCCGGCGTCGTCGCGCAGCATGAGTTCGGTGGACGAGATCGGGAGCCCGATCGAACCGTTGTACGCGGGCAGGTCGAGGGGATTGATCGTCGCGGCCGGCGACGTCTCGGTCAGGCCGTAAGCCTCGATCAGCGGCACCCCGGTGACCTCCTTCCATTTCACCGCCACGGCCTCCTGCACTGCCATGCCGCCTCCCAGAGTAAGCCGCAGCGACGAGAAATCGAGCTTGCGGAATTCGGCGTTGTTCACGAGCGCGTTGAACAGCGTGTTCACGCCGGTGAATGCCGTGAAGCGATACCTGCGCATTTCCTTGATGAACCCGGGAATGTCGCGCGGGTTGGGGATGAGCACGTTCTCCCCGCCCAGCGTCATGAAGACGAGGCAGTTCGCCGTCAGCGAAAAGATGTGATACAGCGGCAGCGGCGTGATGATGACTTCGCGCGTGTCGCCGAGGAACGGCTGCACCCACGCCCTCGCCTGCAGCAGGTTGGCGATGATATTGCGATGCAGCAACATCGCGCCCTTGGCCACGCCGGTCGTGCCGCCCGTGTACTGCAGGAAAGCAATGTCGTCCTGCCCGATCGGCACCTGCTCGAGCGGACGCTTGCGACCCTCCGCGAGCGCATCCGAAAGCCGGATCGCCCCCGGAAGCGAGAATGCGGGGACGACCTTCTTCACTCGCCGCAGCACGAAATCGACGAGCAGTCCCTTGAAGCTCAGGAGCTCGCCGACCGAGGTGAGGACGGTCTGGCGTACCTTCGTCTTGCCGCGCACCTGCGCGAAGACGCTCGCGAAGTTTTCCAGGCAGACCAGGACTTCGGCGCCCGAGTCGTTCAGCTGGTGCTCGAGTTCGCGCGCCGTGTAGAGCGGATTGACGTTGACCACCGTGCAGCCGGCGCGCAGCGCGCCGAACAGGCACACCGGGTATTGCAGGATGTTGGGCATCATCAGCGCGACGCGCGCGCCCGGCTTGCAGCCCGCGCCCTGCAGCCACGCGCCGAACGCGGTCGACAGCGTGTCGAGTTCCGAGAACGTGAGGCTCTTTCCCATGCAGGAGAACGCGGGCCGTGAGGCGTACTTGGCCACGCTCTCCTCGAAGACTTCGCGGATCGACGCGTATTCGTCGACGTTGATCTCCGGTGGAACGCCCTTCGGATAATGCTTGAGCCAGATCTTTTCCACGACGCTCCTCACTGCCGCGACCGCGCCTTCGCGGCGCGACGCACGGCTTCATTCGGGATTTCCCGCGAGTGGCGCGGGCCCATGCATGGGGCGGCCGCGTCCTACGGGAAAATCGTACACCAGATGCCGTCCGGAATGATCCCCGGTGGTCAGGACGCGGCGTCGGCGTAGTGCAGCGGTCCGCCGCGGAACGGTGCAAATCCGGTGCCGAAGATCGCGCCCGCATCCACCAGGTCCGCGTCGGCGACGATCGTCTGCGCAAGCGCCGACTTCGCCTCGGCCACGAACGGTCCGATCAGGCGGCCGGCCAGGCCCTCGGGCACGGCCCCGGCGGCGTTCTTCTGCGGCTTGCCGTCGACCCAGGCATAGAAGCCGCGGCCCGTCTTGCGTCCCAGGTTGCCCGCATTGATCGCGTCCATCAGCTTCTGCGGCGGCGCCGCATCGTCGCCCAGGAGCTTGCCCACGGCGACGCAGATGTCCAGGCCAACAGTGTCGGCCAATTCGATCGGCCCCATCGGCATCCCGAACGCGAGCGCGGCTTCGTCGACGGTCTCCGGCGACAGCCCTTCGTCGACACAGCGCATTGCGGCCATCAGGTACGGCGCCAGGACGCGATTGACGAGGAATCCGGGCGCGCTCTTTACCGGCAGCGGGAGCTTGTCGATCTGGCGCACGAACGCGGCGGCCTGCGGCACCAGCGCGTCGCGCGTCTGCCGGCCGACGACGATCTCGACCAGCATCATCTTCGCCACCGGATTAAAGAAGTGCAGCCCGATCAGGCGCGCCGGATCCGCCATGGCCTGCGCGATATCCTCCAGCGGAATGCTCGACGTGTTCGACGCGAGGATCGCCTCCGGCCGAGCCTTCTTCTCCAGCGCGGCGAACAGCGTGCGCTTGGCCTCCACGTTCTCGAAGATCGCCTCGATGATGACGTCGGCGCGCGCGACGCCGGCGCCCTCGACATCGGGGATCAGCCGGTCGGCCGCATCGCGCGCGCGGCGCGGATCGCGCAACCGCTGCGCGAAGAGCTTGCCTGCCCGCTGCATGGCCGGCACCAGGCGCTCGGCGTTCTGGTCCTGCAGCGTCACCGTCAGGCCGCGCAATGCGCACCACGCCGCGATGTCGCCGCCCATCGTGCCCGCGCCGACCACGTGGACGTGCACCGCACGGAATTCACCGTCCTTGCCGAGGCTCTTCAGACGCTCCTGCAGGCGGAACACGCGAATGAGGTTGGCCGCGGTCGGCGATCGGAACAGAGAAGGTATCGACGCAGGATCGGCATCGGGAACGGCCAGCGCGTTGCCGTCATACTTGACCCACAGGTCGAGCACCGCGTACGGCGCCGGATAGTGTTCGCGGCGCGCGCGCTGCGCGACCTTCTTCGCCGCCGACGCCGCGATGAACCGCCGCGCGAGCGGGTTCAGCGTCAGCGACAGCGGAAACTTGAGCGAACGCGGCGGCGGCAGCGCCCGCAGCACGCCGCGCGCCGTGGCGTCCATGATCCGTACGGGGACGCATTCGTCGGCGATTCCCATCTTCTTCGCGCGGCGCGCGTCGATGGTCTTGCCGGTGAGCAGCATGTCGAGCGCGCCCGGCGCTCCGGCCAGCCTGGGCAGACGCTTGATGCCGCCCCACCCCGGAACGATGCCGAGCATCACTTCCGGCAGGCCCAGCCGCGTTCCCGGCTCGTCGATGACGACGCGATATCGGCAGGCCAGCGCCAACTCGAGTCCGCCACCTAGGCAGAACCCACGTACCAGCGCCAGCGTCGGATAGGAAACCGCCGCCAGGCGTTCGAACGCGTCCCAGCCGCGCTTGACGATGGCCAGCGCGCCGGCATCGTCCTTTACGTCGCCGAATTCCTCGACGTCGGCGCCGGCGATGAAGCCATTGGCCTTGCCGGAACGAATGACGACGCCCTTCGGCGGCTCGCGGTCGAGGATGTCGAGCGCTTCGTGCAATTCCGCGAGCACCGCCGCGGACAGCGTGTTGGCGGTCGCACCGGCCTTGTCGAGGGTGAGCCAGGCGATGCCGTCGGCATCGCGGTTGATTGTCCAGTGTTGCATCAGTATTCCCGGAGGATCAGGTGAATGAGTGCGGCTGCGCGATGATGCCCACGGTCAGCGCGCCGGGCCCGACGTTGACGCCGGCCGACATCGAAAGATGGCTCCAGTGCACCTCGACGCCGCGCTGCGACGCGGCGCGCGATAAGGCCAGGAATTCGGGCAGCTGTGTGATGAACGTCCAGTCGCCGCCGTAACTCAGGTTGACGAAAGGCACCAGCAGCCCGCGCTCGATTTCGCGCGTCACGTTGCCGAAGACGCGCGCCGCGGCCGCGTTGAAGTGACGGACGCTGGCGACTGTTCCGGTCACGCCGCCCGTGCAGCAGACGACCGGCTTCATGTCGAGCGCGCGGCCCAATCGGGTAACCAGGAACCCCGCACTCTTCTCGCCCTGACGGCCCAAGCGCGCATGCAGGTAGCGAAGATCCGAAGGCACGATGTAGCAATAGGTCCGCGGAACGATCTCGTCCAAGCGCCGGACGATGCGCGGCACGGGCGTGTCGGCGCGGATCAGTCGCGCCAGTTCCATGATCTGCACGCCCTGCGCCGCGAACAGGTTGCCGCTGTCCAGCACGCGCATGGCGAACGGACCGGGCAAGTTCGCCGCCTGGCGCAGCGGCTTGTACTTGGTGATGATCTGGAACGAGAATTTCTGCGCCCGCTCGAAGATCGGGCTGCGCTGGCCCGCGATCGTCACGCAGATCAGGTAGTCGAAATCGAGCACCAGCCGCGGCAGGAACAGCTTCTCGAGTTCCTCCTCCGTGTACGGCCGGCTCTCGACGTCGGTCGTCCCGGCGGCCAGGACGCGCAGGAAGAAGTCCTTCGTCTCCGCGTCGTCCCGCACGTCGATCAGCTCGCGGTCGCCGACCCGAACCGGGATCGGCATCACGCGGATCGGATTCTGCGCAATGAATGCCCGCGGCAAGTCGCACGCCGCATCGACCAAAATCCCCAGACGCATCGGATTCTCCGGAAACTGGCTGCATTCTAAGCGCTTGCATCGTCAGACCCGCTCGATGAGCATCGCGCCGCCTAAGCCCCCGCCGATGCAGATCGCCGCCATGCCCCGCTTGCCGCCGGTGCGGCGCAGCACGTTGAGGACGTGCAGGACGATGCGGGTGCCCGAGGCGCCGACCGGATGGCCCAGCGCGATCGCGCCGCCGTCAACGTTGAGCTTGTTGGGGTCGATGGTGCCCAACGCGCCCGGCAGGCCGAGTTCGTTCCGGCAGTACTCGTCGCTTTCCCACGCGCGCTCGCAGGCGATGACCTGCGCGGCGAACGCCTCGTTGATCTCCCACGCGTCGAGGTCGTTAAGCGCCAGGTTGTGCCGCTGCAATATCGGTGTGGCCGCATGGACGGGCCCCAAGCCCATCTGCGCCGGATCGAGCCCCGCCCACTGCGAGTCGACGATGCGCCCGATCGGCGTGAGCTTGTGGTCTGCCACCGCCTTGGCCGAGGCGATCACCAGCCAGGCGCCGCCGTCGGTGATCTGCGAGCTGTTGCCGGCGGTCACGTTGCCGTATTTTCTGTCGAAGAACGGCCGCAGCTTGGCGAGATTGTCCGCGGTCGAATCCGCGCGCACGCCGTCGTCGGCCGCATACAGCTTGCCCGCCTTGTCGAAGAGCGGCACCAGTTCGCCGGCAAGATGCCCGGCAGCTTGCGCGGCCAGCACGCGTTGGTGGCTGCGCGCCGCGTACTCGTCCATCTCGCGGCGGGTGATGCCGAACCGGTACGCGAGATTCTCGGCAGTCTGCCCCATCAGCAGCCCGCAGATCGGATCGGTCAGGCCCTTCATCAACGCGATCACCGGCGCCAGGTACCCCGGCCGGAACTTCGCCAGCAGCGCGGCGCGCTGCGACAAGGATTTCGCGGCGTACCAGTTCGACAGCCACATCACCATCGCATCGGAAAACAGCAGCGGCGCGCGCGACAGCGCATCGACGCCGCCCGCCAGGACCAGGTTGGAGCGGCCCGCCTTGATGTTGTTGCCGGCGGAGTCGATCGACTGCATGCCGGACGCGCAGTTGCGCATCACCGTCCACCCGGGCACCTTCAATCCGCAGCCCATGCGCAGCGCGGCGACGCGGCCGATGTTCACCTCGTCCGCCGACGGCGCCGCGCAGCCCAGGATCACCTCATCGAGCTGCGAAGGCGCGAAGTGCTGGCGCATCAGAAGCGCGCGGCCGGCCTCGGTGGCGAGATCGGAAGCCGCGAACGGCCCCGGCCGGTTGCGGGACTTGAGAAACGGCGTGCGGGCGCCGTCGACGATGAAGATCGGTTCAGTCATGGTTGGACTTGAGACATGAATTGCAGCCGGCCATCACGCGGCCGCGCGGTGATTGACCGGCCGGGGACGGACCGTGTCGATCGCCGGCTGCAGAAGCGACGCGCCCAGGTCCTGGTCGAAATCGTCGACGAGGATCACCTTGGCCACCAGCGCGCGCTGGGTGACGAGCGCCCGCGATTCCTCGACGCTGACGATGCCCGCGGCCAGCGCGCGGTCGGCCAGCACCTCGATGCCCGCGCCGGGCGGTAGGCTGCCGTCGAGGCGGCCTTCCCGGATCGCGGCGCGCAGCTTGGCCTCGACCGGCTCGGCGATCACCGTCGCCGTCAACGCGCGATCGATCAGCGCGATAGGGTCGTCTTCGTTCGTGCCGACATAAATTCCGCGGGTCAGACGATCACGCGTGGCCGACGGCGCGATCAACAGCCGCGCGACGTCCTGGCCGATGCGATCGGACGGCACGACATAGGGCCGGCCCAGCGGGAAGACGATGCGGCGCAGCGCGAACGCGATGATGCGGTTCGGGAAGTTCGAGATCACGCCTTCGAACGCGCTCTGCGCCTTGAACATCGCGTCCCACATCGCCCAGTGCATCAGCGGCGCGTCGGCCTGCTGCCGGCCTTCCATCTCGTAGCGCTTCAGCGTCGCCGAACACAGGTACATCAGCGAAAGGATGTCACCCAGCCGCGCCGAGAGCTTTTCCTTGCGCTTCAGCGCGCCGCCCAGCGTCCCCATCGACACGTCCGCCAGGAACGCGAGCGCGGCCGAGAAGCGCGTCAATTGCTGGTAGTAGCGCCGCGTCTCCGGCGCCACGTCCTTCGGCACGGAGACGAAGTGCGATCCGGTCCAGCCCATGACCAGCGTGCGCGCGAAGTTGGCGATGACGAAGCGCAGGTGGCCGAACAGTGCCGCGTCGAATGCGATCGACGCGTGCGCGGGGTCGGTGTCGCGCGTCGCCTTGATCTCCTGCAGCACGTAGGGGTGGCAGCGGATCGCGCCCTGGCCGAAGATGATGAGGCTGCGCGTCAGGATGTTGGCGCCTTCCACGGTGATCGCGACCGGGTGCTGCATGTACGCGCCGCCAAGGAAATTCGCGGGTCCCATGCAGATGCCCTTACCGCCGATCACGTCCATGCCGTCGTTGATGATCTGGCGCGCGCGCTCGGTGATGTGGTATTTCGCGATCGCCGTGAGCACGGCCGGCTTCTCGCCCTGGTCGATCGCCCCGGCCGTGACGACGCGCACGGCGTCCATCATGTAAAGGTTGCCGCCCATGCGTGCAAGCGGTTCCTCGATGCCCTCGAACTTGCCGATCGCGGTCCGGAATTGCGTGCGCACGCGCGCGTAGCCGCCGACGCCGCGCACGGCGAGGATCGCCATGCCGGTGTTCGACGACGGCAGCGAGATGCCGCGGCCCGCGGCGAGGCACTCCATCAGCATGAGCCAGCCACGTCCTAACATCGGCTGTCCGCCGATGACCCAGTCCATCGGAATGAAGACGTCCTTGCCGGAATTGGGACCGTTCTGAAACACGGCATTGAGCGGCATGTGGCGGCGGCCGATGTTCACGCCCGGATGCGACGCCGGGATCAGCGCGCAGGTGATGCCGATGTCTTGCTTGTCGCCGACCAGCTTCTCGGGGTCGTAGACGCGGAACGCCAGTCCGAGCAGCGTGGCCACCGGACCGAGCGTGATGTACCGCTTGTCCCATGTGACGCGCAGGCCCAGCGTGCGCTTGCCTTCGTGTTCGCCCCAGCAGACGTACGCGAAGTCGGGAATGGACGCGGCATCGGAGCCGGCGCTGGGACTGGTCAGTGCGAAGCACGGCACCTCGAGACCCAAAGCCAGACGCGGCAGATAGTGCCGCTTCTGCTGCTCGGTTCCGTAGTGAAGCAGCAGTTCGCCCGGTCCGAGCGAATTCGGGACCATCACCGTCACCGCCGTCGTGCCGCAGCGCGTCGACAGCCGCGTGATCACCTCGGAGTGCGCATACGCGGAGAAGCCCAGGCCGCCGTACTCCTTCGGAATGATCATGCCGAGGAAACCGCGGTCCTTGATGTATTGCCAGACGTGCGGCGGCAAGTCCTTGTAGACGTTCGTCGTCTCCCAGTCGGTGGTCATGCCGCACAACGTCTCGACTTCGTTGTCGAGAAAGCGCTGCTCGTCGTCGGTCAGCTTCGGTCGCGGCGCGTCGAGCAGCCGCTGCCAGTCGGGGCGGCCCGAAAAAAGTTCGCCGTCCCACCAGACGGTGCCGGCTTCGAGCGCATCGCGTTCCGTTTGCGACATCGGCGGCATCAGCTTGCGGAATGCCGACAGCACTCCGTCGCTGATGAGCTTGCGCCGCAGCGACGGCACTGCCAGCGCCAGCGCGAACACGACGAACGCGGTAGTGAACAGGAGGTTGAGCGCGAGCGGCAGCAGGTGCGCGTACCAGGACGCGGCCTGCGCAACCGCGATCGCGATGCCCCACGCGCTGCCGGATGCATTGCGGTAGGCGAGCGCCAGTGCACCGATGAGGACAATGACGAGGAAGAGGAGAGTCAGCATGGTCGTGTTCCTTGGATGTCCATTGGCGCTGCCCGGTCGTCGGACGGCACCGGAATGCGTCTTGCTGTTTCAGCGCTTGCGCGCCAGTGCGTTGTCGACTTCGCGCGTGACGTCGGACAGGTCGGGCAGCGGCGCAGTGAGTCCCGCGAGCAGGAACGGCGCGAGCCTGCGCAGCAGGATTTCGTCGTTGTCGGGCTCGTCGGGCGAAAGCTCGCTGATGATCTTGAGCGCGTCCGTGCCTGCCAATGTGTAGGACAACGCGCCCATAATGAAGTGCAGCCGCCACGACAGTTCCTTGCGCGGCAGGTGCGGCAGCGCGCGGCCGAACGCGTCCTTGAAACGCGCGATCATCACCGCGTATTGGACGGACAGGAATTGCCGGATGAACGGCGCCGGATCGGCGTAGGCGCGGCCCAGCAGGCGCAGGAAATTGCTGCCGCCGCGCGCCGGATCGCGCGCCAGGCGAAGCGCCGGGACGAACAGTGCCATCAGGATCCGGTCGCACGACAGCGGCTGAGGCGCGGATTCGCGCTCCATCTGGTCCAAAAGCGCCACCCGTTCCTGGTTCATCGGGTCCAGGCGCCGGGTGAGGACGGCCTCGAACAGCTCTTCCTTGGTGCCGAAGTGATAGTTCACCGCGGCCAGGTTGACGCCGGCCGCGGCCGTCATCGAGCGCAGGCCGGTCGCCTCGAAGCCGTGCTCCATGAACAGCGCCTCGGCAGTGTCGAGGATGCGTTCCTTGGTGGCGGCGGCGCCGCGTGGCGCCCCCAGCGGGATCACTTTCGCTTCCACGATGCCTGGCTCCTTTGGATGGCCGTCGTTGGGCCGAGTTCGGACGCGCGTCAATTAAACGTTTGTTTGAATCCTACGTTTCAACCGACCGGCCTGTCAACTGGCGATCCATCAGCCAGGGGTTAGCGGACTGAAATGCCGGGGACGCGGCGCGCGAGCCGGGCAAGCAGCGCGGGGTCCAGCGCCTCGCCGGCGGCGGAGGCCACCAGCGATTCGTTCGCGCAGCCCGTCGCCCTGAATGTCTGCAGCACCCAGTCGGTGATGCCGCGCGCCGCGAGGGCATCGGCCATGGCGACGAGGTCCGAAGGCGTCGTCAGCGCAGGGTGCACGGTCGTCCGGATTTCGTTATGCACGCCCGACGCGAGAACCGCGTCGAGGCTGGCATGGGCGGCCGCGCCGCTGCCGTCCTTGCCGGTCAACGCCGGATATCCACCGAACGGCGCCTTGAAATCGAACCCGATCCAGTCGACGCCGGGCAACACCGCCGCCAGCCGTCGCGGATAGGCGCCGCCCGAGTGCAGGCCGACCGCGAAACCCATCAGTCGAACCGTGCGCATCGCCGTTGCCAGCGCCGGCTGCGACGTCGGTTCGCCGCCGGAGAACACGATCGCATCGAGCAGCCCGCGCCGGCGCTCGATCCAGCGCAGCGTGTGCGCCCAATCGTGTTCGCGTTCCCCCCGGGAGGCGTGCAGGTGCGGGTTGTGGCAATACCCGCAGCGCCACGGGCAGCCCTGGAGGAACAGGACGGCGGCGAGTTTGCCGGGGTAGTCGGTGGTCGTGAACGGCACGACCCCGCCGATCCGCAGCGCGCGCACTGTTCCGCCGCGCACGCCCGCACCGGTGAAGCCTTCGGTCAGGCGACCGTCCGTACGCGCTCCTCACGGAAGAAGCAGCGCTCGCGATGCTCGCCCTTCTTCCCGACGTTGAACGACGCGACCGGGCGGTGATAGCCCATGACCCGCGTCCACACTTCGCAGCGCTGCCGCTCGTCATCGGTCAGCGTGACGGGGGCTGCGACCGGCGACTGCTCGATTGTCTCGCTCATCTGTTTTTCTCCTCGTTGGTGTCGTCGTCGTTTCAGGCTGCGGCGAGGCTCGCGCGCTTCGCGGCGAGGTTCACCTGGTCGCACGTCGGACAGAACTCGTGCTCGCCGGCCAGGTAGCCGTGCGTCGGGCAGATCGAGAACGTCGGCGTCACGGTGATGTACGGCACGCGGAAGCGCTCGAGCGCGCGGCGCACAAGGGCCTTGCAGGCGGCAGGCGAACTCACTTGCTCGTTCATGTAGAGATGCAGGACCGTGCCGCCCGTGTACTTGGCCTGCAGTTCCTCCTGCCGCTCGAGCGCCTCGAACGGATCGTCGGTGAAGCCGACCGGCAGCTGCGACGAGTTCGTGTAGTAGGGCGTATCCGCCGTTCCCGCCTGCAGGATCCCGGGCCAGCGCTTGCGGTCCTCCTTGGCGAACCGGTAGGTCGTGCCTTCCGCCGGCGTGGCCTCGAGGTTGTACATGTGCCCCGTTTCCGCCTGGAACGCGACGATGCGCGCGCGCACGTGGTCGAGCAGGCGCACCGCCATTGCGTGCCCGGCGGGCGTGGTCAGGTCGTGCGCGTCGGCGGTGAAGTTGCGCACCATCTCGTTGATGCCGTTCACGCCGACCGTCGAGAAGTGATTGCGCAGCGTGCCCAGGTAGCGCTTCGTGTACGGAAACAAACCCTGGTCGATCAGGCGGCCGATCACCTTGCGCTTCACTTCGAGGCTGTCGCGCGCGTATTCGAGCAGCGTGTCGAGGCGGCGAATCAGCCCGATTTCGTCGCCGGCGAACAGGTACCCCAGCCGCGCGCAGTTGATCGTGACCACGCCGAGCGAACCCGTCTGCTCGGCCGAGCCGAACAGCCCGTTGCCGCGCTTCAGCAATTCCGTGAGGTCGAGCTGCAGCCGGCAGCACATCGACCGGATCATGTTGGGCTTCAGTTCAGAGTTCAGGAAGTTCTGGAAGTACGGCAGGCCGTAGCGCGCCGTCATCGCGAACAGCGCCTCGCAGTTCGGATGGTCCCAGTCGAAGTCCGGCGTGATGTTGTACGTCGGAATCGGGAACGTGAACACGCGGCCGCGCGCGTCGCCGGCGATCATCACCTCCATGTACGCGCGGTTGATCATGTCCATCTCGGGCTGGAGGTCGCCGTAGGTGAACGGCATTTCCTGCCCGGCGATCACGGGGATCTGTTCGCGCAGGTCGTCCGGGCACACCCAGTCGAACGTCAGGTTCGTGAACGGCGTCTGCGTGCCCCAGCGCGACGGCACGTTCAGGTTGTAGATCAGCTCCTGGATGCACTGCTTGACGGCCGCGAACGGCATCGCGTCCTTGCGGATGAACGGCGCCATGTACGTGTCGAACGACGAAAACGCCTGCGCGCCCGCCCACTCGTTCTGCAGCGTGCCCAGGAAATTGACGATTTGCCCGACCGCGCTGCCCATGTGCTTCGGCGGCCCGGCTTCCACCTTGCCGGGGACGCCGTTCAGGCCTTCGTGCAGCAAGAGGCGCAGCGACCAGCCGGCGCAGTACCCGGCGAGCATGTCGAGGTCGTGGATGTGCACGTCGGCATTGCGGTGCGCCTCGCCGATCTCCGGCGCGTAGACGTGCGACAGCCAGTAGTTGGCGACGACCTTGCCCGAGACGTTGAGGATGAGGCCGCCCAGCGAATACCCCTGGTTGGCGTTGGCGTTGACGCGCCAGTCCTTCTTCTCCAGGTACTCGTCGACGGACGCCGCGACGTCAACGATCGTCCGCCGCGCGTCGCGGATGCGCTGGTGGCGGTCGCGATGGACGATGTAGGCGCGGGCGGTCGTGAAGTAACCGCTGCCGGCAAGCATCTGCTCGACGGCGTCCTGGACCGCCTCGATGCCCGGCGGCTCCAGCACGTGACGATGGGCCAGGACGCGGCCGACATGTTCCGCGAGCCGCAGCGCCTCCGTGGCGTCGAACTCACCGGTGGCGGCGCCGGCGCGCTGGATGGCGCTGACGATCTTGCCCAGTTCGAACGCGGCGCGCGCCCCGTTCCGCTTGATCACCTGCGCGGGCAGCGCCGGGGGCGACGCCCCGGCCGCCGATGCGGGATTCCCTGACGCCTGCGCCGCTGACGACATGCTTTCTTCCTCCCGCGGAGCGCGTCTTCGAGCGCGAAATCCGCAACTTAGGACCACAAGATGTTGTGGTTTCGAGGAAAGCCTATCGCAAGATGTAGCGTCAGCGCGGGCTACTTTCGCCCACTTTATTGATCCAGATCAAAGTTTCGGCCCGGGGTCGAAGCGGACGCGGACACCACTGAGCCAGCGTCAAACGGCGTAGAAGAGCACCGCGAAGAAGTGGCACGTCGTGCCGGCGATCACGAACAGGTGCCACACGAAATGGCCGTAGCGCACGCGCGAGTCGAGCGCGAAGAATACGACGCCCAGCGTGTAGAAGAGGCCGCCCGCGGCCAGCAGGACGAGTCCTGGCAGGGGAATGCTTGCCACCATCGGCTTTACGGCGATCACGACCAGCCAGCCCATGACCAGGTAAAGACCGGTCGACCAGCCGGGATGCGAGATGTGATCGAACGCCTTCAGCGTGACGCCGACGATTGCCAGCGCCCACACGAGCCCGAACAGCGTCCACCCCCAGGGCCCGCCGAGCACGCCGAGCGTGAACGGCGTGTAGGTCCCCGCGATCAGCAGGTAGATCGCGCCGTGGTCGAGCTTCTGCAGCAGGCGCTTGGCGCGCGGATGTGGCACCGCGTGGTAGAGCGTCGACGCGAAGTAGAGCAGCAGCATCGTCGCCGCGAACACGCTGGCGCCGACGACGTTCACTGCCGTGCCGTGCCGCACCGAGGCATAGATCAGGAACGGCACGCCGACGACGGCGCTGAGCAGCGCAACGCCGTGGCTCAGGCTATTGGCGATCTCCTCGCCCAGCGATTGCGCCCGTTCCGTCATGCCGCACATTCTCTCATGCGGCAAAGATGCAACTTCCGGCTCAGTGCTCGCCGCCGGCCCGGCGGGCGTTTTCCTCCGCCTGCTTCCTGATCGTCGCAAGATCCCCCGTGATCAGCCCGGTGCCGATCTTCTGCAGGTTATCCGCGCGCTCCTCGAGGATGCGCCGGCGTTCCGCCTGCACCTCGCGGCTGATCTCGACGGCATCCTTGCCCTCCGCCGACGGTGCCACCGAGGGAATGGCGGCGGCTTCCTCGCGCAGCTGACGCCCGTACCTTTCGGCGACGTCGCGGGTGGCCAGCGCCTTCGCGTCAGCGGCCGCTTCGGCCAACTTGGCGCGCGCGAGATGCGCGAAATCCCCGAGGCTCATCCCGAACATCCGCAGCACCGCGAGAAAGATCGCGAAGGCAATGCCCGCGGCGTAGACCTTTGCGGTCGTGGTCTTGAAGTGCATGCGGATCGCGCGCCGGTTGCTCAGTCGGAGCCGGAGGAATCGGTGTACGCCGCCTCGATCTGCGGTGCGAGCCGCTTCATGAGGATCGGGCGCTTCAGCTTGAGCGTGGGCGTCAGCAATCCGTTGTCGACGCTCCAGGGCTCCTTCTGCATGACGACCCGGCGCACGCGCGTCCAGCGCGGGAAGTCGCGCAGCTTGTCGTTGGCGCGCTTGATCAGCACCTTCTCGTCCGTTTCCTGCGTCACCGCGAGCAGCACGACGAATGGCCTGCCCTCGCCCACCAGCATCACCTGCTCGAAGACCGGATCATGAAGTATCGCGAACTCGGCATCCTGCGGCGGCATTTTTTCGCCGTTCGACAGCACGAGGATGTCCTTGGCGCGGCCCCGGATGAAGATCTTGCCGCCCCTGATCTCGGCCAGGTCGCCGGTGTGCAGCCACCCGTCCTCGGTCAGCGTCGAGTGCGTCGCCTCCGGATTCTTCCAGTACCCCAGCATGACGTTGCGCCCGCGCACCAGCAGTTCGCCATTGTCGCTCAAGCGTACTTCGACGCCGGGAAGCGGCGGGCCGACGGATTCCGGGACGTTGTCGTCGTCCAGGTTGACCGCGATGACCGGCGACGCCTCGGTCATGCCGTAGCCTTGCAGCATTCCCAGCCCGAGCCCGATGAACGCGTGCGCGAGCGTCGGGTCCAGCGCCGCGCCACCGACGACCGCCAGCCGCAGGCGGCCGCCCAGACGCGCCAACACCGGCTTGCCGACCAGTTTGCGCAATCCCGGCACGAGCAGGCGATCGAGCGCGCTCCCCTGGCCGGTCGCGACGCGGAAGCCGCGCGCAACGCACGCGTCGAAAAGCCGCCGCTTCGCCGGCGACTTGGCCAGCGACGCATCGATGCGCGCGCGAAAGCGTTCGAAGATCCGCGGCACGGCGAAGATGACCGTCGGCGCCTGCGTCGCGAGGTCGTCGGCGATATGCGCAACGCCCCGGGAAAACACCACCTGGGCCCCGAGCGACAGCGGCAGGTAATAGCCGCCGGTGCGCTCGAACATGTGCGAAAGCGGGAGAATCGAGAGGAACACGTCGTCGGGCCGCGCCATGCCGGTCTGCGCGCACTGCCCGACGTTGGCGATGATGTTGGCGTGCGACAGCATCACGCCCTTGGGACGGCCCGCGGTGCCGGAGGTGAAGCAGATCGTGGCCAGCGTGTCGTCGGCGAGTTCGGCCACGGTGAGTTCCGCCGTGGCGGCGGGCAGGAACGTCGCGAGTGTGGCGGCCATCTCGCCGTCGTCCGGCCGCAGGACGACCAGAGGCGGCAGCGGCTGCGCCGCGCCCGCGCATTTCGCGAGCGCTGCCGCGACGCGCGAATTCTCGACGATGAGCAGGCGCGCGTCCGCCGTGCCCACGCACCACGCGATGTTCTCGGCATTGTCGTCGACGTACAACGGGACGACGACCAGTCCCAGTCCCAGCGCGGCCACGTCCACCGCGACCCAGTTGACGCCGTTTCGGGCGCAGATCGCGACGCGGTCGCCGACAACCAGTCCGTCGCGCCGGAACGCCGCTTGCCACTGGCGGGCGAGCGCGGCGATTTCCGCGACCGTCACGTCCCGCCACGCACCGTCGGCGTAGTGCCGGAACAGCGCGTGCGCCGGCCGCGTCAGGTGCCGCGCGAAGAACTGGGCAACGTTGCCGGGCATCGCTCCTCCGGAAGCCGCGTCGTGCGCGGGCTCTTCCTGCGATTGTGCCTACTTGCCCGCCGACTGGCCATCGCCGCCTGACCGGTTGGCTATACTGCGCGCGGGAGGAAGCAGCCGATGGCCACCATTTCGATTTCCCGCACGCATTCGCTTTC
>Ga0302321_100002002_pt1 | contig 17406 bp, 16 predicted proteins | sample Fen_T0_1_FD_202505 | JGI IMG/M metagenome (GOLD analysis project Ga0302321, IMG submission 202505) | Peat permafrost microbial communities from Stordalen Mire near Abisko, Sweden - Fen_T0_1 | ecosystem: Environmental > Terrestrial > Soil > Wetlands > Permafrost | place: Sweden: Abisko...
AAATGCCACGCCGCTTTTCAATCAAACCGAGAAAATCAAATCTTCCATTCTTCTTCTCAATTTCCGCGGCGCGCTCGGTGAATCGGAAACGCTCACCCACGTAAACGCCCGCCGACTCGTGAGCGCAGTGAAATCGAATGATGTCACCGCAGAACTCAGCGAACTCTCCGACGACTACATGGCAAATCTCCCGCGCGCTAAGGCCGAGGCCTTTCGCAAAATCGAAGATTTCCTCAACACCTACATCTATGACTTCAAGGTCAAGATGGGGGAATTGAAACACATCGAAGATCCAAAGTGATCAATCCAATCGCATGCCGCGTTCAAGCGCGGCACGTACACTGCATAAACGCGTCGACCTTGCCGGCGATTTCGCGCTCGCTCCCCGGCACGCTCAACACGTCACATTCGCTGCCCAGGATAAACGGATGGTTCGCCAACCGCATCTTACCTACAAGCTCGTTCGCCATCCGTTCCACCTCGGCCACACCGAGCTGCTTCGCATAAAAACGCTTCGTCGGCAGGTTGCCGTACAACACCGTATCTTTCGGGATCAGCGCAGCGTCCTCCCAAAGTCTGCGCGAACTTCCAAAGCTCAGCATGACTGCACCCAGCGTCGCAAAGCGCTTAACCATGCCTTCGGTGAGCTCTCCGCAATCATGAAAAACCAGATCCACGCCGTGGCGTTCGAGCAGGCGCACGATCCGTCGCATCGGGTCCATCACGTAGCGGTCAAAAACCGCGTAGTTCTCATCGAGTTGTTTCGGTGAAAAATAAACCAAGTTCGCCGCCGGCTCGCAAAGAATGACCGCTTTCGCACCCGCAGCGATCTGCGCTTCGAGATAGCGGTGGATCACCTTCTCGCCCGCCGCCAGCGCAGCCTCAACGATTGCGATGTCCGGCTCCTCGGCCACGGTCGCACCCGTACCGGCAAGAAACACCGGCGTAATGGGATCAGCCACGAGTTTCGTCATCAGCGAAAACGGCCCGATCCCCATGCCCATCGGCACCAAGTCAGAATTGCGTGCTACGTGAGTGATCGCTTCACACGAAGTCACCATGCGCGGCGTTAGCGAAATATCCCCACTCACGAGCGCCGTACCTGAAAAATGAAACTGCTCGATTTGCTCCGCAGGAACACCAAACGCCAGCAGCAACGCTTCTTTTTCCAACGTCAAATCCATCAACGGCACCGCCAGCGGCGTCCGAAAACGCTTGGCTGTTTCGATAAGAACGTCACCCAACCTGCCTCCATCGAGCAGAATCGCCGCTGAATCAGATTGCTGGTGCAGCACGAGGTGCGTGCCGATTGGCATCCGCAGCCCGGCGGCTGCGAGATCGAGATAAAATTTGCGCTCCACGATCGGCCTTAGGTTTTTTCTCCAACCATCCGCAACGCGAGATCAACCGCACTGGCTGCGTCGAGGCTGAAGCCGTCAGCACCGATCTCGTTCGCATAATCCTGAGTCACCGGCGCGCCGCCGATCATCACTTTGACCCCGGGCAACGCCGCCGCCCGCACAGCTTCAATCGTCGTTTTCATCGCGGGCATCGTGGTCGTCAGAAGTGCCGACAACGCGATCAATTGCGCTCCGTTAATCCGTGCCGCCTCGATGAACTTTGCCGGTATCACATTAGTTCCGAGATCGATTACCTGAAAATTTGCACCCTTCAGCATCATTGCGACAAGGTTCTTGCCGATATCATGCAGATCCCCCTGCACCGTGCCAATCACCACCGTGTATTTCGGCTTGATGCCCGCCTGCACCAGCAACGGCTCTAAAATCACCATACACTCTTTCATCGCCCGTGCCGCGATGAGCATTTCAGGCACGAACACCTCGTTGTTCTTAAACTTTTCGCCGATCGCGCTCATGCCAGGCACGAGACCCTTCTCAACGATATCGAGCGGCTTTTCGCCCGCTTGCAGCAACGCCTGCGCGAGTAGCTTCGCATCGTTACGTTTACCGTTTTGCACCGCATCACTGAGTGGCTGGAAAATATTCATGGAAAGGCCGGTATCTTACACAGTCCAACCACTGCGTTTCTTGTAATCCCAGCGGATTCTTTTGTGCCCCTGTGCGGTCGCGGTCTCGACTCGGTTTTAAACACACCTCACGGCAGCCGCAGATGATCAAGGTAGGCGTCTTCGAAACTCGGCTCGTGATTCAACTCCACCACCTGAAGCCGCTCCCGCAACGCTTCGATCTCCGTTACCACCGCGCCCTCCAAAGCCGCGAGCACCGCGCCTCCAAGCGAAGCGTTACCCACCACGTGAACCTGCTCCACCCGAAACCCCGGCAATAGGTCAATCGCGATCGCATGCCCCACGTCGATGAACAAACCAAAACCACCCGCCAGATAAACTTTACCAACGTCCACCGCCTTCAATCCCGCCACCCGCAACAGCGTCTCGATCCCGGCCCCGATCGCTGCCTTCGCCTGCAACAACTGCGCGATATCCGCTTCGCTGATACACAAATCGCCGGCCACCCGCAGCGCTCGTCCGCCGCCCACGTCCGACTTCCTCGCCGCGGGCAACGTTGCCCAAACGTTCGGATCAAAACGTCCGACCGACAACAACAAGCCTGCCGCTCTCGCCACCGCCATAAAGTCCACATACGCCGTGCCGCAAAGCCCCGGCGCGCGCTCTGCCGAACCTCCGCCAATCGTTTCCAATATAAATTCAATCGTCTCCGCTTCGATCTCCACATGGCTGATCGCACAGTCCTGCGCCCGCGTTCCCGCCAGCAAGCCCGAACCTTCAAACGCCGGCCCGGCCGCCGTCGCACATCCATAAAGTTTTCCACCCGCCTGCAACACGATCTCGCCGTTTGTCCCGATGTCCACCAGCAGACTCGGCGTTTCATCGTACATCATCCCGGTCGCATAAACGCCTGCAGCCAGATCCGCACCCACATACGCCGAAAAACCCGGCAACAACGTCAACGGTAGCTCCTCCAAAACGCCACTCACTCCCGAACCGAGTTTACCCGCCAGAAAAACACGGCTTTCCAAAAACCTCGGCGTAAACGGCACCGTGCCCATTCCCGCCGGATCTTCGCCCACGAGCAGGTGCAACATCGTCGTATTGCCCGCGACCATGCCGCCGACAATCCGTCCCTCGGCGCTTCCGGCATTCTGGCAAACCTTCGCGATCAACGGAGCAATCGTTTCAACCAACACCGCTTGCTGCATCTGCCTGCGCACCGCCGGATCAGCCGCCGCCACGATCCGAGTCACGACGTTATCGCCAAAACGTATCTGTGCGTTAAATTCACCCGCCCGCGCCAGCACTTCACCGTTCACCAAATCCACCAAAGCCACCGCCACCGTCGTCGTGCCGACATCGATCGCCACCGCCAGATCTTTTACTCCCGGTACCACCGTCCAGCTCGGTGTCACTGTCACCGACATATCGAGTGCAAAAGAATCACTCACCTGCGCCGCCGCTTCGAGCCGGGCATGTCGCGGAATGCGCACCACTTTTTCTCCTTTCAAATGTTCCAGCCTGATCTGACACGACCGAACCTCACTCACCTTCCCAAAAGTCTCCGCCGCCTGCTTCGCCTCAACCACCTCAACCACACAGCCACGACAAAGGCCGCGCTTGCCGCACCGGGTGTTAAGACCAAAGCCTCGCTCCGCCAACACATCCGACAACACCTGCCGCTCACTCGACGCCGCAACCGACAAAATCGTTCTCCGGCCATCAACTTCAACGATCAAGCGCGTCTCAGGCATCGCGTTTCTCCGTTTTGAAAATCGCGTCGTTCACCGCGTGCGCCAAAGTATGTCCAGGCGGCACCACTTGAAAACGCGCATCATCCCACGCGCCCCAGAGCAGATCGTGCAGCAGCTTCGGATCGCCGCGCAAATGTTCAAACGTCCACCCCAACCCATCGGCACAGCCACGCGCATACTTTGCCTCCGCTGCCGCGTCCTCGGTACCCAGATCAACAAACAACGCATGCCCGCGCACCGCCCAAAGCGCCTTTTCATTTTCAATTAAAAACTCCACCTGATCCTCATCAAAACGCGCCGCTAACTCCACTCGCAGCGCCTCTAACCGCTCCGGCCCGGGCACCCGCCGCGCCCTATTCCAGCCCGGCGAATAATAATAACAATCCGGACACGCCGCCTGCCGTCGCGCATATTCTTCCTTGCTGCCCATGAATACCGTGAAGCAATCGTGCGCCCGCGTGATCACGAGCGGCTGACGCCCTGCCCGCAGTCCCGCGGTGCCTCGACCGCAAAGTCCATACGCCAACACGATCGCCTCCACGCCCGGCTCACGATCAAGTTCATCCACCGCCGCTTGAAGTGTTTTCCGCATCATCTCCGGCCGATCATGCAGCCCGATGTCGAACATCCGTCGAGCGACAATATGCTCCGCGCCGACCGCGTGCAACGCGATCTCCGACTCAAACACCGAACACGCCAACAGCGCTATCTTCGGTAGCCGTTGCTCAGAACCCACGCCCAATGTATTATCCGTGTTCATCCGTGTAATCCGTGGTTAAAAAGGCTCGTCAAAGTTACCCGCTCATCACCACCGAACCATTCGCCTGCTCCCGATATTGTCTCGGCGTCGTTTTCTTTTGTTCGCGAAACACGTGGCTAAAATAGCTCTGATCGCAAAACCCACAGGCTCCGGCGATATCCGCCAACGAGCGATCGGTCGAACGCAACAACCCGCACGCCATTTCGACGCGATACGAGCGCAATAGTTCGGTAAACGATCGCCCCGTGCGCGCCCGCAGCAGATGCGAAAAATGCCCCGCCGAGATTCCTGCGAACTGCGCCACCTCATCACGCGTCACATCGCGGTGCAGATTGTCCCGCATGTAAGCGAGCGCCCGCGCCACCCGCGGCGGCGAGTCCGTGCGATCTTGCTGCTCCATCGCCACAAAGATCCGTTCAAACGTCGTACGCAACCAACCCGCCATCTCCTCGTCGTCGTCGATTTCAGCTAGTTCGGTCAGATGCCGAAAATGCATGCCGAGCACCTCCGTCTGTTCGACTCCGGCCTCGACGGTGGCGCGCGCCATCATCACCACGAGTTCGAGCAACAACCCTTTAAGCAACTCCCGTCGCAGTTCGCCCGCGCTGTAGATGTGCACGAGCAGATGATTGATAACACCACGGGCCGCGCGCCGGTCGCCGCGCAACATCGCCGCGATCAACTCCGGCTCACGATGGAGATAGAGTTCGCGGATGCCATCATACGGCCGCTCGGGATCGACCGAAACCGCAGGATAATCGTTGGGACCAGAAATCACGCCCAGGAGTCAACACGCTCCCGCCCAGATCGACCAGAAAAATGCCCGGGCACGAGCTAGGAATTACCAAGCCGATCCGAAATCTTGATCGATGGAGGGCCTGACCTCGTGTCAGGCCACCCCGACGCTTTGCGGGTCCGCAATCAGCAGACCCCGCACACCGATTGCCTGTCATCCAGAGCGCAGCGAAGGATCCACGTGGACCTGAGCAAACCGCATGGGCAACGCTTCACGGGATGCCGATCATTCCCGCACCATCAGTGTGGATCAGTGAACATCAGTGGCTAAAACTCCGCTTTCTCCGATACTTCCTGTAAAATGGGTCGACCACGACGCAGGAAATGGAATTTCCCCACAAATCACGCGGAATGCACGGATACTGCTCGAAAGCTGTTCACCACACAAAAACACGAAAGCCAAAAACCGAACCGTTCCCACCATCCCTATTTCGCTGCCTCTTCATTTATCATCCGATTTCATCTTTTTATCAAAATCCCGCTCGAAGGTCTTCTGATCGTTCTTCTGACGCGTTGATTTCGATTCGACTAGCCCCTGCGTGCCCAAAAGCGCGCCGTCAACCGCTCGATTCCCCGTGCGGAAGGAAAAGCATCCGCTCAAAACAGCGGCGCTCAAACAAACGAATATAATTTTGATGAATGAAAACATAGATTTCTCCCAACAGTTGAGCGTGTTATTGGCTATTTCCTATACCGAAAGGTTCGCACATGCAATGGCGTTAAGCGGTAGCGTCTAGTTCATGTTTTTTGAGGTTTCTCGCTCGACCGTTTTCACTCCTTCGCTCCAGTCGGTATACACCTGCCATAGCTTAATCTTGCCGTCCGCAACGATCGCTTTCAACGCGGCCGGCATCGCAATCCGACTTTCTGGAACTGGGCCTCGCTTCCCGTTGAACGTTCCGGAGGCCCGACCAAAAATCGCGACCGTGCAACCCTCTGCAAAGATATTCTCCGTGCTGATCTCATAATCAGGAAACATGGCAAAGTAAGTGGTCCAACCCGCGATCATCGCCTCCCGGCCCACAACCGTATGGCCCAGGGAATCGATAAACGTGTGATCTTCCGACATGAGTCCTCCCAGCTCCGACACGGAATGCCGGTTGATGGCGGCAATAAACGCCTTCGCAACATCGATAGGGTCCGATTTCATGGGTTTTGTGACTGACGTTGTAGACTTAGCCGCACCGGCAACCGTAGGTGTTGGCGCCTTGTTCGGTTCGTCTTGCTTTGTGATCTGGAGAAATTCGACTGGCGCTCCTGCTTCTTCGATGAAGGCCACCAGAATTCCCGGTCCGGGCTCGTTTGGTTCGATAAGGATCTTCTTTCCCTGTATCGCTGCGTAAAGATCATCGACCTGAAACGCGACATGAGGCACTCGCTTCACGAGATCGGGTAACGTGCAATCAGCGTCAAAGCGCATCCATTGAATGCCGTAGGCCGTCGCAAGATGATCCGAGACGTGCATCCTTAAATGCGGTAGATAAGTCGCTCCGGCAAAGTCCTCGGTCGTGGGAATCCCGAGGTGATGATATCTAGGCTGTGTGCTCACTGGATCGTCTTTGCCTCCATTGGGGATGACCAAGTGGTAGGCACGGCAAACACCGAGACAAGCCAGAAGGAGCAACATCAGCGACGGACAAATTGGAACGCCAGGGCCCGGCATTTTACGTCAAAAGCCGGTCGCCGGGATTGATTAAGTAACCACAGCCAGTTGAGCCCGTCTCAAAAGGGAGTAGGTGTGTTGAACATTCCTCCCATGCAAAAAACAGCTTTCAGATTGGTCGCTTTGTCTTGTGGTTGGCTCGCACTCGGCCTCGTGGCTGTTCACGGCGATGAAAAACCCAAACCCGTCGTCACCCTGGAAGCCACCGTCGCGGTCACCGATGAAACCGCGACAAAACCCGGCGTGATCACCATTGCGCGCACCGGCGACGCTTCCTCCGCCCTCGCTATCGATCTGGAAATCAAAGGCTCCGCCAAAGAGGATGTCGATTACCACAAAATCCCGCGCAGTATTACAATTCCCACGGGGGAAACCTCGGCCACGCTCACCGTCACGCCCATTGGAAATTTCACACAGGATCCGACGCGGACCGTCATCGTCGAACTAAAACACGACGCGCATTACCAAAATAGTCCCGCCGATAGCGCGACCATTAAGATCAATGATTCGCCCCCCACTCTGTTCGTTGCGACACTTCGCCCGAATAGCGACGCACCCGAGTCGACGGGTTATGGCACCGCTGCCCTCCTCCTTGCTCCCGATCAATCGCGTGCAACCGTCTCAGTCGGCCACGCCAATCTCACTTCCCCGCTTGTCAGTTCCCATCTCAAACTGGGCGAGCCTGGTCATGAAAGTGCCTATCTGATCAATTTCCCCAGCGCGCAAAACGTCAACTTTGACTGGCCCATGCAGCCCTCCGGCCAATTCACCATCGACGCTCTTCGCGCAGCCCTCGATCAAGGCCAGATCTACGTGGCCCTCGACACGAAGAACCATCCCGCAGGCGAGCTGCGCGGTAACTTTATCCATGTCACTGGTTCGGTTAAATTCGTCCCTCCTCCTCCCGCGCCAAAACTCGCAACGACTCCGCTCACACCGCGCGATGTCGCACGTTTCCTCACCCAGGCCACCTTTGGCCCCAAGAAACTAGAGATCGACGAATTCCTCAACCCGACCGCACACCCAAATCAACCGCCGCCCAAGCCCCTGAGTTTCGATCAATGGATCAACGAGCAGATGGCGATCCCGCCCAGCTCACACCTCGAGATCATGCGCGCGGACTTTCGTGCTTTTCCGCCGACCAACCCGCGGCCTCGGCTCAACAACGCCAATTGGCAAATCTCCTGGTGGCAGCTGGCGTTGACCGCACCTGATCAATTGCGCCAACGCGTCGCCTTTGCGTTGAGCGAGATCTTCGTTGTCTCGGATCTGAACGAAGCGCTTTCCAACAACGCCGATGGTACCGCGACTTATTATGATATGCTCGCGCGCGATGCCTTTGGCGATTTTCGCCAGCTGTTGGAAGACGTAACATTGCACCCGATCATGGGCGCTTACTTGAGTCATTTGAAGAGCGCGAAGGGCGATGAGAAACGCGGCACCAGTGCCGACGAAAACTACGCCCGCGAAGTCATGCAGTTGTTCACCATCGGCCTGAATGAGCTCCAGCCCGACGGCACCTATCGATTGGGTAAAGACGGACGCCCCATTCCGACCTACGACCAGAGCACCATCGTCGAAACCGCAAAGATTTTTACCGGCTGGGGTTTCTATTCTCCAGAACCAAAACCGAATTTCTTTGGCGCTCGCGGCAATTTCACTCAACCGATGATGCTGTATCCAGAACAGCACGACGATGGCCCAAAGACGCTCGTGACCGGCGTCAAGATTCCAGCGAAACAAGGCGGTGCGGCCGATCTGCGGGTGACGCTCGATACTCTTTTCAACCATCCCAACACCGGCCCTTTCATCTGCCGTCAGCTCATCCAGCGTCTTGTGACCAGCAATCCGAGTCCTGGCTATGTCTACCGGGTTTCCCAAGTTTTCGCGCACAACGCCCACGGCCAGCGCGGCGATCTGGGTGCGGTGATTCGCGCCATCCTGCTCGACTACGAAGCACGCTCGCCGGATGTCCTCCATAATTTTGGTTATGGAAAAATGAAGGAGCCGCTCTTGCTCGCGACCGCACTGCTGCGCGCCTTCGATGCCACTTCTTCCAGCGGCCGTTATCATTTCCCCAACCCCGAGGGTTCGCTCGGCGAGGCCGCACTGCGTTCACCCACGGTGTTTAATTTCTACGAGCCCTATTATGTTCTGCCCGGCCCGCTCGCCGCTGCCGGATTGTACGCACCCGAATATCAAATTCTCACCGACACCACGGCCATCTCCATACCGAACCAATTGCGCAACTTCATCCACACACCGCCGAAGCCCAATGAAAATGCCCTGGTGCTCAAGCTCGATCCTCTCGTCGCCTTCGCGCAAAAACCCAGCGAGCTCATTGATTATCTCGATTTAGTCTTCTGTGCCGGTTCGCTTCCGCCCAAAGCCCGCGCTATTATCACCGATACATTCAGCCATTTGCCACCGACAACGAGCGATCTTGAACGTGCGCGCACCGCGCTCGATCTCGTCGTCACCTCACCCGAGGCCGCTGTTCAACGTTAATCCTCTCCGCCATGAGCTCCTACATTTCTTCCGACCTTTCACGCCGCAAATTCATCGGCGGTTGTTGTGCCGCCGTGGGCACCACCGGTCTGCTCTCCGCCCTCTCGCAGTTGCGCCTGATCGGCGCGCTCGCTGACACGTCTCCCGCCACCGTCACTCCGTCGGGACGCTCCGATTACCGGGCGCTCGTCTGCTTGTTCCTCGCGGGCGGCAATGATGCCAACAACGTCATCGTGCCGAACGATCTGACCGGTTACAACGCCTACGCCCAGGGCCGTGGTGCGCTCGCTTTGCCCAAGGATGTCCTGCTCGGGCTATCTCCCCGCACCGTCGATGGTCGCTCGTTCGCCCTCCACCCAGCCATGCCCGAATTGCGCGATTTGTTTGGTTCGGGTCGGCTCGCGATTCTCGCCAACGTCGGCACGCTCGTCGTCCCGACCACGAAAGAGCAGTTCAAAAGCAAATCTGTCCCGCTGCCCAACTCCCTTTTTTCCCACAACGATCAACAGGTGCAATGGCAGAGCAGTCTTTCCGACAGCAAACTTTTCACGACCGGCTGGGGCGGCCGTCTTGCCGATCTCACCAATGCGTTTAACGAGAACAACAAAATCTCAATGTCGATCAGCCTCGCGGGGCAAAACTCGTTTCAGGTCGGCAAAGAGGTCACGCAATACGCTGTCAGCCCGAATGGTGCGATTCAGCCCAACGGCGGCGGCGGAAACATCGGCGCCCTTCGTACAAAGGCCCGTCAGGAATTGCTCGGCACCGCCGATGAAAATCTTTTTGAGACCGCCTTTGCCGGTCTGACAAACGAAGCCGTGGCCGATAGCGCGATGTTGGCCTCGGTCCTCGGCAAAGACGCGACGTTCAAAACCGAATTTCCCAAATCAAATCTCGGCCAGCAACTGCGCATGATCGCCCGACTCGCCGAGGTCGCCCCTTCACTCGGGCTTCGTCGCCAAATCTTCTTTGCACGGGTTGGCGGTTGGGATTTGCACGACCATCAAGTCGTCGCCGGCGCCACAGCCACCGGTGCGCATGCCAAACTCCTCGCCGATGTAAGCCAAAGCCTCGCCGCCTTCAGCAAAGCCACCGATGAACTCGGCATCTCGGATCAAGTGACTGCCTTTACCGCTTCGGATTTCGGTCGCACCTGGACCACCAACGGCGACGGCTCCGATCACGGCTGGGGCTCGCATCATTTTATCCTCGGTGGCGCGGTCAAAGGCGGCGACATCTATGGACGGATGCCCGATTTCTCACTCGACGGCCCCGACGACACCGGTCGCGGGCGTTGGATTCCGAGTACCAGTGTCGACGAATATAACGCGACCCTTGCCACTTGGTTCGGCGTCAAGCCAAGCGACCTGTCCATCGTTTTGCCGAACCTCAACCGCTTCGCCAAGCCCAACCTCGGCTTCCTAGGCTAGAATCAACGCGCCGGGGACTGCGCATTTCCCCTCGGTCTTCGCTCCATCATCCACCTGCGCTCAGCAGGCCCGAAATCTGGCCTATCAACGACGGTCTTCCTTCTACCTGCGTGGTCTGATGCAAGAGATTGTCTTTTGCACTTGCTTGCCGCGACGTCGACTGTTTTAGGTCTGATTCATGACCTATGCGGGGGGCGTCATCACTCATTTTTCGTTCAGCCAACGCCTACGGGACGGCGCTGACTCTCAATCGTTTGGGGGAACGGTTCATCATGGCGGGTGAACTCAATTCGTGGGCGCCGTGGACGCGCCATCAGGTGCCCGGCACTGTCGCCCTGCCCGACCTTTCCGAGGGTGGATCAGGCAACGACTGCATTCCCAAGCCTGACTCGACGGGAAGAGCGCTTCGTGAGGAAATAATGTCGGCCCCCCCCTCACCAGACAGCCAGAATCATTTGTCGCAGCACGCAGCTGCCGGTTACGCCGCATTTGAACTGAAACACGTGCTCGAAAAGATCGAGTACGCCAGAAACGCAGAGGAATTACGTTGGGTGGCTGATGCCGCCTTTGGCTCGAACGCCATGAGTGGCCGTTTTTGCCAAGCCGTGCAGGGTGTACCAGAGGAAAAACAATATCTGGAACTGCAGCGACAGCTGGTGCAGGCGGAGCTTCATGATTACTTAAGCGGTCACGTGGCGTGGCCCGTGGGCAAGATCAACGGTTTGGATTTTCGGGGTCCGGCGCTGTGGCAGGTGGGACACTATCTCCGCCACACCCGGCACGATCAATGCCCTCACCGGGACCGCCGAAAGAAAGCGGCCGAAGCCCGCGACGCGTTGTTGAAAGAGTTGACCGCGCTTTTCACGCATCCTGATAGCCCGCTCGCTCCGATCAAAGCACAATTCAAACTACAGACCCTTGAGCAATGGGCACGCTTTTCCGAACTCACCCAACGAAACGGAATGCTCAACCGAGGGGAATCCGGTTGGCTCTTGGGGCGGGTTTTGCTCGAAGTGCTGCCGATCATCGCGACGGAGAGCAAAACCGCGATCTTTGCCGCAAAGCTCAGTCGAGTCGCTCGGCAGCTGCTGAAACTCGCTCACGCCATCAACACCCGCTGCACCAGTGGCACGGCGGATGAACGTGCAGGTAACGGAATACACCACGCATCGGCTCTCGTACCCCCAAAAAACATACCCCGAAACAAATATCCCCATGAATGATACAAACCTTAAAGATCTCTTACAGCAGTTTGAATCTCGACTGATGGGATTGGAAAAACTCGCGCTCGAAGTTCGCGCTGAACTCAGAGAGAGAAACGATCTGCCGCAAAAGGAAATCCTGCTGGAAACGCTGGAGCGGACTCTCTTGCACCTCATTAAACCCTGGCAGTTGAGGATCCGTCACGCGATTAATGCCCCTGAGCTCTATACCGATGAAACAGAGGGAAATTATATTCAGCTAGATTTTGTGTTGGGACATGCCCGCGCGTTAAGCCGGGAATTTGATATGGATACGAGTTGGTCAGGCTCAAACAATGGGTTGAAACGCCTCATCAATGAAGTGTCCTTCGCTGCTCTGGCTGCGCTTTTTTGTATGCACGACATCCCCGTTTCTGAAATGGGCGGATTGATTCTCAATGACGACTTCAATGCCCGAAATTTAGATGCTGTTCGAGTTCTGGGCCATGGCTGAAGGCCGCATGCGCAGCTATACGCGGTGCCGATCGAATGCCGGGGTGGAACGCGCAGTCCCTTGCGCGTTGGTTCGGAGATGACGATCAGAATTAATATGGGACTCAGGAAAGCTGGAAAATACAGAGCTGACCAGCCGCGTGCAAAGCTATACGCGGTGGCCACCGATGGAACCGGGATGAACACCGAGGGATTAGATCGTGGTAGGGCGTGACCGCCGGGCGCGCCGTGCATTGATCGGTATGGCGTAACCGCTAACGAACGCGTAATCGCCGCTCATTGACGGCAGCGGATTGTCATCCAGAGCGCAGCGAAGGATCCACTTGGACTCGGGCAAACCGTACGGGCAACGCTTCACTGGATCCTTCACTTCGTTCTGGATGACAGATGAGGGTTTTAGGTCTATCCAAAATGGAGGGCGACGCTCTCCGTCGACAGGCTCAGGACCCTGAGCAAAGCCGAATGGGCATCGTCGCTGAATCGAAAGGCATGACGAACAGTCCCTCACCGCCTCTCGCCGATATCGATCGCCGATCCAAAAGAATAATCGCGGAACCGCAGAAGAGCGGAACCACGGAGTCCAATTCAGCGCTTCCGCCCCTTCGCGTTTCCGCGAAGAACTCTCCGTTTAGTTCGTAACCCGACTTCACCAAACGCATTCAAAAACCAATCTACAAAGCTCTTGAGTTTCATCCACCACACGCATAACTAGTGCATACCCCATGGCGGCCAGCGTAAATAATCATCCGGAGTTTTTCGCTGCAATGTCCCGAGTGGCGGATCGCGCTATTCTACAAAAAGTCCACTTTTCTCAGGATTTACAGGAATAACTCATCAATTCCGGAATAATTTCCGACTATACAACATTAGCCAAAAAATGAATACAATAACTAAGTACATATTAGCTTCCGCGGTCGCTTTAACCGCGTTTACGGGACTTTTCGCTGCCGATGGACTACTTCCTGATGGTCGATACCGATTAATTCTTTTTCAGGATGGCCCTGATAATAACTCTGGCGGAGTGATTGTTAACGTCATCAAGAAGGATGGTGTGAAAGTTGTAGTGACTAGAGAAAGGAATACGGTGGATGAAGGATCACAGGTGAAAGAGAATGCCGGCAGTTTTACGTTTAGCACCATCCAGCCTGCTTTAGGGATCCAAGGAAATGCAAAGAACACGTATACAGGTTCAATGACATCGCCAGCCGAACCTCAGCTTGCAAAGGGCTATTATTCATCTGAGGCTCCAGGATTCTCCGCCAAGGGTTTCTTTATTATGTTTCCAGAAAAGGGCTAACGAGGCGCTCTGCCAACGAGCATGTCCGTCACGGATTGTGCTTGCGCACACTCCGCGCCGGCCACAGGCGCGGCAGATCTGGGACGTTAGCCAAAAAAACGGCCACATTGATATGACTTCGAATCCCGCGACTACGCGTCTCAGTTGGTTTATGATTGCGGTCATGGCATCCGATTTCGCACTAACTTTGGCCGGTCAGCCAGCGAGCTATTGGAAGGATCACAGTAATCCACTTGAGGGGAATTCACTTGTCGCATGGGCGATGCGGCACGGTCCCGCCGCAGTCATTGCCGGCTGGAGTATCTACGCAGCGATGGCTTTTGCGGTGGTGAAGCTTCTACCTGGCCGGTTTGGAATGATCGCTGCGTTGACGTTCATTTTTGCACATTTTTCAGCTGCTTCAGGTTGGCTCATTTACCGCTTTCACGTTGGGCTTACAGGACTGTATTTGTTTAGCTTGGCCGTCGCTGTGATGCTAGTGACTGTCGGACTGGAAATGAAGAGGACTAAGGCGTCAGAGCCAACGGCTATAAACCCTCCTCCTTCGGCGAAGCTACCGGCGCCGTTGGCTCACCTTTGACGTTGGGCAGAAGATGTATCCTGATCTCCAGAGTTTGATTACTGACTTCGTAGCCACAGTCGTGCGGCGCTTCGCTCAGTTGCAGCGCGAGGTCGGAGTTGTCGCCCCCACATCAAGCACCGCATGGGCTACGAACGGCCTGAAGAAAGGCACGCTATCGGATGGAGCGATTTACTCGAAGCATGGCGTCGGCTGCCTTATCGAGGCCCCAGAAGGAGGAGTTGATTTCGACTTTGGAGATCATGGGGAGATCGATGGCTTCGATGCGTGGCGGCTGCTCCAGTTCGCGGAGAGTTCGAATGGCAGGCACGCTGCCACCGACAAGAAGAAGATACAAGCATTGCTAGATTCATGCGTAGCCGCCGGTGAGATCGAGAAGCGCAGATCACTGTATTATCTCCGAAAGAAAGAGCCAAACCAGGCGGCCCAGACAACTCCGGGGAGCTCCCCGCCCCTCCCTGTCTGACCTCTAACATTGGGCAAAATATGAACGATACCAGCTCAGACCAGATCAAGCTGAACGACATAATGTTCAAAGCTCTCGACCACGCTGTCTTCTCGATCAAAGACAACAATGAGACGTTGATTCCCTTTTCGCTGACCGAGGATGTTTCTGGTAAGCGAACGCTTACTCGCTTCGTCGCTGATCGAATCGAAATCGGTGTCGAAGAAGGAAAGAAAAAGATCGAAGCGCTGAAGGACGAGATTCACCGGTATGCATTGGCATACGATGGATATCTCACGCTTGAAGGTCGGCGCTGGGAGGCATTATTCGTTGAAGCCGGCGATAAAATCGCGGAGGCTGGTTTGCTATTATGTCAGCGCTACACCCGAAAGAAAGGATGGTTCAAAAAAGGGATTGAGCCGGTCGGAAATCCTGCGCTTGTCGGAAAACCGGTTTCTCGAATCAAATGAAAAATCCGCCCAACCAGTCGCCACAGCGCAACGACCGTGGCTAAGCTCAAACGTAGGGCAAAGACAAATTTCCTATGAGCAAAAGCACACCAAGCCCGAGTACACCACCGACGCAGCCCATTGCGCCTTCACAGCCGGCACCCCGTCCATCACCACCGCCAGTGAAAACATTTCCCGGACCAGCGCCGACCGGGAATCCAGGCACAAGAAGCGTCCCTAAGCCGAACCGAGGATGACCGGAAAGACGCTCTGGGATCAGTACCAGCACTACACCCGCGATTTCACTGAGCACGCGCGCAAGCTCGGGTTTGGTGGCGTGGCGGTGTGCTGGATTTTTAAGGATGATCACTTTAGGTTTCCTGGATTGATTTATGGCGCGTTGCTTCTCTTCGTTTGCTATTTTATCTCCGATATTCTCCAGAGTATCGGAGGTGCATTGAGCGTGCGCTGGTTCACAGAAAGAGAAGAGAAGAAGATGTGGGAAGCCTCAGGCCGTATCGACGGAGAGATTCAAAAGCCTAGATGGGTTGATGCGCCGGCCTTCGTGATGTTTTGTGTGAAGGCGTTGTTTCTTGCTGCTGGCTTTATTTTTATAGCGTTCGAGCTTTTGAAGCGGTTGGTGTTTTGAGATCCTCAATCAGACCATAAAAAACCACCGGAGCCCAACCAGGCGCTCTGCCAGACAACCCTGTTCGTCACGGATCGTGCATGCGAACACCGCGCACCGGACACGGTCGCGGCAGATGCTGAACGTTAGCAAAAATCATGAAGATTTACGTCCAGCGCGTTCACACCATGACCGACTTCTACGGCCGTCGGCGCAATGGCACCGCCGAGGTTGCAAGCAAGCCGCCAAGAAATCATCCAGCACCTCCGCCCCTTCGCGGGTCAGCAATAAGATCGTCGCTTGGTTCGTGACCCGACTCCGTCCGAACCCATTCAAAAACCAATCTACAAACATCTTGTGTTTGTCACGCTAGTCCGCATAACCAACGCATACTCCATGGCGGCCAACGTAGTAATCTCTAAAGAAAAAATGTTTACAAATACTATCACCCAAGCCGAAGCAATATTTTTAATCGAAAAGCAGGAGGATCACTTTTATGATAAAAAGGCAGCCCAGGTTGGTGGAGCTAAAATACAAAAAGCCGTTGTTGCATTTGCAAATGCCGACGGTGGTGAACTCTTAATCGGAATTGAGGATGATAAAGTAGGTGGTGTAATTTTAGATAGATGGAAGGGCGCCGCAAATATTGAAGCTTTCAATAGTATACTTCAGTCGCTAAATGATATAGAACCTACTCCACCTTTAACAGTAGGTTTTTTGAAATCGCCACATTCTTCGTCGTATGTTCTCCGCGTGGTAGTTGAGAAGAGCGAGACCGTGCATAAAACCGCCGATGGAACAGTATATCAGCGCAATGGTGCGCAATCCCTTCCAGTAAATGATCCTGAACGGATTACAATGCTTTCGTTTGCAAAAGGCGCTCGGTCATTCGAAGACTATTCTATTGAGTCTGCCGTTGCCGAAGAAATTGTCGATTCTAGGAACCTTAGGGATTTTCTTGCTGATTATTCACCAAGCACAGACCCGTTAGACTATTCATTGAACAGAGGGTTGATTGACAGAAAGTCATTTAAACCACGAGTGGCAGGAGCACTGTTGTTCGCAGATGCCCCTTCAAGTGTTGTTCCTCGAAAGTGTTCAGTTCGGATATCCAGATACATTACAAAAGAAGATGATCCAGATCGCGAGCACCTTGATGTGTCTTACCTCATTGAAGGGCATCTATATTTACTTATACATAAAAGCGTAGAAAAGATTCAAGAAATTATGGCCGGGGTCAAAGTATGGACCGTAGATGGTCCAAAGTCCTTATCGTTTCCGCCAGAAACAATCTGGGAAATTGTTGTAAATGCAATTATACACCGAGACTATTCGGTATCAGATGATATTCAGATATTAATCTACGACAATCGAATTGATGTTATTAGTCCGGGCAAGTTACCGGGTTATGTG
>Ga0302321_100002003_pt1 | contig 17398 bp, 11 predicted proteins | sample Fen_T0_1_FD_202505 | JGI IMG/M metagenome (GOLD analysis project Ga0302321, IMG submission 202505) | Peat permafrost microbial communities from Stordalen Mire near Abisko, Sweden - Fen_T0_1 | ecosystem: Environmental > Terrestrial > Soil > Wetlands > Permafrost | place: Sweden: Abisko...
CAGCCCGAGATCCAACGCGCCAATTTGGCCGATGTTATTCTGCGCATGAAGGCCTTCGGCCTTGGAGATATTGAACGATTCCCCTTTATCAATATGCCGGCCGCGAAAGCGATCCGTGCGGGTTATGCGCTGTTGGAGGAATTAGGGGCGATTGAAAGCCAGAAATCGGAAGCCAGAGATCAGAAATCGGCAGTCGGACGTCATCCGGCCGACGGCAGCAGCGATAACACAAATCGAGGCCTTTCTCCGACCTCTGATGCCCGACCTTTGACCTCTGTCCTCACTCCGCTCGGTCGCGAGCTGGCCCGTCTACCGGTTGACCCCACGGTGGGGCGCATGATTTTACAAGCGCGTACCGAGAAGTGCTTGCGCGAAGTTTTAGTGATCGCAGCTGGTCTTTCTATTCAGGATCCGCGCGAGCGCCCGCTCGAAGCCCGCGAAAAAGCTGATGCTGCTCATCGATGCTTTTCGCATCCTGATTCGGATTTTCTTGCGCTGCTGAACATCTGGGATGCGTTTCACGATCAGTTTGAAACGATGTCGCAGGCCAAACTGAGGCGCTTTTGCCGCGATCATTTTCTTAGTTACACGCGCATGCGCGAGTGGCGCGATATTCATTCCCAATTGCTCGATGTATTGGAGGAACGAAAAGATTTCAAACTGACCTCTGCGTTTCACGGCCTAAAGCCGGAACAGATCACTCCCGCCAAAGAAGCTTTTGGTACGCCGCCTTATCGCGCCGTACACCGCTCAATTATGGCGGGGCTGCTGGGCAATATCGCCACCCGCGATGATGAAAACGGGGGCTATAAAGCTACCCACGATCGACGCGTAGTAATTTTTCCTGGGTCGGTTTTGTTTGCGAAAGACGAGCCGCGAAAAAACACGCATGGAGCGCGTGTTCCACCCAAGAAAGAATCGAAGAGCCCACGTTGGATCATGGCGGCAGAGATCATGGAGACATCACGTCTGTATGCGCGCACGTGTGCTCGGCTCGATCCAGCATGGGTTCTCGATCTGGCGGAGCACCTGGTGAAAATTTCGCACAGTGAACCTTTCTGGAATGCGGATGGCGGTCGTGTGATGGTGAAGCAGAAAACGCGGCTGTACGGTTTGGAGCTGGAAACCCGTGCGGTGAGTTTTGGAAAAATCGATCCTGTGCAAGCGACAGAGATTTTTATACGCGAAGCTTTGGTTAATGACACGGTCACGTGGCCTTTCGATTTTCTGACGCACAATCGTTCTGTTCGCGCCAAAATCGAAAACCTGCTCACGCGTGCGCGCGACAGCAGTTACATGAATCTGGATGAAGGCGTGTACCGGTTTTACGCAGAGCGATTGAAACCAGAAGAAGGCGCCGCTGTTTCTTCCGTTGCTGAGTTGGTCGATCTGGTGCGTGAGCGGAAAGGTGCTGAGCCGCGCTTTCTGATGATGGAGCCCGACGATCTGCGCGACCCCGAGGAGTTGCAGCATGACCTCGATGCGTTTCCCGAGGCTTTGCCATTGGACAATCGAGCGCTGCCGATCGCGTACGCATATAAGCCTGGACAATCCGATGATGGCGTGACGATCGAGGTGCCGGTGCGCGAGGCGGCATTGCTTACCCAGGCGGCGCTCGACTGGGCGGTGCCTGGTCACTTGGAAGCCAAGGTTGAGCTCTACCTACGCGCCACGCCTAAAGAATTGCGTCGCGCGTTTATGCCGCTCGCGGAAACAGCAAAAAGCATGGCAGTGCAACTTGCTCAACGCGATCGATTGACCGGCCGGCGCGAGAGTTTGACCGAAGCGTTGGCCGCACAGCTCGCTGAGCGTTTTAAAATTCGGATCGACCCGGCGTTGTGGAATGAAAAACCCTTGCCCGATCACTTGCGCGTCAGGATTCGTGTGCTCGACGACGAAGGCGCGGAAATTTGTGCGAGTCGTGAGCTCACGGAGATTCAGAAAGCGCTGGCGACACGTCGGCGCGAGGTTAGCGCGAGTGCGGCGCACGATGATCCGCAGGCCTGGCGACAGGCGCGGGCTCGTTGGGAAAAAGCGCCCCAAACGGCGTGGACTTTCGGCGATGTGCCGGATCGTGTCTCGATCGGAGATCAGGCTGGCGTGCCGGTATTGGCGTTTCCCGGCCTAAAGGTCGAAGGTGACGGTGTGTCGCTGCGGCTTTTCCGTCAGCCCGAGGAAGCAAACGCTGCGACACAACGCGGGCTGGAACGCCTGATCGAGCTGCAACTCCGTTACGAGCTCGCCTGGCTGCAAAAGGATTTAAAGGCGCTCCGTGATCTTGGCACACTTACCGCCACGCTGGTGCCTATCACGGAAATTATAGATCAAGCGTATAGTTCGGTACGATGCTGGATTTGCGCGAGGGTGGTCACGCCGCTCACGGCCATGGCATTTGATGTGACACTTGAACGTGCAAAGGCAGATCTGCGAGGACTGGTGCCGCGGCTGATGGATTTGTTAAAAGAAATTCTGACGTTGCGTCAGGCTTTGCTGGTGCACCCGCATCCGTTCAATGGGCTCGAAACTGATTTGGCCGCGCTGATACCGCCGGATTTCCTGGCAACGACGCCTTATGCACAGCTCGCGCATTTGCCGCGTTATTTAAAAGCGATGCGATTGCGCGCGGACCGTGGGCGGCAGAATCCGACGAAGGATGCCGAGCGGGCGAAACAGCTCGCCCCCTATGCGAAAGCGGCGGCGGAGCTAAGGGCGCGGCCCGGCGGCGAAGCGCTGCGCTGGCTGGTCGAAGAATTCCGAGTGAGTCTCTTCGCACAGGAGATTGGGACCGCGGAGGCGGTCTCGACGGTGAAACTCGATCGTGCGCTGGCGGATGTGAAAACGGGACGCGCCGCCGATTCGGTAGGCCAGCCTCCGAAAGAGATGTTGGCCACCCGTGCGGCTTCGACCGATCCTACGCCGACTCCGATTGTTGCGACCAAATTGCCCACCAAAAAAATGGGACCCCTCAAGAGCCTCGGCTCGTTGGACTCGGTGTTCAAACGGCAATAAGCGTTGCTTACAAAAACGATTAGTTGGTGAAATTAGGGGTTGTCGCCCGAGAGAAACTGGAGAAAGTACGGATAGTTATCATTCCCCATGAATACTCCGATAGCTGTTTTATTAAGCCACAAGGGAGCTGATGTATACTCCGTGGCGGGCCGCGATACGGTGGCCGAGGCGGTTTGTGAGATGAACTACCGCAATATTGGTTCTGTTGCTGTGTTGGAAAATGGAAAACTGATCGGGCTTCTAACCGAGCGTGATGTGCTGACGCGTGTGGTCGCAGCGGGTCGGCAACCGGATCTTACCTGTGTTGCAGATGTGATGACACGACATCCAGTTGTTGTCGCTCCGCGTGCTACGGTTGAAGAGGTCATGGGTCTCTTTACTGAAAAACGGTGTCGGCAGATTCCGGTGATTGACGAGGAAACGGAGCGATTGGTTGGCTTGATTTCGATTGGCGACGTCACGCGTTGGCTGGTCGAGTCGCAGCGCCATGAGGTCAACCACCTGCGGCAGTACATCGCCGGCGTGCACAGTTGAGACGGCGTCCCTGCGCGATCGACGCGCTTTTTACCTGAAGTTTTCGTGGTCGGAGGCAAGTGCGTGCATTTTCGCAGTTCGTTCACCATTAAAAACTGGCGTGTCGGCGCGGTTTGCATGGGAATGCGACGACCCTGCATTGCATGAACCTCGAAAACGCATCGAAACATATTCAAGCCTGTCGTGAGCGCATGGATACGCTCTATCTAAAACCCGTTTTTGACGAATGGGTGGTCGTTAACTTTTCACAAGGTAAGGCAAGCGTTCTGGCTTACACCGGACCCCGTTCCGAGACATTCACCAAGCAACTTCATGGCGACTCTGCGCCGCTGTTTGCCGAAATGCAGGGCAAACACTATGGCGTTGGTGACTTCGAGTTTGTGGATCAAGCGCATGGTTCACGTTTCGACGCGTGTGTGCGATTGGGTGAAACAGCCTATCTGCTGTGCAATAACACGTTTGGCTCGATGGGCGCGTTGAGGCAGGACATTCGCTGGCGTGAGGCGCAGAAGCCTTTCGTCGATTTGACGGAAAGATTTCGGGTCGACCCGCTCCAATAAAGGCTAGGCGAAGGTGCCGAGGCTGGCATAGACAAACCACGCGTAAGCGATAAGAAGCAGCCAGCCAGCCCAGCGCGGGAGTCGCCCCATCGTGACGACCACCAGAAAGTGCAGGGCAGTCGCGGCCAGCATGATGATTATACCTGTTTGAAAAAAGTCCGGGAGGGGAATCGGTTTGAAGATCGCAAATAGGCCCACGCAGAGCGGAATGCAAATATGGCCGTCGCCGATTTGCGAAGTATAGACGATGTCAGCACGACCCTTCCAGCCGTAGTAGATGGCGAGGATGGCGTTGGGCAGCACCATCAGCCAACCGCTCAGCCAACCGAGATTTTTTGCGCTAATAAAACCGGTTTTTTGCGTGGTAAGCCATTGCACTAACCAGTCGAGACTCACGTAAAGCAGCGCGGCTCCGAGGAGCAGGAATGCGAGGTCGGCGTAAAAGAGTGCCGAGAAGGAGCGGCGTTGGCGGACGTTGTGCTTGAGGACGTCGAATACTTGAAAGCACTGCCAAAATAGGAACAAGCCCACCAGCACCAGGCCATCGTTGAAGTCCAGAAAACCATCCTGTCCGAGTGCCCACACTGCTCCGGTAAAAAACGCCACCGCAGCCATCGTTAGCAGGAGAGACAGGCGATTCAGGTGTTGCTCAGTCTCGATTTTTTCGGCTTTAGGGTTTTTCTTGGCGCGCTTGGGCTTGTTGTCTTTGCCAGGGGCGGATGGCACGAGATTCAGCCCCCAAATAAGTGCAGGCAGTGCGAGGACGAGCGTCAGATTGGTGGTATTGTTGACCAGGCAGTTGGTCATGACCTCGCGCGACGCGCCGTGGCCCTGCAGAAGAAGAAAGACGAAGATCAAATTTCCAAGACCCGAACAATAAGGCATCACCAGGGTGCCGAGCGCGGTGCCTTGAAGTCCATGTTCAAGCATGGAGTTGAGCCGCCAAATCATAAGCATCGAAGCGCCCAGAAACAGGAGCGCGTAAGTGATCGGATGGGCTAACCCAACACCGTCGATGGCTTGTACAAAGAAATTCACAGGGTTCGTGAAGAGTGCAGGGAGCGGGGTAGGGCAAGCTGCAAATTCCGGCCGCGGCGTATCAGGCGCACGGAGACGCCAAACGTTTTGCTCAAATTCTGGCGGTTGAGGGCAGTTTGCCGGCGCCCTGCCGACACGACCTGTCCGCCCCGCAGTAATAGCGCGTGGGTAAATGCAGGCGTGATTTCTTCCACATGGTGCGTTACAAGTACGAGCGAAGGGCTGCCCCGTTTCCGCGCCAGTCGTTCTATGAAGCCGAGAAAGTGTTCGCGAGCGATCGGGTCGAGCCCGGCGCAAGGTTCGTCGAGGATCAGTAACTCAGGTTTGGCCATCAGCGCGCGGGCGATAAGTACACGTTGGCGTTCTCCCTGTGAGAGGTAAACCCATTCGCGTCCGCCGAGTCTTGAAATTCCCACATGCCTGAGCAAGCGCGTCGCCTCGGTAGTGTCGGATCGGCTGACTTTGGCCCAGAGATCCAGTTGAGCAAATTTCCCGCTAATCACCGTCTCGATGACGGGCTCGGCGAACGGAATCGACATCTGAAGCGACGATGAGACGATTCCAATACGTTCGCGGAGATCACGCCAGTCGGATCGGCCATAAACGCGTCCGAATACGGCGACGGAACCGAGGGTGGGAGTCAAATAGCCGGTCAATACTCGCAGGAGGGAGGTTTTTCCGCTGCCATTGGCGCCGAGGACCACCCAGTGCTGGCCGGGGCTGACTTTCCAGGTGACATCATGCAGGATGGTGGTCGAACCACGCACCACACACAGGTCTGATACGGCCAAAATGGGACTGGATTCCTTTTTCACGAAGAATTGAGACTCACTCGACGGGATCGGCTGGTCAATCGCGAGTCATCCGGATTAGCGTACGGCTTCATTTCCCCCGGATTTAGCCGATCAATAGAGTATTCCTCGACTGCAGTCTGCCGATGCGCCTTTTCGCCACGTTCTGTGTCATGTTCGCCCTCGTCGTTTCGACACGGGCGGTGCAGTTCACCGTGCTGGTCTATAACGTTGAAAATCTGACGGCCGCCAATGGCCGCACGCAGTCGGAAGACTATGGCCCGAAACGTTATTCCCGTGATCACCTGCTGACCAAGATGAACAACATTGCGCGCGTGGTCGCGCAATTCGACGGCGGCAACGGGCCCGACATAATTATGTTTCAGGAAATCGAACGCGATTTTCTGCAGGACCAATACCTTTTCGATCACGCCGGTATGCTGCGGCATTACGAAGACATGACGATCGAGGAAATGCTCGGTCACTATTTTGATCGCGATATCTCGCGCATACCTGTCGAAGGCTTGCTCCTGAAAACTTTTTATGATCGTGGACTTCGCGGCTATCGCGTCGCTGCTGCGGACGATGCTGTGCAGACAAAAGAACGCCGTCATATCGCGCACCTCAATGTGATCTTCTCACGTTTCCCGATCGGCGCGGTGCGCAGTTACATCGTGCCTGACATGCCTGCATTGCTTGAAGTACAGGTAGAAGTCGGAGGAAACCCGCTTTATCTTTTCAACAACCATTGGAAAGGCGATGCTATGGGCGCATCGGCCGAGGACGCCCGCGTGGATGCGGCCAAAGTCTTGCGTGATCGCATGGACGAGATTTTCAGCGTGAATCCCAACGCCGACCTCATCCTCGCTGGCGATTTCAACTGTTTCTACAACCAGGGCCCACGCTTCCATTTTGAAAAAACAGCGTTGACCGATGTGCTCGGTTCACAAGGCGACAAGCGGGCCCTGCGCGGCCCTGCCCAACTCTACAACCTTTGGTACGAACTTCCTCCCGCGCACCGCGGCAGCGAAATCTACCATGGTGTATGGAGCACGTTCATGCAGATGCTCGTTTCGCGCGGTCTCTACGATTTTCGTGGGGTGCAATATGTGGACGAGTCTTTTGGTGTAGGTGAGTTTTCCGATCTCAACCAAGACGAACGCGGCGAGCCCATCGGCTGGTCCTTTGGCGGTTTGGCTGGTTCTGGTTTCTCTACGCACTTTCCGCTCTACGCGAAGTTCATCACCGTTCGCAATAATCGCGCCGACGTTTTTCTGACATTGCGCCCACCAAAATATGATCCGAAGGGCGTGCGAAAGTAGGGGATGCGTTACCGATAACGTGCCGGGGCGACTCTTGCTAACACTGGTCCTTCGAATCGGCCCGCCCAACCTTGTTTAATTATTCGACGGGGTTGCGTAGAGTCTATGGAGATCGTCAATGCGAGATGTGATGATTGCTGCGCAAACTTGTCGAATGTGTAACTGCTCCATTTGTCTTTGCCGCGAACCACGGCACAGCCGCTATCAAGATAGAACTTAACCTGTATCCAGCTTTTCCCTTCGAACTCTAAAATTATCGATGGAGGAGTAGAGGCCGGCGTAACCTCCTCGATTTCCTTTTCGAGGGATTCTTCCTGGACTTCGAAATACGGGTCTTCGGCTGGTTGCAGATATTGCGTTAGCAGCTTGTAAACAAGGAGTGCCGCGTAGGCATCCGTAGTTTCGCTTCGATTCTGGATTAGAAAACCGTTGAATAGATCGTCCTTTAGTGTGCCGGCCAAATGTGGGGCAACCAATGTGGTTGTTTCGACGGTTGTTACTCGAACGGTCATGCAGCCAAGAAAGGCTTCATTGATTTCTATATACGGTTCCGAAAATCTGAATTTGGATTTGTGAATATCCATCTCAGCCCAGCCTCCGCAGCGATGAAACGGCCACAAGTTAGGCCTGAAACGGAAATTTTGGTCGGGTAAAGTTAGTGAAAATTGCGAATCAGGTGTTTTCAGTTTTTCAAAAATCCGCTCATTCCACTGCTCATTGAGCGTTTCCGACATCGTGAAAAACTTCGCGTGGTCGGCGCCGAAGCAGGTCGAACCAATGGCGGTAGTCAGAAGGAAAAATGCTAGGCGGAGGGGAGTTGTTTTACCACGCATCAGTAGAGATAACGCAGAACCAGCGCGTTTATTACTCGAATTTTTCGGCCGAACTCGCAGCGACCGATCTTCAGCTCCAGAGCAGGGGCGGCGGTTCGGAAGGAGCGGTAGGTGATTCGAAGGCGCGGGGCGACAGTTTCTGTCGGATGATTCCGGCGAGGTAGCGGGGATTGAGAATGAGGTAGCGACGCCAAAGACGGAGTGGTTCCCGAGACAAGCGGAAGAGCCATTCGAGTCCAGCGCATTGCATCCACTCTGGGGCCATCGGCTGGCGACCGGACCAAAAAGAGAAGGCAGCTCCCACCGCAACCAATGGCCTGTCAATATGGGCGCGCATCTCGTACACCCAAGTCTCCTGACGTGGACAACCGAGTCCGCAGAAAATAATGTCGGCGTCCGAGGCACGCAGCGCCGCGACATCTTCAGCCCATTCGGCTTCGGTTGCTGGGCGAAAACGCGAGGGTCGTGCGCCGGCGATACGCAGGCCAGGACAGCGTTGTTGCAAAGTGTCAGAAAGTGCCGCGAGCGTATCAGAGTCGCTGCCATACAGAAATATTGAGAGACCTTCGGCGGCCGCGCGTTCGCAGACTCTTAAGGTGAGAAATGGGCCGTAGACGCGGTCGGTCAGTTTCGTTTTATGCAGCCAGTTGAGCGCCCAGCGTACGGGTTGGCCGTCGGGTGTGATGAGGTCGAGCCGGTTGAGACGAGTGCGTTGGTTAGGATCGTCACGTCCGGTCATCACGCCGTGGACGGCGAGTGCGGTCACGGCGAAAGGGCGCTTTTCACGAGCTGCGTCGACGATGCACGCGGTAGCTTGCTGGTAATCGAGCGCATGAACCCCGACGCCGAGAATGTTGAAACGGGGTGGGGAGAGCATGGCTTTACGAGGATCTTGTATGCCGACATTTTTGATAGATGCAACTACGTCGCTGCCGAAGAAATACCTTCCTTGCACCTAGATCGCTTATCAAACGCTTGCGTGGACGCATGGTTGACGTTTGGCTGTTCGGGCATGCACCCCTTGAAAATGGTTCCGCTTATTGCGGTGCTTCTGGTGGTAGGTCTGAAGCAATCGCAAGTCTTAACCGCTGCTGAGTCCAAGGATTCGGTGGCGTTGGTTCCAACGAACGAGCGAAGTGCGCACTTCGCCGCAGTGAATCGCCAACTCGAGCTCGGAGGTAAATTCTATGGCTATGTCGATGTTGACGGTGACGTCTTGAAACTGGCCGCGAGTTTACGACAAGTCGCCGATAGTATTGCTAAAGCAGAGCCGGCGGCGGCGCCATTTCTGAAACCGGATTTCGCAAAGATTTTCGACGACCTCGGGTTGAGCGATATCAAAGCGGCGGGTCTCAGCTCGGTGCAGGAAGCAGGTGGTAGCTTCCGTAACCGGGTGTTTTTCTACACGCCCGGCGGACGTCACGGCCTCTTGGCGGGTCTCGGCGGTTCGGCAGCGCCTTATATTTATACCAAACTAGCTCCGGCTGATGCTGATTTCTACAGCGAAGCCGAAATCGATTTGCCCGCCGTATATTCGGCAATCCGCGCGGTGGTGAGCCGAGTCGGTGGCGAAACAGTCGCGAACTTAATGGACACCCAGCTGAAAGCCGCGGGAACGCAGGGGGGAGCTTCGGCGTTCGATGTGATTCAAAGCCTCAAAGGACGTGGTGTGTCGGTCTTGCGTTTTGATCCTGAGAAAAATATCGCGCTGCCCACGCCTCAACCCTTCAACATCCCGGCATTTTCTCTGCTGATCCGAGTGGATGGTTTGGGTGGTGCATTGGAGAAAGCGTTGGCGGCTGTCCCGATGTTCGACGTGTCGCAGGATGGCGCGCTGAAGCTCTTTGCGTTCAAGGGTGAGCTTCCGATTGAAGGGCTGAAACCAGTGATCGCAATCGAAGGCAAGGCTTTGTATCTGGCGACCAGCATCGCTTTCCTGAAGGAGTGTCGTAATCAAAAATCGGGCCTCGACCAAAACCCAGCCTACCAACGTGCTTTGGCCCAAGTCGGACGCGACGGTAACGGTGTGGCTTATGTGAGCCCGCGTTTCTTTGCGCGTGTTCGGCAGCTCGACGCGATCAATCCAAATGCTGCACCCGAGGCGAAGCGTGTTCTCGGGATGGTCGTAGCTCAACTGCCTGAGGTTAACTATCCAATCATCGCGGAACGCATCAATCTGCCCGACGGCATTCTCGTAAAATCGCAATCATATCGCTCGCTCAAACAAGACGTGGCCATGCTTGCAGTTTATAACCCCGTCACGGTCGGGTTCCTCGCTGCGATGGCGATTCCTGCATTTCAGAAGGTTCGGTCCAGTTCGCAGGAAAAAACGATCCAGAATAATCTTCGGCAGTTCTCCGCTGCCGCGCAGCAGTACATGTTGGAAAACGCCAAAAATGTAGCGAAGTACGACGACATTGTCGGCCCGGATAAGGCTATTCGGGAACTGTCTCCGGTCGCAGGCGAAGATTATAAGTCACTCGTCGTACATACCGACGACGAATCCATTTCGGTTCACACTGCGGACGGTAAGGTTATCAGCATTCGTTTGTAGTCGAAAGACCGAGCTTCTTGATCAGCTCGCTGAGTGAAAGCTCGGCGAGCGATCCGAGGCGTAGATCGACCTGCGCAAAATCGTGGTGATGAGTGCAGCCGTTGGGCACCGCCACACAGTGCAGCCCGGCTCGTTTGGCGGCGATAGTGCCAGCCTTGGAGTCTTCAAAGGCGATCGCTTCGTTTGGCGCGATAGTGAGCACATCAATCACCGCACGATAAACGTCGGGCTCGGGCTTACCACGGGCAACGTCGTCTCGGCAGCGGATGGCAGAAAAATATTCGAAGAGTCCGAGGCGTTGGAGGTGTCCGTCGACGTGACGATGGGAAGAATTGGAGGCAACCGCGAGCTGAAGGCCGAGTTGGCGCGCTTCATCCAAGCGTTCGCGCACGCCAGGGAGCAGCGGTTGTTGGCGAGTGATGGCTCGGGTGAGTACGCGGTGCTCCTGTTCGAGCACAGTGCGGTCAACATCGATGTTGAACGAGGTCCATGGATCGAAGTCGTGGTCGACTTCGCCGATTAAATCGAGTGCTGCGCGACGGTCGCACTGCAGGCCGGCGCGTTCATGCAGTTGCGCCCACGCCTCGATAACGGGCGTTTCGGTGTCGAGGATCAAACCGTCGAAATCGAAGACTAGGGCGCGAATCATGTCGGGAGCATCGACCGGCTTTGTGTGGTTGCACAAAACAAAATTATGCGTGTCGTTGCGTTGGTTGGAGAAATTACCACCGTTTGTACGATACAGATTGAGGTTCTTCTCCGACTGTAACGGTCTTAAATATAAAAAGCTGCGCGCATGAAAACTTCTCTTCGCCTCGTTCTTTCCATCGCCACGGTCGCGGTCGTCACGGCCAAAGCTGAAACCCGCAATCGCGCTGATATACCCGCCCAGTACAAGTGGGACTTCACGCCGATCTTCGCGAATTGGGACGCATGGGAAGAAGGGCTCAAGCAGATGCAGGCCAAGATGGATGCTTATGCGGCTTTAAAAGGCACACTGGCCAAAGGCCCTGAGGCGGTCTTGCGGGCTTACAAATTGAGCGACGAAATCGGCCAATTGCAGTATCGAGTTTATTGTTACACCTCCCTCCAGCGCGATATCGATACACGCGACAACGTCATGAACGGCCGCCTCCAGCGTGTGCAGGCGGTCTTTGCGCGTTTCGGCACGGCTACCGCTTGGTTTGCACCGGAGCTTCTTACGATTCCGCAAGCCACCGTTGAAAAATGGATTGCTGACACCTCTGCGCTCACACCGTACCGATTCCCAATCACCGAGGCGTATCGTCAGGCCAAGCATGTGCTCGATGAGAAAGGCGAACGACTGATCTCACTGTCCTCGCAACTTGGTCAAACGCCTGGCGCAGCCTTTACCGAACTGAGCACCAGCGACATTAAGTTTCCTAAAATCAAGCTGAGCGATGGACGTGAAGTGACTCTCACGCCCGGCGCTTACCAACAGCTTCTCTATACAGAGCGAAACCAGGCCGACCGCACCAAAGCTTGGGAAGCCTATTACCAAACCTACGCGGCGAATATCAATACCTACGCCGCAATCTACAACGGCGTCTTGCAAGGCGATTGGTATCACACCCAGGCGCGCAATTACACGACCACGTTGGAGGCTGCGCTCGATGGCAACGCCATCCCAACGTCCGTCGTTGAAACACTCGTCTCCGCTACGCGGGCTGGGACTGCGCCGCTCCAGCGATATATAAAGTTGCGCAAAAAACTCCTTGGGCTCGAAACGTACCACATCTACGACAACTTCGTCCCGATCTTCCATGTAGAGAAAAAACTACCCTACGAAGAGGCGAAGAAAATTGTACTCGATTCGGTCGCTCCGCTAGGCGCCGATTAAGTTGCCAAGTACCAGCACTTTGTCTCCAGCGGCAGGGTCGACGTGTATGAAAACGAAGGCAAACGCAGCGGTGCCTACAGCGAAGGTGTTTATGGTGTAGGCCCGTACTTGCTCCTCAACTACACCGACACAATGGACGATGCTTTCACGCTGGCCCACGAGGGTGGTCATGCGATGCACACCGTGCTCTCTTACGAAACACAACCATACGCGACGGCTGAATACACGATTTTCGTGGCCGAAGTTGCTTCGACGACCAATGAACGTTTTCTGCTAAATAAATTGCTCGAAAAAACGACGGACCCGAAGGAGCGCTTTGTGCTTCTTCAGCACGCGGTCGAATCGATCATGAGCACCTATTACACGCAGGTACTCTTTGCTGATTTCGAGCTACAGGCGCACAAACTGGTCGAACAGGGCCAAGCGATCACAGCTGATGCGCTGAACGACATTTATCTAAAGCTGCTGCGCGACTACTACGGTGACGGCGTTACGATCGACGACTTATATAAAATCACCTGGGCACGTATCCCACATTTCTATAATTCGCCGTACTACGTTTTCCAATACGCAACGTGTTTTGCCTCGTCAGCCCAGCTCGTGAAACAGATGACGACAGGTGATGAGGCTTCGCGCAAAGCGACCACGGCGCGTTACCTCACGCTTCTGCGCAGTGGCGGAAACGACCACCCGATGGAGCAACTCCGCAAGGCCGGTGTCGATTTGAGCAAACGCGAGACCGTCCAAGCTGTAATCGACCAAATGGATGAACTCGTAACCGATCTCGAGGCCGAAGCCGCAAAAATCAAGAGCTAGTTCTTTACTCGGTCGCAGCATATACCCGAGGCATGCTTGTTTCTGCGTCTTAGTTATTGCTTTGTGGCCGAGAGAGGAAGTGCCATGCCTGCTGTTTTTCCCTCAAGGCCACGTAGTTTTTCCACGTTTTGGTGGTCATGTATTCGACTGTCCGCCGACCCAATCACCTCAAGGTAGCCTCTTGCCATCGGCGGGGGCTGTGTTGGCGCCTGGCGACTGTCGGTGAGCTAAATATCCCATTTCTTCGGGTACGCCCCGAGGCAAGCGGGAGGTTTCTTACTGTGTGACGCCGGAGGAATTTGTAGGAAGATCTTTTTGTGCGACTTTACGGACTCAAACGTTGCGCGGGGCACTGCATCATCTCTCGTGCGACAGGAGCCAATTCAACTACCGCATAAACATACCCCGCTTTATCATGACGCTGTGTTAGCCTGTGCGGTTGTCGTGGACAAGCACGTCGTTTTACCCACCCGCAAGTTAGCGCGCTTGGACTCTGTCTTCGCGTCGATTTTCACATTAACCCTGAACGTATTCGGACCATGCATCACAACACCCACCTCGAAAATAGAATCCACGGCTTGCCCCACGTTTTCACCGCCCTGCTGTTTCTTGCTGCGCTTATTCCTGCGACGGCTTTTGCCGAGTTTGGCCTCACCACAACCACAGACTTCTACACGGTAGACACGGGCGCTGGGCTCGTCTTCAAGGTCCGTCGAACCGAACCCGCCAACAATCAGCAAACCCAGGGCGACATCGCCAGTATGATCTACAACGGTGTCGAGTACCAAGACCAGGTGCGCGGCACCCAGGTTGGAATCGGCATCGGTGGCGGTACGGTCTCTGCACAAACCGATAATGCGACGTACGTGAAGATAACGGTCACAGCTCCAGATGGGGACTTGACGCACTATTACGTCGTACGAAACGGCTTTCCAAACATCTACATGGGGACGTATTTCACGTCGGAGCCCAGTCTCGGCAACGTGAGGTTCATCACGCGTATTCCGTACGAACTACTGCCACACGGTCCGGCTCCTTCCGATACAAGCGGCAACATCGGGGCAATCGAGTCAGCCGATATTTTCGGTCTCCCGAATGGCGAAAGCCGCTCTAAGCATTACTCGAATCATCGGCAGATGGACTGGACCTATACAGGTGCCACCGGCAACAACGTCGGCATTTGGATGGTGAAGGGAAACAACGAAGGCATGTCAGGCGGCCCGTTCTATCGGAGCCTGATCAATCAAGCAGGCGCTGGCGGCGACCAGGAAATTTATGAACTGATCAACTATGGCGAGGTCCAGACCGAGGCGTTTCGCACGAGCATTCTCAATCTTTATACGCTTGCTTTCACCAACGGTTCGACACCCGGAGACATCGATCTCTCGTGGATGGATTCGTTGAACCTCCTCGGCTGGATTCCCGCCTCTGCGCGCGGCAGCGTGAGCGGTACGGCCACGGGAGTGCCTAATGCATTTCAAACAGTCGTCGGTTTCGCCAATGCCACCGCCCAATATTGGGCGACCGTGAACGGTGGCACGTACTCTTGCTCCGGGATGATTCCGGGGACCTATACGGCCACACTTTTCAAGGGCGAACTCGCTGTCGCCACGGACACTGTGACGATCAACGCCGGCACCAATGCGACGCTCAACATCGCCTCAACCGAAACCACGCCTTCGGCGATCTTTCGCATCGGCGACTGGGACGGCACACCCGCCGGTTTCATGAACGCGGATAAGCTCACAACGATGCATCCGTCGGACGTGCGCATGACGCCGTGGGGTCCGATTACCTACACCGTCGGCGTTGACCCGCTGGAAGCTTTCCCGTCCGCTGAATTTCGTCTCAAGAACAGTCCTACCACGATCAAATTCAATCTTGCTCCGAACCAAGTCACTGACCTAACCATTCGCGTCGGCATCACTTGCAACTATGCAGGCGGACGGCCGACGGTGAGCGTGAACAACGTCTGGAACTCCTCCGTTCCCGCAGCACCGTCGCAACCTAACACGCGCTCGATCACGGTCGGGACCTATCGCGGAAATAACAATACCTTTAGCTGGACGATCCCAGCCAGCGCGTTGGTCGTCGGCACGAACACTCTCACGATCACGCCCGTCAGCGGCACGTCCGATATCGGTGCATTCCTGAGCGCGAGTTATGTATTCGACGCTGTCGAACTCGACGGACCGATCGCCACACCCGCCGTCACCTACATTGGCGCCAGTCCTCTTGTGGTCGGTGGCACAGCCGAACCAGGTCGTACCGTTTCCATCACACTCGACGGCACAATGCCCGGTGGCTCCACCACCGTCGGCGTTGACGGTACTTGGGCCATCACGGTCGCGGGCACACTCGCCGATAGCTTACACAGTGTCACTGCCGTGGCCGATGACGGTGTCGGTCATAGCAGTCCGGTTTCGGCTACCTCGATTTTCCAAAGCGATCTCACCATGCCGATTATCACGTCAGCAATCGGCGACACCGGAACCTACACAAGCGGCGCCTCAACTTCGGACCGCGTGTTCGTCTTCACCGGCACGGCCGCGCCGGGCGCAAGTGTTGTCCTCACCCGCACCGGCGTCGGCACGATTGGCGCCACGATTGCGGATCCGACCGGAATCTGGGGTTTCGACTACTCGACGGTTCCTTTGCCCGATGGTGTGAACACCTTCTTCGCGACAGTCGCAGACGCCGGCCAGGCGAGCCGTTCATCGCCAAAGTTCATTCTCAATCTCTCTGGTGCCCCGCGCGTGTCGATTCAGCGCCTCAATCCCCCGCAACAAATCATTCCCTCCAATATTGGCAGCGTGGATTTCCGTGTCGCCTTTAATCACACGGTGAACGGAGTCACGCCCGCCGCGTTCTCGCTCACCACGACAGGAACGGCGACCGGCTCGGTCACGGCTGTTTCTGCGGGTAGCGGCAACACGTTTAACGTAACCGTCGCTATGAGTGGCATCGGTACAGTTCGGCTCGATCTCGCCGCCAACAGCGGCATCCTTGACTCTCAAGGAAACCCTGAGGCCGCCTACAATGCGGGCCAGTTCTATACACTCGTCATCGCCTCGATCGGAAATGGCACTTGGATCGATCCCATCAGCGGCGGACTCTGGAGTGATCCTTCGAATTGGAACAACGCAGTCATCGCCGACGGTGCGACAAACACTGCGGACTTCAGCACGCTCGACCTTACGGCTAACAATACCGTCCACCTCGACTCGCCGCGCACGCTCAATCGTGTGGTCTTCGGCGACGTGGCCACGAGTTCCGCGGCCAACTGGCTGCTCGACAGCAATGGCTCCACGGCAAACACACTCACGCTCGCCGGCACCTCGCCGACGATCACGGTTAACGGCGTGACTGGTGGCACCGGCACGGCCTTCGCGCTCAACGGTACAATCGCGCGCGTCGACGTCCCTATCGCAGGCACGGGCGGCGTGATTAAGAGCGGCGCTGGTACACTCGTGCTCGGCGGCGCCAACACCGTCACGGGCGCGCTGAATCTGAACACTGGTTATGTCGAAGTACCCTCGAGCGGTGCGCTCAGTCTCGGCGCTGGCGCGATCAATCTTGCGACCAACACCGCTTTGCAGGTCAGCGGTGGTTCGGTCGTCACGACTGGGCTGGTTACGAACAACACCGGACGCCTCGTCGTGAACAACGGCACGGTCGCGCTCGGCAGCTACCGTACTGCCGGAAACTTTGGAGCGACGCTTCTCGTTAACGGTGGCACTGTCACGACTGGCAGCGTCAGTGTCACGCGTAACGCTGGCACTGCGCCCGACTACACCACCGGGATCGTCGTCACGGGAGGCACTCTGGCAACAGCGGACATCGGTCTTGGAACGTTGAACTCTTACGGCAACATGTCCGTCGAAGGCGGCCTCGTCACCTCGAGCGGCCCAATTACAATTGGCTGGCAACAGACCAGCGCCCGCGGCGGTGCGTTGCGTGTAATTGGCGGCACCTTAATCTCGACCGACACGGCGTCCGGCGTTGTGATGTGCCGAAACAACGGCACGAACACCAACAACGTCGCGCAAGCAATCTTCACCGGCGGCGTGAGCTCGATTG